>Ga0307379_10008002_pt1 | contig 14308 bp, 32 predicted proteins | sample UN2MG_FD_202237 | JGI IMG/M metagenome (GOLD analysis project Ga0307379, IMG submission 202237) | Soil microbial communities from Risofladan, Vaasa, Finland - UN-2 | ecosystem: Environmental > Terrestrial > Soil > Coastal area > Acid sulfate soil | place: Finland: Risofladan, Vaasa | collected...
CCAGGAAATGGATCATCCATAAGCTCCCGGATATCTGCCCAGATAGGGCTAGGAGTTCCAACTCCTCCTCTCTCAGATCCAACTTTCCACATAACTTCTTTTTTATCTCGTAAGAAATTTAAAGTCTCGTGTATTTCTAGATCCTTAGGGCCTTTGCCATCGGTAACATTATATAAGAATTCTCCTTTTTCAAACAATGGAAGAACAAAGCGATTCCAAAAGGTGTACGTTAGTCCTGCATGCGTAGCTAAAGTATAGGTTTGTTTTTCGTCGCGATAACCCCATGCTATATTGAATATATCTATATTGTTATCAAGTAGTTGATAATATCTATGAGCCTGAGTATGCTGATATCCAGAAATACCTGATTTACCATGAATATAAGCATAATCATGGTTCCCAAGTAAAGCAGTTCCACCTTTCTTTTTAATGAAAGAAAGAAATGCCATGAAATTATCGATTTGTAAAGCAGAACTAAGATCAAATGAATCAAAGTAGTCCCCAAGAAAAACCACCTCTTGAAATCTTTTCATTCCTTCCAAAGCGGTTTCTCTCCAATCGGGTCGTCCGTGGATATCTCCTATAAATAATACTTTTTTGCTCATTATGGCAATAATTCCCCTCCTTCAATTATTTTTCTTAATATAACCCCAACTGGACTATATGCATAGCCATTTTGTTGAATAGTATCAACATATTCCCAGCCTTCTTCAAAATATTCATTTAGGGTATCAATCTCGTCTTCTTCTAGATTATTTCCAGAAGTATTTAGATATATTGCTTTGTATTTATATTTCATCTTAATTGTTTTTGTGCATCATCGTCCCATTTCATCTTTTCCTCCCAAACTTGAACATCCTCTAATAAAGTTCCTTCCCCATTGAAAGACAAATGTTTCATCCATCTTTTGCCATTTTTATTGGGGGATACAGTATGATAGCAATCGATCCAGACTCCGGATCCATCACTAAAACTATCTATTTTTACTTCTTCAAAATTACCAGAATCCTTTAATTGCTTATAAAGGAGCTCTGCAAGGGTTTTTTCTTTCGCCATTTTATTTATAATTTACAAAACACATTGATACTAATGCTGTCCCAAATCTTTTATCAATCGTTCGAGTCTCTGTTGTAATTTGAGGCTCTCCTAAGTAATATTTTGAAAATGTTCTTTTATGCATATCTTTTATAACCGAATATAATCTTCCTTCCAATTCCTCGACATTAAAATATCCTGCTAATTCACAAACAATCCCGCCAGTTTTTTCTGTGAATTCTTCGTCTTTATACATCCATGCATAAATAATGCCAGCTGAAATGTGTTCAGCATAATTTCCATTTGCACAAGCCATAATTGTACAAAGTTCAGATCCAAATGGTGGCAAATCAACTTCGTCGATAGAAAGCAATTTAGCAGTAGCTGGCAAAACGGAAGAATAGTTCATGATATTATATTCTGCAATTCCTGCATCATGTAATGCCATGTGATAAGATCCCGGATGTAATGCTAAATCACTACAGCCAGATCCCTTTGTAATAAAAAATTCGTTAGGTATTCTATTTTTCATGCTCAATTTGATATTTCTAATCTCAATCTTTCTATTTGATCTTCTAACGCAACCATTAAATCAGATACTGTTTGCATTTTGTCTGCAAGTATATTTAAGGTATAGCAGGAACCTGTTTCAAAATCAAGACTGTGATCAAATTCTTCTTGAAGCTCCCGATATTTTTTTTCACATTTTCCATATTCTCTTCTTAAGTTTTCTACTCTTGGAAGATAATATAAATCATGAGCTTTAATCATTATCTGCATAGGTAAGGAACCTCCATTTCCCTATTCTCAATAATTTCTAAGGAAGGTTTAATAGCTTCAATCCACATTTTGTCAATTTTATCTGTGTAGATTATTCCATCCAGATGATCATATTCATGTTGGATTATTCTTGCTTCAATTCCTGAAAAAGCTTTTTTTTGTAAAACCCAATTTTCATCATACCATTCTATTTCTAAAGACTCTGGTCTTTCTACCATTGCAGTTAATCCGGGAACTGATAAACATCCTTCTGGGTGTTTTACTAATTCTCCAAATTCCCTAATTATCTGAGGATTTATAAAAGTTTGTCTGAAATGTAAATTTTCTTCTTCAATATGAGCTTCAATAACAAAAATCCTTAATGGGATCCCTATTTGAATTGCTGCTAAACCAACACCATTAGCACGATGCATTGTCTCGAATAATTCCGAAATAAGAGATTTTACTTCTAATAAAGAAGCTTGATTTACATTAACGGAAATTTCCCTTAACATTTCTTCTCCGTATAACAATATTGGTCTTATCATTTTTCTCCTTTTATAAATTCTTCAACCTTTTTTGGGTATTCGGCTGAGTATACTTGTATGACGGTGTGGCCTTCTTCATCTATGAAAGCCCATAGTATCTTGTCCTTCTGACCTTGGTTTTGAAGGACGACGCTCATTTTCTTCACCGTTATTTTCATTATCAATCACATACATAACTTCCTTGCATTTCGGGCATATGGCATAATCCTTACCCGGAAACGTATATATCACTTCACCGCAATTACAAAGTTTATTCATCTCCAAAATTCATATAAGCTATTTCCTGTCCTAAATTTGACATATAATTCTTCTTCATTTTCTACTTGCTCGACAATTTCGGTTACCAAAGTTGTCATCCACCAATCCTGCTGAGAATATGTTCTAGCTATCGGGCTTCCAACACGTAATGCCCATCCAACTATTGGTCTATCGGTTTTTTTATATTCCGGTTTACCATTTTCATCGAGACGAATGGCTTCAATACTAGATCCTTCATCCCCAGCACCATCTCTTACTCTTCTTAATCTAGCCATTGTACATCTTTAAATATTTCGGCGGAACTTCTGGAGTTAAAATAACCCCATTCTCTGATTCATATATTTTATATCCGTCTCTCTTCATTTGGTTTCCATCCACTTCAAAAATTAAGACTGTATCACCATGTCTGAATCCAACTTTAGTAGCTGTTTCAATGTCCTTGGATAAATGAACATAAGCTCGATTTCCCGGTCTTAATCCAAACTTCTTTATAGAATTCATGTTCAGAAAATCTGTCCCGTGATAATAAGTTTTGGGAAACTGAACTTCTTGAAATTTAATATCCAATTTCAGTTTTTCACTATGTCCCTGATGAGCACGTATTTTAGTTCCATCCTCATTATAGCCAAATCTTTTCTTATCATTGGTAGAAACAACTTCATCTAACTCTTCCTTAGTTATACCCAATTTAATCACAAGATCATAAACAGATACCCATCCCTGTTTATCCATTTTTAGATCTTCCGGATTATGTCGGAGCAAATATGATATTTTTCTACTTGTATTTTTCATTTAAAAATCTGCATTAGTAATTCTCAAATCATAATCCTTAAATGTACTAAATTTTTCTTTATCCGTAGCTATTCTTTTTTGAATTTCTGGATATTCCCATTTCCTCTCTAGCCTCATTCTTTTAATTCTTTCATGTTCCGGAACATCCAAATAGATGATAAAACAACTTTTTCGATCCTCTGGTTTAATATGTTTTATCCCATCAGTTTCCATAATGAATAATGGAACTTCATTCCATTCAAAGTTTCCAGTTCCGTAAAAATTTCCATTGTATTCTACCCATTCATAAAACCAATCATTTTCTATTCCATGTTGAAAGGTTTTTTTATCCATAAAATGATAATGAACTTCATTCACCTCTCCTGGCCTCATAGGTCTTGTGGTATATGATACATCACATTTAAATCCCTTTGTCTCTAATCTTGCCCGAAGAATCGTTTTTCCAGAACAAGTTGGTCCTACTAAAATTATTCTTTTATTCATTACTTATATCCTATTAATTTCAAAATCAAATATAAAAGACCAATTATAAGCACTATACCGACTAAAACACCCAAGACATATACTATGATATAAGCAGCAAAGATAAGTCCAGCAGCGAGTCCTAAAATGAGTATAGCAACGACTATTGACCAGCCTAAAGCATTTCTTAAAATATTCCAAATATTTTTTAATAGTCTTTTCATAATTGTTGAACTATCAATTTTTGTTGGAAAAAATTATCCATTGCCTTCAGTTTAACGATGTAATATTCATTCATAGATTTTATTATCCTCTGATCTTTTGGATTATTTTTCAGATCAATTCTAAGCTGATCATAGGAATCATCCATCAGTTTTATATCATCTTTAATATTACACCATTCTCCTTTTAACCAGATTCTTACAGACATATTTAAAATATAATATCTGTATTTTATTTCTTTCATTCTATATTCAAAAGAAACACTTCCTAGAGATTTTTTATCCCTATCCGGACTTAACCAATTTCCCCAAGCGAAGAAAGATAAAGAAAAAACCAGAATTGTGGTAATAGCTAATTTAGCTAAATGAGGCAAAATACTCACATAGACTTGTCGTAATCTATAATGCAATTTATTTAAGAAATGAGTTCCATGATATCGATCAGGATCTTCAGTATCAAATTTCTCCTTATTTTCTCTAATAAACTTTTCTAAATTATCTTCATTCCATTCCATTTATTTCTTTTTCGGCTTTATAAATATCACCAATCTTTTCCCTTCTAATTTAGGTAAAGATTCGGGAACCCCGTAATCTTCAACTTCTTCGACAAGTTTAAGCAATAGGATTTCTCCCTGTTCTTTAAACTTAATCTCCCTCCCTTTAAAAAAGACATAAGCTTTGACCTTATCCCCGTTTTTGAGGAAACTAATAATATGTCGTTTTTTGAATTCAAAATCATGATCACCGGTATTAGCACCAAATCTCATTTCTTTGAGCTCCATTTGGTTTTGTTTATTTCTTTTATCTAATTCTCTCTGTTTCTTTTTTTCATTATAGAGAAATTTTTGATAATCCATTATCTTACAAATCACCGGATTAGGTCCTTTGTTTATTTCAATAAGGTCTAGTTCTAATCCTTCTGCTATCTGTAATGCCTCTTCAATTGACATTACCCCTCCTTCAACATTATCTCCAACTAGTCTTACTTCTTTTTCTCGAATTTGATGATTTGTCCTATGAAAAACTTTAGTGTCTTTCTTTAATCCTTTCATTTTTCTCTCTGCAGTCCCCGCAGACGGTATAGATCCATCCTTGTGTTCGTCCTACATTATTTGTGGATCCGCAAGATTCACAAGTTCCATAAGACATAGATTCAGCGAGATGAACCATTCCATCAATAGTATCATCGCCTCCCGAGTAGTAAAAACGAAGTCCTCCAAATTTTTCTTTTATCTGATCAATTTGAAAAGTTAAATGAGGGACTCCTCGTGGTTGATTATCATAAATCCATTCCCCCAATTTTCGAAGGAGTTTTCTTTTCTGACTTGTCCGTATCCTAAGCTTCCATGAAAGCTTATCCATCCATTTTTGAGCAGGCTGTCTATCCCTATTTTTATTTTCTTGTTCGATATGCCATTTAATAGTCGACATTAATTCATCAAGAATAAAATACCATCCATCCCCGCACTCAAAGCCAAATTGCATTGGAACAACTATTTGTTCTTGCTTTGATAATTTCTCTACAGATTCTAAGATAGGTTTTGATGGATCTATCATAGGGGTATTATTTCTATCCAGATGCTGGAAGAAAGAATAATACTTTTCTGATAATTTTTTCTGATTTTTAGCGTTCATTATGATTAGCTTAAAAGTTCTCTAACAATACTGGATGAAAGCTTACCATCAATCTGGGAAGCTGAAGGGAGTTTTTTTATTTCTTGCATAACTTTACCCATATCCTGCATTCCAGAGAAACCATGAGTATTGATTAATCCAGCGACAATGACTTTAATTTGAACAGGTCCAAGCATGGACGGAAGATATTTATTTAACATTTTTACTTCCGAATCATTATTAAGTTCTGCAGCATTAGCAGAAAGTTTCTTAAGAATTGAAATTACTCTTTCATCGGGAAGATCTTTTCCCTCCCTGCTGAATTCAGCCATTACAACACGTAAAAAGTCTCTTAGCTCAACGTTCTTCTCTTTCATGGCCTGAACCATGTCTGCTTTTATTTGTTCTTGTATTGTCATCATTTAATTTTTTTGTAAAAAATAAAACATAATAAAGGTATAAAGGTGCTCCGATCATCTTTTCAAATTCTTTAATAGGAATTTTTGGATACTTTAGATGATTACTCATTATAAAAAGTCCTACAATAATTTGAATATAATAGAAAAACATTAATCCTGCTATTATCATCATAATCCAATCTGGAACCATATCTAAATAACGTCCTATCATTTAATTTTTGTTACCCCAACTTTTGCTGGATAGCTAAATCCTGTAATTTCAAATTTAGATCCATCGGTACATTCAAGAATATATCCTGTCATATCCCCCATGGATTTAAAGGATTTTATAGTTTTTCCTTTTAATGAATTATGCGGTGCATATAATAATTTTTCCATTTTCTTTTATTTATGTGGGCCTTGCAGGTCTTGAACCTGCGACCCCCTGATTATGAGTCAGGTGCTCTGACCAACTGAGCTAAAGGCCCTAATTATTCTATTGAGTATTGTCCATAAACCTTTACTGTATTCTTTGGAATAATAGCAATTTTTTCTCCGTAGTTTTTCTGCCATTCTCCTATTCTTTCTTTCCGAGCCCAAAGCAATCCAGGTTTCTTTGCATCTCTAACTTTTCTTACATAATAATTTTTAATTACAGGAGGAATAGAATCATTTTCTTGCAAAAAAGTCATATAAGCATCAACTTTGATTCTAATATCTCCTTTAGAAGATGGAGCATAAGCAACATAATATTCGCTGCTTCCCCCATTAATTGTTCCACATCCAAGAAAGAAAGATCCATTTATTTTAGATTCTTGAGTATTAAGAAGAGATTTAATTTCTTGATCTTCAAATTCATATCGAATATAATTTGGACTAGTCGATATGGTAATATAACAAATTAATAGGGAAAATCCATAAATCATTGATGAAACGATTATAATAGTTCCGAAATTTTCCCAATCAAAAGTTTTGCCAACTATTCCACCCGGAGCAGAAGTCCAAATACCTATGATTAATCCTACTAAAACAATACCTAGTAAATACATGTTTTCTGTTTTTTATATTAAAAAAAGTAATCCGAGCTTAGCCGCGATTCTGTTCTATCTCATCATTTATCTATGCCTCAACCCGACTATCACAGGACTGCTTTCCCCCTAAGTCTGTTTGAGTTGCACCCTCCGCGGTAATAGCGGCTTTCGCCTCCCGCGTCTAGCAGTGGTGTCGCGAACTTCCTCCAGTATTTCTACCAGCGATGAGTTCTCTTGATTACTCTACCATTGTTACCAATGAAATGTCTTTATGTAAAGAACGCCATGCTCCTTTTTCAAGGTCATAGTATCTAAAACTATTAGCATAATTTGTTGATGAATCCTTAGGTCTCAAATGCTCAGGAATAAGAGATTCATTCAAAGTTCCTCGTGCATTCCTTAGTTGTCCATCTTTTTTAAAATAAGAAAAAGATACAGGAGTTGATCCCTGTAAATTTTTTCTGAGTGTTTCTAGATCTACATCAAACATCATTGTAATTTTATTGGGTTAATATACGAAAAAATACTTAATCTCTTGTTAAATCCTCGTTAATTTTTGGAATTAGTCCAGATAAGATTTCTCTTTGTTTTAAAAAATCAGGTTCAAATATAGTCCATCCACTACTAAGTGGTGATTTTACGATAGTTCTACCACGTTTAAATCCTTCTGGTAGTTTATCCCAATTTTCTCCTTTAGCGTGTATCATATCATGCATATCACTCTGAGATTTGCCATGTAGCTCTTTATGAGAAAATAAAGATTGTGCGTGCATTGCAAGAGAATTTCGGACTGCATCTTTTTGTCTCCAAACAAAATAGTTTTCAACTTCAATTGGATCTGGAATAGTCCAAACTCTGGAATCAAAGAAAGCTAATTTAACGTCAGGCCAATCTTTCTTCTCAACTTGTATTTTATATAAAGCTGTCAAAATATTAAACTGAGCTGCAGCCATTGAAGCTGAAACAGAAGCCATCTTTTGAATTTGGCCATCAAACCAAGCATCTGTTGTTATTGTAGCAAAATCTGTAAGCAACAAAGAAATTTCATCTGACTGAACATAAGCCATTTTGCATCCTTGGATTTCAGAAGCTAAAAACATAGCAGTTTCATTCATCATGTCCATAAAAATTTCATCATAAGGACGTTTCATTCCACGAGTAAATGTGTGAAATGCTTTGCCATCAAGACGGATTAATGTGTATGTTCTTCGAGGTAGAAAATATTTAGTTCTACTTTCGTATTGCTCCTTCATTCTTTTTCCTAAATCATCTTTCATCTTCTTCGTATTTTTCAATTATTACTCTTACTTGATCTAAACTCAAGTTGTTTATTTTATCTTTCCACCATCCAGGATGTGCCCCAAATGGATCACTTCCGGAATTTATGGTCGGAAGAACCTTTGTCAGCTCATATAATCCGGCTTTCCCTGCCCATTCTCTACTAACAATGATATTAAAGTTTTTGAATTTCTTTAAATATCCGACATAATTCGCACAGCTTTCATCCTTCCAATCGCAGAAATAAAGATCCTCACTTAAATCTTCTTTAGTTTGGGGATAGCTATCTTCGAACATTTATACTTTTTTCTTTCTCTGAGCTGCTAAACTTAATTCGCTTTGACAATAATGGGCTATTTGCCACATATCATCCTTAGACAGTATTATTTTTACACCATCATTTCCTTCTCCATCATCAAAAGTGATTTCAAATTTTTCCCAAATACCTTGCTTAACTTTTTGAATATCAATTATTTCCATTTTAGTAATCTGTATTACCAGCAATTGTTATTTCTTCATGGCTATATTCCTTATCCATCATGGGATAATCTTCCATGTTTATCTCAAGTTTTTCCTGACTAAAATCTCCTAAACGAACTTCATCTAGGTGACAAGTCCAAGTTTTCGTAGTGGGCAAATAAAAATATTTAATCCCTCTATATGTTCCTACTACTAAAAAACCTTTAACCGTTCCCATTTTTTTGCCTTTCGCCTATTTGTGTTTCTTGTGCTATAAAAAGATTACGTATTGCAACCCATGCTTCCTGAAAAGGAACCTTATGGGTTAAAAACGTCATATAAGTAGGATAGTAAACATTTTTGAGTTTTTCTATCTCATCCTCTGTCATATCCAGTTGAGAAGTAAACAATGTTAAAAAATCTTCTCTTTCAAGGAGTTTTTTTACATTGATTTGATCTACTGTTTTTTTCATGATTTAATCCTTTCGAGATTTGAAAGCAGCAATTTTTCCCTCAAGTTTTTTTGCCATTTCGGGATTAACTTTTCTAAGGTGCTCCAATCTCTGGTTCATTTTACGAAGTTTAACCTCTTTTTTTCTTACAGCCATTTTAAAAATTATTTGAGTTTATATTATTTTAATTCAACTTCTGCCCCTAATTTTTCAAGATTTTCTTTTAGTTCTTTTGCCATCTCTTTCGAATGGTAATTTGTAATTTTACACGGAGCAGAGTTTACTAATTCCTTTGTTTCATCCAAAGTTAGGATAAAATGAGTTTTGAGGAATTTCATAACCCCTATTCTTTGCATTCCAGGGCTTTTAAGAATTACATCAAATCCTTCCCCACTTTTTCCATATTTCTTCTCATATTCTATTTCATCATCCGGATATGAATGAGTTTTTAGAAATTCTTTTATCTCATACATAGTTTCAACCTTTGTATGATTAAAATTTGGAAAATTCCCGCCATACTGAGCATCAATTTGTTTTTCAATTGGATCATATGTAATGGTGTCTTCAAATGATCCGCAGTCATTCATATGTCTTCCCATAACATAGACATCCTTTGGATTATCTTTCCAAGTAAAAGTTTTCTTCTTGAAACCAAGTTTCAAAAGTCTTTTTTCTGTGATATCTAGTGCAATGGCGATCTTAAATATAATTTTCATGGTATAAATATAAAAAGATGAACTAATAAATAACCAATTATTATTAGAAATAAACCAATGCCTATATTATTAAAAAGTCTTTTCATTAATCTTCATAATGATTTCTTGATATGAGCCATTCAAAATCCGGCAAAGGATAATTTTGTTTTTTAAGCCATAGATAAATTCCTTTTCCGAAAATAATATCCTTGACCCAATTCAAATTTGAAATTTCTTCAGGAGTATTACATGCTCCCATATATCCATATCCTAAACAGTATAGAGTTCTATTAATACCATAAAGATCATTTTCAATTTCTCTTCTGACATTATTCCATTCCCTATATTCTAATTCCCTTACAACTGTATCGACATAAGGAGCTAACATAGATATTATAGCTTCCTCAGTACGAATTTGATTCTCCAATTGATCTTTAGTATGATTGTTTCGAAGTTTCAACCTATGTTTAATTTCAGTCTCCATCCCATATCCTTTGTGAGCATGCGGATTGAAATCTGTAACAAATTTATCAAAATATCTCCAAGTATATTTTACAAGCCATTTGGAATGATCAATACCCCATTCATCTTTGGAATCTTCAAAAACAACATAGTCCCAATATTTCTTTTTTTCTTCATCAGTTTTGCCTTTGACCATCGGTCCTTTTCCTTCCATCCATTGTTCTAAAACTTCCGGAGTACACCACATAGCATTAAAACAAAATTGATTATGAGGATTAATCCAAACCCTGAAATCGGGAGTTTTATGAGGATCCACATCTTCCCAAGGATCATTCATAGGACGAGCAATTGGATGATCTCTTAAGTCATCAAGAATGGTACGGCCAATACCTATTTGTCTTTTGGGGTCAATATTTCTTTTAAAGCTCATCTTAAATTTCTTTAAATTCGCCATATAATACAAGGACGGGTTCTCCCACTCCCATTACCCAATATCCCCTGTCCCCTTGTGTATATCCTTCTGCAGGTTCGCAGAGTTCATGAATCGATCCATGAGTGAGATTTTTAAATTGTGGGCCAAAAGCACGACAAGCTGTGATTTGTATCCTTTTTTTACCGTCTTGAAGATCAATTTCTTCCTGATTACTAAAATTCATTTCTTTATTGTTCCTGGTTACGAGAGCAATATACGAATAAATTCCCAAGTAAAAAAATTTTCAAAGAACTTTTTTCAAAAAAAGTTTACCCCTATATGAGATAAACTTCTTATAAATGGGGTGTAGGACGGGGCTCGAACCCGCATCCTCTTGAACCACAATCAAGTGCTCCACCAATTGAGCTACCTACACCATATGGGGTGAAACGGGAGATTCGAACTCCTCGCTACCAGATTCACAGTCTGGCGTGCTAGCCGCTGACACTAGAATCACCATTTTTCTTTAATTTAACTTTTGCTAATTTCTCTTTTAGAATTCTTATCAGATAGGTAACTGGTTTTTTACCTGATAACCAGAAATAGAGCCCAAAGAAGGACGCTGAGGCAAGGTAAAAAATACCAGTTGTAAGCCAATAAGAACCGGTCGCATCCAACACCATTTTGAACAAGATGTCGAATCCCAGAGGGTTGAAAAAAGTTGCTATCATTAGAAATAAAACTGCTAAGTTCTTTTTTCTGTTTTCGTTCAGGACCTTCATCATCCATAATTCTAATTATTTAATTTAACTTTCTAATAAATCTCTTCTATCCATTCCAGTCACATGAGATTCAATCCAGCTTTCTAAATATAAAAGCATCATTTCACAAAATTCTTCATCTGACTGGTTCTCATACATAGCTTTAAATCCTGCAATATCAGATTTAAATTTATTATGTTCCAGTTTATGCTCCTTAAAATTATCTCCTATCCCGAAAAATCCCTCTTCAGTAACAGTATGATAAACTGTATATCTTCCAAGTTCTTCTAAGATACCTCCAATAACTTCTTTTTCCCTATTATTCTCTACAGAGTCAATTAATATTTTTACAATATTAAAAAGAACTCTATGTTGAATATCGATCTCAGGAATTCCTAATTCATAAGAGTCGACCCACTTAATATGCTTCATAGACATTTTTATTATATCTATTCCGGCGGAGAGAAGGGGATTCGAACCCCTGCACCGTTTTACCGGCCTAACGGTTTAGCAAACCGCCCCCTTCAACCACTTGGGTACCTCTCCATTTATTCCATATGATGACATGGTTTCTTCCACTTATAAGAATCTAGGATTTCTTCTTTTAATTTTTCAGCTTTAATAACTTCTCCCTTTTTCTTAAGCTCAGCATGTTTCTCCCACCTTTCATCATCATTAATATTAATCTTCTTTCGTTTCATAAATTCTAATTTGTCCGGACGGTAGGGATCGAACCTACGTCGTGCAATGCACCCAGAATATCAGTCTGGTGACTAAACCACTCATCCACGTCCGGTAATTGTACTGATGGAGGGACTCGAACCCACAACCTTGACGATATAAGCGTCCTGCGCTGACCATTGCGCCACACCAGTATTTGCGGAGAGAACAGGATTCGAACCTGCGCCGCGAATGAACGCGGAACGGCTTTCCAAGCCGTGGCAGTACCACTATGCTTACCTCTCCAATTGAGCCGATGGAGGGATTCGAACCCCCGCGTCCTTGTGGATCCTGCTTACAAGGCAGGCGCTGTCGACCACTGAGCCACATCGGCATTTACTTTTGAGCTCTCAACCGGGATCGAACCGGTGAACCTCTTCCTTACCAAGGAAGTGCTCTACCTACTGAGCTATGAGAGCAAATCAAGGCTGCATCAGGTACAAATGCTTCATCTGGTGATCAATTCCAGAGCCCGCTTACCATTCGGGTTACACCAAGTGCGGAGAGCGAGGGATTCGAACCCCCGGAACGTTTAACCGTTCTCTAGTTTTCAAGACTAGCGCCATAAACCACTCGGCCAGCTCTCCAATATGTTGCGGAGGATGAGGAACTCGAACCCCCACACCAGTTCATCACCGATATCACTGCTTTCAAAACAGATAAGTTCTCTCTAGTACGATCCTCCAAGAAACAATATGTCAAAGTACGTTGTGTGCTTAGATGGACTCGAACCATCGGCCTTCTCGGTATCAGCGAGATGCTCTAACCAACTGAGCTACAAGCACAAAAAAAAGGAAGATCTTTTGGACCTTCCTTTTGAATATCAATAATAAATCTATTACGATTCAACACAAGAAGGTCGCCTCACCCTGGTGGATGAAATAATACTAATCGTATGTATCGAGGACCTTCTCATTTTATTGTTTCTTTATATACCCTTTTATATGCTTTAGATATTCGGGGGTTTCGTAATTATTTACTTTCTTTAATTAAATCTTCTCTAATTTCTTCCAGGTTTTCAAAGTTGTTCATTTCATACATCTGAATGCAGAAGGATTTTCCTATTGCCAGATCTTCCACTTTGTTCTTGAAAAATTTGCTGAGACCCATTGAGATGAATCCCAAACCTATCATTGAAATTCCAAAAATAGTTCCCAAGCTAACAAGCGAACTTAAAATCGAAACTCCTAAAAGAACCCAAGCTACAATCTTGGTAATTTCCATCCATGAAAGAGCAATATGAATCTTTTCATTAAATTCCGCTTTTGAAGCACGAACAAATTTAAAAGGACTTTCAATCAAAGCATTATCAAAATACTTATTGTATTCTTTCCTATTTTTAAATTTGAATTCCGATTTTCTGAATTTGAATCCTGTAAATTCCATTTCTGAGTTCATTTTGTGTTTTTTTGTTGGTTACAGAGTAAATGTACGACATTTATCCATAGAAAAAAAATATTTTCACAAAATAATCGTTAAAAATGTTGAATTATACCCCTCCCATTGAAGTTTTACCACCTGTTCCACCTGAAGTAAACTCACTTTTAAGTTTTCTTTCTGCAGCTGGTCTGTAAACAAATGAATCTCCGGATGGTCTTAGTTTTCCCCTGAATTTATCTTCAGAAGCTTTGACAAGTAAGTCTTTAAGACTATCAAATTTTGCTTTCTTAATAGCTAAGTTAATAGATTTAACCCCAGCATCAGATTTAGCATCTTTTCCAATAGCCATAGCAAATTTTCTTACTAATTCTTCATCATCCTTATCAATTTTTTGCCATTTTTTATAAAGACCTTCATTTAGTTGTTCTTCATTGAGCTCAACAGGTTTTTCAGTTGTATATTCCTGAAAGGATTCTGCTACTAATTTAACTTGTGCCATAATAATACAGATTTTTATTTTCTTTATATATCCTATTTATCTTTAAGATATTCAATCAATTTATTAATATTG
>Ga0307379_10008003_pt1 | contig 14304 bp, 13 predicted proteins | sample UN2MG_FD_202237 | JGI IMG/M metagenome (GOLD analysis project Ga0307379, IMG submission 202237) | Soil microbial communities from Risofladan, Vaasa, Finland - UN-2 | ecosystem: Environmental > Terrestrial > Soil > Coastal area > Acid sulfate soil | place: Finland: Risofladan, Vaasa | collected...
TCCACGGAGGATTCATCGCAGCTGCGTTCGACGAGGTGCTGGGCGCAACGCAGTCGTTGTCGGGCACGCCGGGGATGACCGCGCGGCTGACCGTGAACTACCGGCGTCCCACGCCGCTCGGCGAGGAGCTCGTGTTCGTCGGCGAGCTCGATCGGGTCGAGGGCCGGAAGATCTTCACGATCGGGCGGGTCATGGCAGGAGCCACGGTCACCGCCGAAGCCGAGGGTCTCTTCGTCTCGATCGACTTCGGGCGATTCGCCGAGCTCAAGGAGATCCGCGACGCCCGGTGAGGACGTCGAGCAACTCATCTCCGAATCGTGCTGCCTTGATCGGCCCGAGCCCTTCGATCCGGGAGAGCGATTCGAGGTTGTTCGGCGGATGCGCCACGAGTTCCCTCAGCACCCGGTCCGGGAGCACCGACGACGCGGGGATGCGCGCTCGTCGGGCCACGACCTCACGCCAGGCCATGATCGCCGTCGTCAGCGACTGGTCATCGTGCTGGGTGGTTGCGAGCGCCGATCGGGCGCTGCCGAGCGCCGATCGCTGCTCATCTGCGTCGGCCCGCAGCGGGGTGATCGTTGGCAGGTGGCGAAGCAGGGGGGACACCTCCCGCTCGACGGAACGACCGCCGACCGTGCGGCTGCTCGCAGCATGCAGGTGCAGCACGCGTTCTGCTCGGGTCATGGCCACGTACAGGAGGCGCGCCTCCTCGGCACGGGCCTCGCGCGTGCGGGCGTGGCCGATCGGCACGAACCCGGCCTCGAGGCCGGCGAGGTGCACCGCCGGCCACTCCAGGCCCTTGGCGGCGTGAAACGTCGCGAGCGTGACCGCGTCTCGTCTCGACTCGCCGCGCCGGTCGGCGGTGGTCCGGATGAACGCCGCCAGCTCAGCAGCGGTTGCACCCGGGCCGGAGCGGCTGAAGGCCAAGGCACGGCTCTCGAGCTCGTCGAGGCGAACTCGGAGATCTGCCTCGACGTCCATCGACTGGAGATCGTCGATGACCGCCGAAACGGGCCGCTGGTCCTGATCGAGCTCGGCGAGGATCTTGCGAATGGCCGGGTGATCGACGACGGGATCGGCGCCGCGCACCTCGTGCGGGATGCGCGCGAGGCGGAACGCCTCGCGGATGGGTGCCAGCTGCGCGTTCGTGCGGACCAACACGGCGTGTGACGACCAGCCCATGTTGGGCCCCTGCTCTCGGCGGACGAGACGCGCGATGGCTCTGGCTTCTTCGGTCTCGTCGGCGTGCACGGACAACCGGGGGAGGGCGCCGTCGGCCTGACTCGGTACCACGTCATCGGAGGTGAGCCCCGCAGTGGCGAGCACCGACGTGGCGCCGTCGAGAATCTGCGGAGTCGACCGGTAGTTGGTGGCGAGCCGAATGACCTGGACGGGCGGATAGTGGGTGCCGATGTCGAGCAGGAAGCTCGGGTCGGCGCCGTTCCACGTGTAGATCGCCTGCTGGGGGTCGCCGACCACGAACAGGTCATATCGGTCACCGCGCCAGGCTTCGAGCAGCCGGAACTGGAGCGGATTGATGTCCTGGAACTCATCGACGAAGAGGTGGCGGAATCTCCAACGCTGGGCTCGTGCGAATGCGGGGTCGTTCTCGATCAGTCGAGCCGCGGTGAGCAACAGATCGTCGAAGTCGAGCAGCCCCCGATCGGCCTTGATCGCTTCGTATCCCTGGTAGGCGTCGGCGACGTCGGGACGACGGGACCGGGTTCGTCGGCGGGCGGCGGCGGCTCGGTCGACGTACTCGTCCGGCGTGATCTGGCGGGCCTTGGCCCACTCGATCTCGGTCGCGATCTCGGCCAGTTGCCGGGCATCGGTGCGTCCGGTGGCTGTTTCGAGGATGCCCCGCTTGCGGTCGAGGACCTTGGGTGCCGCGAGCCGGTGATCTCGGTGGTGGTCGCGGATCTGTCCGAGTGCCAGCGCGTGAAACGTGCCGGCGACGAGCTGGTTTCGGAGGCCCAGGCGCTCGAGACGGACGCTCAATTCCGATGCTGCCCGTCTCGTGAAGGTGACCGCCAGGACGTGTTGCGGCTCGATCTCCTCCCGGGCGATGCGGTGCGCCACCCTTCGCGACAGGACACGGGTCTTGCCCGAGCCCGCTGGGGCGAGGACAGCCACCGGCGAGGCGGTCGTGGTCACGGCCCTCAGCTGCTCGGCGTCGAGGCCAGCTTCGAGCGCCGAGAGGTCCACCCACGTAGTGTCGCGCGGCGATGGTGCCGGTGGACCGCGAACGCTTCGAAGACCTGGTGGCCGATGCGCTCGATCAGATTCCCGACGACCTCGCCGCCATGATGGACAACGTGGCCGTCTTCGTCGAGGACGGCAGCTCGACCGGCCATCTGCTGGGCCACTACGAGGGTGTTCCGTTGACGAGCCGCGACAACGGCTACTCCGGCATGGTGATGCCCGACCGGATCACACTGTATCGACGGGCGATCTGCGCCCACAGCCGAGATGAAGCCGACGTGGTCCACCAGGTGCTGGTCACCGTCGTGCACGAGGTCGCCCATCACTTCGGTATCGACGACGAGCGACTCACGGACCTCGGGTGGGCCTGAGAATCGGGCTCGCTGGGTGGCGGCATGCGAAGTCAGGGGTGAACCGGACCCTCCCCGACCCGTTTCGCCCCCGACTTCCGTCCCAGAGGGACGTTTCGCGGAGTGAATCGTCCCGCACGCTACGCGCGATGGCAATAGTCCAAAGGTGCCATGACAGGTGAGTGGTGAGATCTCTGTGACCCCGGCGGTCCTCGATGGTGGCGCGGTGGGTGACGGCAGAATCGGAATGGCCGGGAGGGATAGCCTGTGCGGGTGCCGTTCCCGCCGAAGCTGCTCAATGACGGCGAGGATGCAGTCCTCGACCTTCATCCCCACTGGTGGTTCCTCGCGAAGTCACTCGCCGTGTTGGTCGGCGTCATCGCGTTGGGCATCGTGCTCGCCGTGCTCGACATCCATTCGTTCGTCAATGTCACCGCGGGTGGAGTGGTGTTGGTCTGCCTGGCGTGGTTCGGCGTCACCTACCTCCGGTGGTCCACCACCAATTTCGTGGTGACCACCGACCGGCTGATCTACCGGCACGGAGTCCTCACCAAACATGGCATCGAGATCCCACTCGACCGGGTCAACACCGTGTTCTTCAAGCAGAGCCTGTTCGAGCGCATGTTGGGTGCCGGCGACCTCGTGATCGAGTCGGCAGGCGAGATGGGCCGCCAGAGTTTCAGCGACGTGCGCAAGCCCTCGGCGGTGCAGAACGAGATCTACCGCCAGATCGAGGCCAACGAGAATCGAAAGTTCGACCGGGTCGCCGGAGCTGCCAGGGGCGACGGGCTGTCGATCCCCGAGCAAGTCGAGAAGCTGCACGAACTGCACGAGCGCGGGGTGCTGTCCGTTGAGGAGTACCAGGCCAAGAAGCAGCTGCTGCTCGACCGCATGTGACCGTCGTCGCGGCGCCGCGGCTCCCGGCGGACCTGGTGGTCGAGGACCTGGGCGAAGTGTTCCTCGACGACGCCGAGCTGGTCGGACTCGAGCTCAGCGGCGCGGCGATCGGCGTCAACGCTGCAGCGGTGTCGCTCGAGGAGTGCCGGGTTTCGGCGGCCCGTCTCACCTCGGCGAGGATCGATCGGATCCGGATGATCGACGTCGAGTTCACCGGGTGTGACCTCTCGGGCGCGCTGTTCGTCGAGCCCGTGCTGCGCCGCGTTCGCTTCACCGACTGTCGCCTCTCGGCGACGGCGTTCGAACTCGCGAAACTCCACGACGTCCAGTTCATCGAATGTCGGATGGACACCGTTGGGTTCTCGATGGCCCAGATGGAGGCCACTCATTTCGAGCGGTCGGACCTGGCCGAGGCATCGTTCCGGAACGCCAGCCTCGACGGCTGTTCGATCCGCAACTCGCAGCTGACACGTGCCGACGTCGGCGGACTGCGCTCGACCGACCTGAGCCTGCATGGATCCGAGCTCTCGGACCTGTCGACTCCCGCCGGGGTCGCCGGCGCGAAGATCGATGACGCGCAGATGATTCCGCTTGCGATCCAGCTGCTGGCTGCCGCGCACATCGAGGTCACCGACGACGACGGGCCTCCGCCGACGGCCTGAAGGATCAGCGCCACGAGGTCAGCGGAGCCCCGCTGCGGCTGACGCCTCGACCAACCATGCCTGCGGGCCGAAGTCGTCGAGCACCACGGGACGGTCGGCGATCGCGACGGCGCAGCCTCCGAAGCCTGCTCCGGTGAGTCGTGCACCCGTGACGCCTTCGGTGGCCTCGAGGCGAGTCACCAGGTCGTCGAGCTCGGGAGTCGACACGTCGAAGTCGTCGCGGAGGCTGGCGTGGCTCTGCGACATGAGATGGCCTGCGAGTCCGAGATCGGCTCGATCGAGGGCCGCGGCGAAGTCGCGGACCCGCCGGATCTCGCTGACGACATGGCGTGCCCGGCGCCGGAGGGCGGGGTCGTCGATTCGAGTCACGTCGTCGACCGTGGCGGTCCGCAGCGGCCCGATCCGGGCTTCGGCCGCCTCGCACTGGGCGCGACGATCGGCGTACGCCGAACCGACGAGTGCGCGGTCGACCCCGCTGTGGGCCACGACGATGTGCAGCTCCGCGGGCAGGGCCACGGGGGTGACGTCGTTGGTTGCGCAATCGAGCAAGAGGGCGTGATCGCGCACCCCGCTGGTGATGGCGAGCTGGTCCATGATCCCGCACGGCACGCCGGTCGCCTGCTGCTCGGCCCGCTGACACAGGGCAGCGAGCCGCACCGGATCGGGGTCGGCTCCGAGCGCCAGAGCCACCGCGACCTCGAGCGCGGCGCTCGATGACAGCCCGCTGCCGGGTGGCAGGGTGCTGTCGACCCGACCAACGAACCCCAGCGACGGTCGACACTGGGCCACCACCCCGGCCACGTAACGTCCCCACCCCGGCGCGACGTCGGTCGGGTCATCGAGTCCGATCGGGATCGAGACGCTCGAGTCCATCGCTGCGCTGGTCAGGTCGACGGTGTCGCCCCCGGAGCTCCCACGCACCGAGGTGCCGAGGTCGATGGCGATCGGCATCGCCAGGCCGTTCATGTAGTCGGTGTGGTCGCCGATCAGGTTCACTCGTCCCGGTGCCCAGGCATCGATCTCGCGGGCTCGGCGCACGAGCCGACGCTACCGACCCTGGTTCCCGGTGGGCGGCTGCCCAGTTGCTTCCTCGACGCTCGCTCGACAGGATGGCCGCTCCATTTCTCGACACGGGGAGCACGCGACGACATGGGACCACTGAAGGGCATCAAGGTCCTCGAGATCGCCGGCATCGGGCCCGGTCCCTTCTGCGCCATGATGCTGGCCGACATGGGCGCCGACGTCGTCCGGATCGACCGTGCCGGCAACGTCCGAGGCGGCGATCCGGCGTTGCCGCCCGGCGATGTCCTCAATCGAGGGCGCCGATCGGTGGGTGTCGACCTCAAGTCGCCCGAGGGCGTCGAGGTCGTGCTCGAGATGGTCGAGCACGCGGACGCGCTCCTCGAAGGATTCCGACCCGGCGTCGCCGAACGACTGGGCATCGGCCCCGACGAGTGCCTGGCGCGCAACCCGAAGCTCGTCTACGGACGAATGACCGGCTGGGGTCAGGAGGGTCCGTACGCGCCGACCGCGGGACACGACATCAACTACATCGCACTGGCGGGAGCCCTCGATCCGATCGGGCGGCGCGGCGAGGCTCCGGTCCCGCCGCTCAACCTGGTGGGCGACTTCGGGGGTGGCGGCATGCTCTTGGCCTACGGGCTCGTGTGCGGGCTCCTCGATGCCCAGCGATCGGGTGAGGGCCAGATCGTCGATGCGGCCATGGTCGACGGCGCCGCGGTGCTCACGACGATGTTCCACTCGTTCCGAGCGATGGGGATCTGGGAGGACGAGCGGGGCACGAACATGCTCGACAGCGGCGCCCACTTCTATGACGTGTACGAGACGAGCGACCAGAAGTACGTGTCGATCGGCTCGATCGAACCGCAGTTCTATGCAGAGCTGCTCCGCCTGACCGGCCTCGAAGGCGAGGAGCTGCCGAGCCAGCACGACCGGCTCGAGTGGCCGTCTCTGAAAGAGAGGGTCGCGGGCGTCTTCGCCACCAAGACGCGCGACGAGTGGTGCGAGATCATGGAAGGATCCGATGTGTGCTTCGCACCGGTGCTATCGCTCGGCGAGGCGCCCCAGCATCCGCACAACGTGCACCGGAAGACCTTCATCGAGCGCGACGGCATCGTGCAGCCGGCTCCGGCGCCCCGCTTCAGTCGAACCGAGGTCGAGGTCGTGCGGCCCCCGGCCCACGCAGGACAGCACACCGACGAAGTCCTCGGTGAGTACGGCCTGGACGGAGACCGGGTCGCAGCCCTCCGAGCAAGCGGCGCCATCGCATGACGAGGTCATGTGAGGCTGCGGAGCAGCAGGGAGCGTGCGAGCGACGGAGCGCAGCGGAGGAGCGGCCGGTTGCGGCCTGCGTGGCCGGGGAACGCAGGTGATGGCTCGCTTGGTGTGCTTTCACGCCCATCCTGATGACGAGTCGATTTCGACCGGGGGCACGATCGCCAAAGCGGTTGCCGACGGGCACGATGTCGCGCTCGTCTTCGCGACCCGCGGTGAATGCGGCGAGGTGCCGGATGGCCATCTCGATGGAGGGGAGAGCCTCGGAGAACGCCGAACCCTCGAGGTGCTGGCATCGGCCTCGACACTCGGGGTCGGCGAGGTCCACTTCCTCGACTATCGCGACTCGGGGATGGAGGGCACCGACACGAACGACGATCCTCGCAGCTTCTGGCAGGCCGACGTCGCCGCGGCGAGCGAGAAGCTCGCCGAGATCCTCCGAGCCGACGGCTGTGACGTGCTGACGATCTACGACGACCACGGTGGGTACGGGCATCCCGATCACATCCAGGTGCACCGCGTCGGAGCACGAGCAGCCGGGCTGGCCGGGATCGAGCGCGTCTTCGAGGCGACGATGAACCGCGACCACATTCGACGGCTCATGGAGGCGGCGCGCGAGGCAGGCGACACGATGGGCGAGGGCCCGGATGTCAGCGAGGAGGCCACGTTCGGGTCTCCCGAAGAGCTCATCACGACCACCGTGGACGTGCGCGACTGGGCGGGAGTCAAGCGTGCGTCGATGCGCGCACATGCGAGTCAGATCCAGGAATCCGACTTCTTCATGCAGATGCCCGACGAAGTGTTCCTCGACGCGTTCGGCTGGGAGTTCTTCATCGGGAGAGATCCGGTGGCTCGGAGCAGGAAGGACTCGCTCTTCGACTGAGCCGGGGCGGTGCGCGGTAGCGTGTCGTCCGGTACCCCAAGGAGGCCGCCGTGCAGAGACATCTCCCTGTCGACAAGCTGGCTCGAGACAGCCGATTCGAGACGATCCCGATCGAGACGCTCATCTTCGATCCGCGGAACGTGACCCGGGCCGACGAACCGAGCCGGAATGCCTTCTCGCCCGAGTCCTACGAGGCTCCGGATGCCGCGCGGTCGTTGATGCACGGCATCTTCGTCGGTGAGATCCAAGCGCTCGAGGGCGCAGGACGTACGTGTTTCGACTTCGACACCGGCGAGGGCGACGACGAGGCGCCGTTCGAGCTCAAGCTCGACATGGCCCGCCAGTGCTGGGACGAGGCCCGACACGTCGAGATCAGTGTGAAGCTGGGCGATCACATGGGTTCAGAGATCGGCGAGTTCGCCGAGCAGACGACGCTCTACGAGGCAGCCTGCAACGAAGACCCGGTGCTTCGACTCGCGGGCGTCAATCGCGCGCTGGAGGGTCTTGCGATCGACGTGTTCAACACCATGAAGAGCTTCGGCGAGGCCACCGCCGACCCGATGCTCGAGTTCTGCGAGGACTGGATGCTCGCCGACGAGGTCACCCACGTGAAGATGGGGTCGGACTGGCTCCGCAAGATCACCGAGCACGACCCGGACCGCCGGGCAAAGGCACTCGAGTTCCAACGTGCGGTCGACAAGCTCTTCAGCTTCGGCGGGTTCCGAGGCGAGGACGACGACAGCCCGGTGCACCTGGCTCGTACCTTCCGTCGACTCGCGGGATTCAGTGACGACGAGATCTCCGAATTGGTCGACGTCGCAGCCGAGGCGATGGCCGAGGCACAAGCACTCACCCAAGCGGCCGCAGCCGGCTGATCGCCGGCCGGCGATCGATCAGTGGTCGCCCGCGCTCACGAACTCGGTGGATGGGCGGTGGTGCTCTCCCATGCCGTGGTGGGTGCGTGGGCGCTCGCCGCCAACCACCTGCCCACGCTGCGAGTGCGGGCGCTCTGGATCGCCACGGTTGCGGCCCAGGTCCTCGTGTTCGTGCAGATCGTCCTCGGCGTCCTCGCGATGCAACAGCTGCCCGATGGCGTCGAGGTGGCCGATCTTCACATGTTCTACGGGTTCTTGTGCATCGTCTCGATCGGCATCATCGTGTCGTACCGCCAGCAGCTCGAGGCACATCGCTACCTGCTGTACGGCTTCGGCGGACTCTGGATCATGGGACTGGCGATTCGAGCGATGACGCTCGGCCCGTTCGCCGGCTGATCGGGCCGATCAGAGGTTGACGACCGGGCAGGTGAGGGTCCGGGTGATGCCACCGATCATCTGGATGCGACTGACGACCATCTTGCCGAGTTCGTCGATCGTCGATGCCTCGGTCTGGGCGATGACGTCGTAGGGCCCGGTCACGTCGTGCGCGGCGACGACCCCGTCGATTGCCGAGACGGCGGCCTTGACCTCGGCCGCCCGGCCCACCTCGGTCTGGATCAGCACATACGCACGTGTGGTCATCGGCGCGCACCGTAGCGCCTCGAACCTGATCGCGAGTCTGTGCGCGGGTTCAGTCGGCGAGCCGCTTCTCGAGGTCGCGCAGCTGGTCGGCGAGCGCTTGAGGGAGGCGCTCGCCGATCGACTCGTAGTGCGCCTCGATCAGCGGGATCTCCTGTCGCCATTCCTGGTTGTTCACGGCGAGGATCTTCTCGAGCTCGTCGGCGGTGAGCCCGGTGCCGTCGACGTCGAGTGCGTCGAGCGTGGGCACCCTCCCGATCGCGGTGTCGACTGCGCCGCCGCCGTCGTCGATGCGCTCGAGGACCCACTTGAGCACGCGAGCGTTCTCGCCGAAGCCCGGCCACATGAACGAGCCGTCGTCGTCGCGACGGAACCAGTTGACCCAGAACAGCTTGGGAAGCTTGTGATCGTCGGCTTCGTCGCCGATGTCGAGCCAGTGCTGGAAGTAGTCGCCCGCGTTGTAGCCCATGAACGGGAGCATCGCGAACGGATCGAAACGAACCTCGCCGACGGTGCCGGCAGCTGCCGCGGTCTTCTCCGAGGACATGATCGACCCGAGGAAGACACCGTGCTCCCAGTCGAAGGCCTCGGTGACGAGCGGGACGTTCGAGGCCCTTCGTCCACCGAAGAGGATGGCCGAGATCGGCACACCCGCTGGGTCTTCCCACTCGGGTGCGATCGACGGACACTGGCTGGCCGGCGCGGTGAAGCGTGCGTTCGGATGAGCTGCAGGGCGGTCGGCGTCGGGCGACCAGTCGTTGCCTTTCCAGTCGATGAGGTGGGCAGGCGGATCCGACAGGCCCTCCCACCACACGTTGTCGTCGTCGGTCCTGGCGACGTTGGTGAAGATCGAGTTGGCGCGCAGCGAGGCGAGCGCGTTGGGGTTGGTGTCGGGACTGGTGCCGGGCGCCACGCCGAAGAACCCGGCCTCGGGGTTGATGGCGTAGAGGCGGCCGTCGTCGCCGAACTTCATCCACGCGATGTCGTCGCCGATGGTCTCGACCTTCCACCCGGGAAGCGTCGGGATCATCATGGCCATGTTGGTCTTGCCGCAGGCCGAGGGAAACGCGGCTGCGACGTACTTCTTCTCGCCGTCGGGCGGCGTCACGCCGAGGACCAGCATGTGCTCGGCCATCCAACCTTCGTCGCGGGCCATCGTCGACGCGATTCGCAGCGCGAAGCACTTCTTGCCGAGCAGGGCGTTGCCGCCGTAGCCCGAGCCGTACGACCAGATCTCCCGGGTGCCGGGGAAGTGCACGATGTACTTGTTGTCGGCGTCGCACGGCCACGGCACGTCCTCGACGCCTTCGGGCAACGGCCGTCCGACCGAGTGCAGGCACGGCACGAACTCGCCGTCGGCGCCCAGGACGTCGAGCGCTCGCTGGCCCATTCTGGTCATGATCCGCATGTTGACCGCGACGTAGGTCGAGTCGGTGAGCTGGACCCCGATGTGGGCGATCCGTGAGCCGAGTGGGCCCATGCTGAAGGGCACGACGTACATGGTGCGGCCCTTCATGGAGCCACGGAAGTACTCGAGCACCTCGGCCTTCATCTCGGCGGGGGCACGCCAGTTGTTGGTCGATCCTGCGTCGATCTCCTCGTCGGAGCAGATGAACGTGCGATCCTCGACGCGAGCCACATCGGCCGGGTCGGACTGGCACAGGAAACTGTTGGGGTGCTCGGCGGAATTCAACCGCTGGAAGGTGCCCGCGTCGACCAGACGCGTGGTGAGGCGGTCCCACTCCTCTTGCGAGCCGTCACACCACTCGACCTGGTCGGGCTCGAAGATCTCGGTCCACTCCTGGACCCACTGCTTGAGCTTCTGGTTCTCGGTCGTGCCTGGCAAAGTGGCCTCCGTGCCCGGGTGGTTGAGGGCTTAGGTGGTGGTCGAGGGGGTGCTCGTGGTCGTGAGGTCATCCTCGGGGAACGAGGGGGTGGCCATGTCGATCTCGGAGCCCAGAGAGAGGCGTGTCGCTCTGCCCTGGGGGTCGAGTTCGAACACGACTCGCTGACCCTGCCGGAGCATGCGGAACACCGAGCCGTCGAGTGCGTCGGCGGCGAGATCGAACTCGGTGAGGTCGGTGTCGGTGAGGATGACACCGTCGCCCGTCCCCGGGTCGTATGACTTGATCACGCCTTGCACCGGTGCTCCACCTTCGGTCCGGACTGGGCAACCGACGTTAGCCACGTCGCAGGAGTCCGATGCAATCAATGTGGCGGTGCGGACCACGGCACTCGCGAAAGCCGTGACTGCCTGCGGCCGATCTGTACCATCGCCCGGAATGGGAGCACGGGACCATCTGGGGGCCGCAGAGTTCCGCGCCGCAATGTCGGGGTTCCGCGATGCGCTCCGGGCCCATCAGGAGGCGATCAACCGTCTGAACGTCTATCCGGTCCCCGATGGCGACACCGGGACGAACATGGCCCTGACGATGGAGTCCGTCGTCGCCGAGCTCGAGGGCGTCGCCGCCGACGAGATGTCGGCGGTCTGTCACGCGATCGGTCATGGTTCGCTGATGGGCGCCCGGGGCAACAGCGGCGTCATCACCTGCCAGATCCTGCGTGGAATGGTCACCGAGATCCGCGACGAGGAGTACGTGGGTGGTGCCGCGCTGGCCGCAGCGCTGGCCGCCGCGTCCAAATCGAGCTACGAGGCAGTGCAGAAGCCCACCGAAGGCACGATCCTCACCGTGTTGCGTGAGGCGTCGGAGGCCGCAGTCGAGGCGGCCGATGCCGGTGGGGACCTGACCGCAGTGCTCGATGCGGCGCGGATCACCGGTGGCGAGAGCCTCGAACGGACTCCTGAGCTGTTGCCCGTACTCGCCGAGGCCGGGGTCGTCGATGCGGGCGGCGCCGGATTCCTGCTCCTCCTCGACGCCCTGCTGCACGTGACTGACGGGCGCCCGGTCCCCGTGCCCGCCGAGCAACCGGTGGCGGCCAAGGTCGCGACGTCGGCTTCGGACCGGTCCGAGGGTGACGGCCACGATGTCGGCGATCTGCGCTACGAGGTGATGTACTTCCTCGAGGCGCCCGACGAGACGATTCCTGCCTTCAAGGACGTGTGGGCCGGCTTGGGCGACTCGATCGTCGTCGTCGGCGGTGACGGCATCTGGAACTGCCACGTCCACACCGACGACATCGGTGCTGCGATCGAGGCCGCCATCGAGATCGGTCGGCCACGCCAGATCAGGGTGACCGACTTGTTCGAGGAGGTCGAGGAGGAACGTTGGGTGCGCGAGGCCGCGGCGGCCGAGCCCGACGACCCGCCCCACGATCCGGTCGGCTGCGGCGTCGTGGCCGTCGCCACCGGCGACGGCATCAGGCGGATCTTCCACAGCCTGCGGGTGCAGAAGGTGGTGACCGGTGGGCAGTCGATGAACCCATCGACCCAGCAGCTGCTCGATGCCGTCGAGGCCGTCCGAGCCGACCACGTCGTCATCCTTCCCAACAACAAGAACATCATCGCCGTCGCGGAGAAGGTCGACGAGCTCACCGTCAAGACCGTCCGGGTCGTCCCCACTCGATCGGTGACCGAGGGCTTCGCTGCACTGCTGGCGTACGACCCCGAGGCCGTGGCCGACAGCAACCACGAGGCGATGGCCGACATGGCGGCATCGGTGGTGGCGGCCGAAGTCACCCAGGCGGTGCGCGAGTCCAGCAGCGAGGTCGGCCCGATCGCCGAGGGCGACTACCTCGGCATCGGTCCCGGCGGCATCGTTGCCGTCGAGGGTTCGGTCGTCGACGCAGCCTGCGAGGTGCTCGCGGCGCTGGTGACCTCCGACCACGAGATCATCACGGTGATCGAGGGCGAGGATGCGTCGACCGGCGACACTCGCAAGATCACCGAGTGGCTCGCCGAGCACCACCCAGACGTCGAGGCCGAGGTGCACCACGGGGGACAGCCGCTCTACCCCTACCTCTTCGGCATCGAGTAGTCGTGAACGGCGAGCTGGATCTCCAGTGGTTCGCCGACCAACCGGTCACCCGGCTGAACGGCGTCGGTGACAAGAAGGCCGAGGCGCTGGCCCATCTCGGGATCGAGACGCTCTTCGACCTGTTGACCTACTACCCGCGGCGGTACCTCGACCGGACCAGACAACTCAGCATCGACGACATCGTCATCGGTGAGGAGGCGATGGTGCTGGCGAAGGTCCGCAGCATCTCGTCGGTTCCCGGTCGCGGCCGAGGACGCGGTCGGGTGGAAGGTGAGATCAGCGACGGCACCGGTCACCTGCGAATCACGTTCTTCAACCAGACCTGGCGGGAACGACAGCTTCCCGCCGGCACCGAGGCGGTGTTCGTGGGAAAGGTCGACACCTACCGTGGCCGGCGTCAGATGACGAACCCCGAGGTCGACCTGATCGGCGATCGCACGGGACGGATCGTGCCGATCTACCCGCAGTCGGGCAAGGCCAAGGTCAACACGTGGGAGATCGCCGCCTGGATCGCCGAGATGCTGCGTCGGGTCGACCCGGCGCGGGGCGGGCGCGGCCTGATCGATCCGCTGCCCGAGCGATGGCTCGACCGGTGGGACTTCATCGACCGGCAGGCAGCGACGCAGTCGATCCACGAGCCGTCGTCGATGGCAGAGCAGGCGGCGGCTCGACGTCGTCTGGTCTTCGACGAGCTCCTGCGGGTCCAGCTGGCTCTGGTGCTCCGCAAGGCCGCGATCGAGCGGTCCGAGGTCGGGGTGGCCCACGAGGTGCCGGGCGAGCTGATGAAGCGCTTCTGGAGCAAGCTCCCCTTCGATCTGACGGGCGATCAGCGGCGGACGATCGAGGAGATCCGATCCGACATGGTCCGCTCGGTTCCCATGCACCGCCTGCTCCAGGGCGACGTCGGGGCCGGAAAGACGGTGGTGGCCGTCAGCGCCATGCTCCTGGCGGTCGAGGGTGGGCACCAGGCCGCATTCATGGCGCCGACGGAGGTCTTGGCTGAGCAACACGCCGTGTTGGTCCGATCATTGCTCGCCGATTTCACCATCGCCGACGACGCAGCCCTGTTCGCGCGGTCGCTGACGGTCGCGTCACTCAGCAACAAGACGGCCCCGTCGGCCCGCAAGCGCGTTCTCGCCGAGCTGGCGTCGGGGCAGATCGACATCGTCATCGGGACGCATGCGCTGATTCAGGAGGGCGTCGACTTCGCGTCGCTCGGCATGGTTGTGATCGACGAACAGCATCGGTTCGGTGTCGAGCAACGAGCTGCGCTGCGGGACAAGGCAGGAGGAGTTGCCGTGCCCGACGTGCTCGTCATGACCGCCACCCCGATTCCGCGTACGGCGGCGATGACCGTCTACGGCGACCTCGATGTGTCGATCCTCGGCGAGAAGCCGCCGGGGCGGACCAAGGTCGACACCGTGTGGGCCCGGGTCGAGGCCGATGAGGCCGCGGTCTGGGAACGCGTCCGGACCGAGGTGGCGGCCGGGCGCCAGGCCTACGTCGTCTGTCCGTTGATCGAGGAGTCCGAGAAGCTCGAGGCGGCATCTGCGGAGGAGACGCACG
>Ga0307379_10008004_pt1 | contig 14303 bp, 15 predicted proteins | sample UN2MG_FD_202237 | JGI IMG/M metagenome (GOLD analysis project Ga0307379, IMG submission 202237) | Soil microbial communities from Risofladan, Vaasa, Finland - UN-2 | ecosystem: Environmental > Terrestrial > Soil > Coastal area > Acid sulfate soil | place: Finland: Risofladan, Vaasa | collected...
CAGGCTCTTGAACTCAGCCTGAGCGATCCGCTTGCCCTGCGCATCCGGGGAAACATCTATGAGGCGCAAGAGCGCGTCGAAGACGCGATCGTCGATTACCATAAGGCTCTGGCCAAAGATCCGTTCCAGACCGAGAGCCGCGCGGCGCTGGCGCGCCTCGGCCAGGAGCTGCCGACGGAAACCGGCCAGCCCCTCGGTCCGGAGGTCGCCGGTTGGGTCGTCACCGAGCCGTCGGCGGGGCGTTATCGGGCGTCTAATCCGGACTATGGCGGGCTCAGGGTCGAACTCGAGATGTTCGGCGCCGGCAAGCCCAAGATCCTTGAGTGGGAGCTGATGCGGGGCGCGCTGTCCGGCATCGGTCTCCTGAAGTACTACGCGGGGGATTTCGGCGGGGGCGACGAGCTCGAATATGTGGCCATCGTCGATACGCGCGCCAACAAGGTCGTGTCCATTGAGCCGCAGCGCTGGGGATCGCAGAACGCGCAATGGAACTGGCAGGCGGTTTCGGTGGTCGTGACCGATCCCGACGGCAACGCCAACGAGGTCACGCTCCGCCAGGCGCGCAGACAAGCGCCCGTGGCGCGCGGCAGCGACGATGGCGACTTCTTGGGCTCCGGCGGGCCGCGCGAGCGCCGCCGTGTGCAGCGCGGTGGCGGCGGTGGTGGCACCAACGGCGTCTTCGACTGGCTCTTCCGCTGATGCCTGTGCGGGCTGAGCGAGCGCATCCATGACGCAGTTTCTCGCCAGCGTGCGCGATGTCCGCGAGGCGGAACTGGTGCTTGCCGCCGGTGCCGACATCGTCGACCTCAAAGATCCCGCCAAGGGCGCGCTCGGTGCCGTCGATCCGGACACCATTCGCGCGTGCGTCGCCGGCATCGCCGGCCGCGCGGCCGTGAGCGCCACGGTGGGCGACCTGCCGATGGACCCGGCGGTCGTCAGCGGCGCGGTGCGGGCCACTGCCGCCTTGGGCGTGGACGACGTCAAGCTCGGCGTCATGCCGGGAGGCGACCCGGAAGCCTGCTTTGCGCGGCTCCGCGCCGAACGCCTGCGCGTGGGCCTCATCCTTGTTGTCTTCGCCGATGCCATGCCGGGTTTCGATCCGATCGCGGCTGCGGCGGAGATGGGCGCCCGTGGTGTGATGGTGGATACGGCCGGAAAGCATGCGGGCTCGCTTTTGGACCATATGGCCATCGGCGACATTGCCCGCTTCGTGAAGGCCGGTCGCAGCAAAGGGTTGGTCGTGGGCGTGGCCGGCTCTCTGCGGGCCGCCGATGTGGCGCCGCTCATGGCCCTCAAGCCCGATCTCATCGGGTTTCGCGGCGCGCTGTGTCACGACGGCCTCAGGGGCGCGAGCCTCGATCCCATCGCCTGCAGCCGGATCCGGGCCCTGATACCGGCCGATGCGCCCGGCGCCGAGGCGCAAATGCCGGAGCCTTCCGCGTCCGCGGTGTGCTAGAGGATCGGCGCCAAGCCCTGCGATAGGACCGGGACCGATGACGGAAAAGCAACTGGGACGGATATCTTCCACGGATGCAACGGGCGAGCCGTTCGACCGCATCTTCGTGCATGACTATGTGCTCGACGTGGAGATCGGCGTCTTCACCAACGAAAAGGGTGTGACCCAACGCGTGCGCTTCTCCGTCGATGTGGACGTGACGCCAGGCCGCAACGCGCTTGACGACGATATCGGCAACGCCTTCGACTATGACCACATCACCAACGGCATCAAGTCCATCATCGCCCGCGGTCACATCAATCTGGTGGAGACCCTGGCCGAGGAGGTGGCGATGCATTGCCTCGCCCATCCCCGCGCGGCGCGCGTTACCGTGAGCATCGAAAAGCTCGATAAGGATCCAGGCGCCGTCGGCGTCGAGGTGGTGCGGAGCAAGGCGAGGACCTGATCATGGAAGCCTTCGCGCTGCAAAAGGCGCAAGCCGCGCCGCCCGCTTGCGAGGCGCGGCCACAAATCGTCAAGCTCGGCGGCAGCGTCATCCGGTCGCCGGATCTGTCCACCTGGCTCGACGCCATCGCCGCTTCGCGCGCGCCGATCGTCATCGTGCCGGGGGGAGGCGCTCTGGCCGACGAGGTGCGAAACTGTCAGCAGCAGCTTGGCTTCGGCGATGCTGCCGCGCACCGCATGGCGCTGCTCGCCATGGATCAGCTGGCCTGGGCGGTGGCGGGGATGCGGTCCGGTCTGGAGGTTGGCGTGACCGAAGACGCGCTGCGTGAGATCATCGGCCGCGGCCATATTGCGGTGTGGGCGCCATACGCGCAGATCTCGGGCCGCGCCGATGTCGAGGCCAGTTGGCGGCTCACCTCCGATAGCCTCGCGCTGTGGCTCGCCAGCAAACTCGGCGCTGGCCGTTGCTACCTCATCAAGTCCATCGCGCGGAAGCGTTCGCGCGTGAGCGCTAACGCGCTCGCGCAGGACGGCATTGTGGACGAGGCCTTTCCGGCCATGCTCGCCGAGACTGGCGTCTCAACCGTCCTGCTGGGCCGCGGCGACCAGCAGGCGCTCGCCGCCTCCCTGGCCGACAATGCGCCCGCCGGCGCTGTGATCGAGTAAACTCGACCGGCAATGGCTGAGAGCATCCTGTTCCTGACCGGACATCTGGCGCGGCCGCGGCTCGAGGCCGTGCTCGGCGGCATGGACACGGGCTTCGACTGGAAGGTGCTCGATATCGGCGTGAAGGTCGCGGCGCTGATGACCGAGGACATCATCCTCAGGCGGCTGCCCGACCGTGGCGAGGCCGACAAGATCATGCTGCCCGGCCGCTGCCGCGCCGATCTCGACCGCCTGAGCGACCGCTACGGCGTCCCGGTCTTGCGCGGGCCCGACGAGCTGAAGGACATCCCCACCTTTTTCGGCCGCGCGCGGAAGGCCACCGACATGACCAAATACGACATCCAGATCTTTGCCGAGATCGTCGATGCCTCGGCGCTTGAGATCGAGGAGATCCTGAAGCGCGCGCGGGACTATGCGCAAAAGGGCGCCAACGTCATCGATCTCGGCGGCCTGCCGGACACGCCGTTCCCGCATCTGGAAGAAACCGTCGCCGCGCTAAAAGAGAAGGGCTTCAAGGTCAGCATCGACTCCGCCGACCCGGACGAGCTGCTCCGCGGCGGCAAGGCAGGCGCCGACTTCCTCCTCAGCCTCAACGAGGACACGCTGCATATCGCCGACGAGGTCGCCGCGATGCCGGTGCTGATCCCCAAGGACCACGGCGACATGGCCTCGCTCTACCGCGCCATGGACGCACTCGATGCCAAGGGGCGCAAATACCTCGTCGATCCCGTGCTCGACCCCATCCATTTCGGCTTCATGGCGTCGCTGGAACGCTATGCGCAACTGCGCCGGGAACGCCCCGACGCCGAGATCCTCATGGGCACCGGCAATCTCACCGAACTTACGGACGCCGACACCACCGGCATCACCGCCATCCTGCTCGGTATCGCCTCTGAGCTTCACATCAAGAACGTGCTGGTGGTGCAGGTGAGCCCGCACACCCGCCGCACCGTCGAGGAACACGATCTCGCCCGCCGCATCATGTATGCCGCGCGCGCCGACCACGAGCTGCCCAAGGACTATGCCGACGGGCTGCTGGCCTTGCACGCGCGGCGACCGTTCCCGCTGACACCGGAGGAGATCGCCGAGAACGCAGATGCTGTGCGCGACAAGAATTTCCGTATCGATATCGCCGAGGACGGCATCCACATCTATAACCGCGACGGCCATCACGTCAGCCAAGAGATCTTCGACCTCTACGACAAGCTCGATCTTGGCGAGGACAGCCCCCATGCCTTTTATCTTGCCGCGGAGCTGGCCCGGGCCGAGATTGCCTGGCGGCTCGCCAAGCGTTATGCGCAGGACGAGCCGCTCGATTGGGGCGTGGCGGCGGACGCGCCCGCCGACGACAAGACGCGCCTCAAAGAGGCCGGCCACACCCTGATTGCCAAGAAGAAGCGAAAAAAATCATGACCCCGCTCGAGGCCCAGCCATGTATCCAGCCATGCCCATGATCCCGCCATGCCAATGATCCGCGAATGCATCGTCACCACGCTCAACGAAGAGGGCAGGGTGCATATCGCCCCGCTCGGCCTCATTGAGGACGGCGATGGCTGGGTCATCGCGCCGTTCCGCCCGTCGGCCACCCTCGACAATCTTCGCAGCAACCCGTTCGCCGTGGCGAGCTTCACCGACGACGTGCTCGTCTTCGCCGGCTGCCTGACGGGCAACAAGGACTGGCCCGTGCGACCGGCGACCCAGGTTCCGGGCGCGGTGCTCGAAGGGGCGCTCGCCCATATCGAGCTTGCGGTCGATCACGTCGAAGAAGATGAGTTGCGGCCGCGCTTCCATTGCCGTGTCGTCCACGAGGCGAGCCACGCAGCCTTCAAGGGCTTCAACCGGGCCCAGGCCGCCGTGATCGAGACGGCGATCCTGGCTAGCCGCCTGAAGATGCTGCCGCGCGAGAAGATCGAGCAGGAGCTCGCTTATCTGCAGATCGCCGTGGAGAAGACCGCGGGACCGAAGGAGCACGAGGCCTGGCGCATCCTGGTCGAGAAGATCGAGGACCACTACAAGCACGCGCGGGAGTAGACTGCCGGTGACAGAACTCTGGTCAACTGCCCCGTTTTCTTGAGAGTGCGACCATGATGAGATTTCTCGGCATTCGTTTCGCAGTTGCCTCCCTTGCGCTGTTGACGATCGGCATGGGCGGCGCCTCTGCGGCAGACGAGTCCGGCGCCGCCATCGATGGCCAAGCCATTCTCGAAAAGTATTGTGCGCGCTGTCATTCCATTGGGGCCACCGGTGACAGCCCACTAGAAAAGGCGCCCCCGCTTCGGCAGATTTATCTGACCTATCCCATCGACCAGCTGGAGGGCGGGTTCGCGGAGGGAATGGGCTCCAAACATCGGGACATGCCGCAGATTCAATTCTCGACGGAGCAAGTCTCCGCCATCTTGAATTACCTCGGCGGCGTGACCGGCCTTGACCCCTCGAAACGGCCACGCACAGAAATTCCCGGAGAGACACCTCCCTAGGCAGCTTCTGAGTCGTTGGCGTGCTCGCGGGAGTGGTTCTTATCTCGGTCCGAGGTAAGGGTCGTTGTAGCGGGCGTCCACGCAATGCTCGCCGTCCCAGTAATGAAACTCGCCGCAGCTCGCGGGCCGGGCCGGGATAATCCTCACCACCGGCTCATTCGGAACGACGATCACGTCATCGTCCACGATCACGCCTTCCTCGACGACGGCGCGCGGAACGGTGACAGACGGCCAGACTCCGTTGCGCCGGTAATAGCGGCGGCGCCAATCGACCTGTTGCACGGCGGTGGATGCAGCATCCAAGGACGCCATCGAGGGCAGGAGAGCGGCCGGGGCGCTCGTGGTGCCGGCACTGAGGACGAGGGCGCCTGCAATCAAGGCGGCTGCCGAAGTCAGAACAAGTCGCATGTGAGGCTCCGTTGGTTGTTACGTCCCGTCTTCCTACTAACGGTTTGGAACCGTGTTTGGATCAAACGGGTCGAGCACGATCAACAAGTGGTTTCCGAGTGTTCTAAGATTTGTGTCGACGGATGTTGGAGCAGATGCGCTATGGCCGGCTTTCGATGGAGGCGACCAGCCGGGGCCCCACCGAGGCGAGCAGCAGCTCGTAGGCGCGGTCGGCGATCTCTTCCAGGGATTTGGTTCTGGCGAACATCGCCCTGGCCTTGGTCATCAACTCCTCGCGGCTCGGCATATGCGGCAGATGCACGGTGGCCAGCACCTCGGCCGTGCGGTCATGGGCCCGGGTGAGCCGCTCCCTTAAGAGCGCCAGTTCCGCCCCGTGCAGAGCCGTTGTAATGGACTGCGCGATGCCTTCGGCGTTGAAATGCGCCGCGAGCTGCTCGGCCGCCCGGTTGATGACGCTGGCGCCGAGCCGCTGCTCGTTGCGCAGCACCTGCTCGGGCGGCGACCTCAGGTCCCACACAATGCCGGCCCAGGACAGCGCCTTCAGGATGTAGAAGGTCGGGTCGATCTCCCACCAGCGGAAGCCTTGCCGGACGCTGCTCTGAAAGGCGTGGTGGTTGTTGTGCCAGCCTTCGCCCATGGTGAAGACGGCTAACAGCCAATTGTTGCGGGAATCGTCACCCGTCACATAGCGCTTGCTGCCGCTCACATGGGCGAGCGAGTTGATGCAGAAGGTGGCGTGATAGACGAGCACCGTGCTCCAGAAGAAACCGACGAACAGGCCGGACCAACCGGCGATGAGGAAACAGAGCCCGGCGAGCACCGCCGCCGGCACCAGCTGGAATTTGTGCAGCCACCGCATCTGGGGATAGCGCGCCAGATCGGCGACCGCCGCCTCGTCGTACAAATCGTGCCGCTTGGCGAAGATCCACCCCAGATGGCTATAGAGAAAGCCGGTGTGCCGGGGCGAATGCACGTCGAGTTCGGTGTCGGAATGCAAATGGTGGTGGCGATGCTTGGCCGCCCACCACAGCACGCTTTTCTGCGCGGTGCTCTGGGCGAGGACGGCGAGGATGAAGCGAAAGGCCCGGCTGGTAGAATAGGCGCGGTGTGAGAACAGGCGATGATAGCCGGCCCCGATAGCGAAGATGCGCAACCAGTAAAGGGCCACGCCAAGGATCACGGCCGGCCAGGTGACGCCCGACCAGATCGCCCCGAAACAGGCGAGATGAACCAAGACGAAGGGAATGGCGGACGGGTAGACGATGTCGTCATGTTCGTGAGCACGGGCGATTTCCGTGGGCATAGGCTCGCAATCCTCTTGTCGTGAATCGACTCAATTTAACGCATTTCGAGAAGATAAAGGGCCAAAAACAGCGCTTTGCGGCAGACACATTCCGGCATTTAGGGGTCGGCGGGCGCCGATACAAGCAGCGCCACGGCCACGGCCGGGGCGCAGGCCGCCGCCATATCCGCCATTTCGGGCGCACAATCGATGAGATCCACGAAGTCGCGGTAGGGATGGCCGAGCTTTGCCGCGAGCGTGCGCGCGAGAAACCGCCCGCAGCCGGCGCCGATCACCGGCGCGTCTGCAGCGAGCGCCTCACGCTCCACAAGCACCCGCGCATCCGCTTCGATCCGGTCCAGCTGGCGACGCGCTAAGTAGTGCGCCAGCGCCTTCCACGCGATGAATTCAGCGTCCTCGGCATCGCGCCCCAACATGCGGGCGAGACGCGCCGCGCTCTCGGTGACCGTCTTGCCGCGCTGGTCGGCGGCGGGATAGGGATCGGCGTTATCGGGAAGCTCCCCGGTGATGCGATACACGTCGGCCATGGTGGCGAAGCGCTCCGCCGCGATGCCTTGCATGCGGCCCTTGAACGGGGCTGTTTGCGCGATCGCCATCACCGGCGTGCGGACCACGCCGCTATAGATGAGCTCGCCTTCGGTCATGCGCTCGCCATCGTTCAGGCCGATGGCGGCGGCCTTACCGTCCTTCAGCGGAATGAGGTCCGTCGTGGTGGTGCCCACATCCACCAGGAGGCCGTCGCCGCATAGTTTGGCGGCGAGCGTGGCGCTGGCATGCCAATTGGCGGAGGCGATGTCTTGCCAATGCGCGCGCACTCCGTCTGCCCCGATCAGGCCGTCACGCAGACTGTAGAACAGCGTGTCTTCGCCGGTCGTCTTGCGCATTAAGCCGGTGAGATAGGCGACACCCGCGGCGCGTGAGGGGAACACGTCCGACAGCTCCCCGGTCATGGTCACCGCATGCCGCCCCTGGGCTTGGCAGGTCTCGATCGCGGTGGCCACGGCCTGGTTGAACTTGTCCGGATCGGCGATGACGGGGCAGGGGATCTGCGTCACCGCGGTGACGCGCCCGTCCACAACCTGCGCCAGCTTGATATTGGCGCCGCCCAAATCCCACCCAAATGAAGCTGTCATTCAGCCCTCAATTTGCCGGTTCCCTATTTCAGGTCATGATGGGCTGACACCCAGAGGAGCGCACCGGCCATGACCGTCCAATCCAAGGTCACCGCGACAGAGGCGGTCGGCAGTTTCACCATCATACCCGTGCTCGATCTCAAGGACGGGTTAGTCGTCCACGCCCGCGCCGGCAAGCATGCTCACGCCGGCAAGCGGGCTGAGTACCGGCCGCTCGCCACGCCATTCGGCCCGCCCCACGATCCCGTGGTCATTGCCCGGGCCCTTCTCGCGATCACCGGATCGCCCATCCTTTATGTCGCCGACCTCGACGCGATTCTAGGCCGCGGCGACAATTTCGACCTCTGCCGAGAGCTTGCCGACGCCTTTCCCGCCACGACGCTGTGGATCGATGCGGGATTCACCGACGTCTCCGACTGCGCCTTCTGGCTGCCGCTCGGCGCCACGCTGGTCATTGGCAGCGAGACCATCGCCAGCCTCAAAGCCTGGGACAACATCCGCGCGGGCTACGGCGCCCATGTCGTCTTGTCGCTGGATTTCGACCAGCAGGGCTTGCGCGGGCCTGAAGAGGTGATGGCCGATCCCGCGCTATGGCCAGACCGGCTCATTCTGATGAGCCTCAGCCGGGTCGGCGGCGAGCAGGGGCCGGACCTTCCGCGCTTGCAAGAGACACTACGCCGGGCGGGAGACCGCGCCGTGTTCGTCGCCGGCGGTGTCGCCAATCTCGGCGATATCGAGCAGGTGGCGCGGCTTGGCGCGCGTGGCGTGCTTGCCGCGACCGCGCTTCATGCCGGCGCCGTCACCCAAAAGGAAATCGCCGCCCTCTTGCGAGAGCGGCGATTTCTTACCTGAGGGCCGAAAGCCCCGTTTTTCTAGAGACCTAGCTTCTGCAGCCACCGCCGAATCGGGCCCGGAGAATTTCCGCCCGGGTCGTCCCGACCTGGGGGTTCTCCCTTTCAGCCAGCGGCGAAAGGATGGTGAGCAGAGTCCTTCTGTGCGGTCACTTCGGAGGCCTTGGGCTCGCCGGCAATGGCGCGGGCGATGGCTTCCTTGACGGCGCGGTAGTTGAAGTCCTGGATCTTCTTGTCGTCCTTGGCTTCCCAATGGATGAACACGCCGACGCAGATATAAAGGTCGTCTGCCTCGTTGGCGGGGATCACACCCTCGGCCACGGAGTCAGCCACGGCCTTAGCCACGGCGTACTGCGCAGGGCCGAACATCTGCACGGCCTGACGCGCATCCTTGATGGTGACCTTGTTGTAGAGAATCGTCGCCGGCTTGCAGAGCAGGTTCGGCGCGACCACTGCAAGAAGCGTGGTGAACCCATCCTTGTTGTTGGTCAGCGCATTGCAGAAAGCCGTTTCCACGGCGCTACCGCGCGGGCCGAGCAACAGATCGATATGAGCAACTTCGTTACCGTCGCCGACGAGTGACTCGCCGACACAAACACCAGTGATTTTGGCCATGAGGCAACCCCTCCCTAGTACTAGGATGATCAAACAAAACGGCGGCCGCCGGCCCATAGCCCGGCGACAAGCCGACGAAAGTGCTCTGGGTGAACGCTCCTCCGTCCGCAACTCCTGGTCGGAGTTCCGCGGGGCCCAACATAAGCCGGGGCCGGAAGGATCGGCAAGTCGATTATTGACCGGTTTGCTGCGTCGGATTTGTTCGTTATCCGGACGTTACCTGGCCCCTCAAACCGGCCGCGAATAGGGTCGCTACGGTCAGATCGGCGGAAGTCCCCGGATTCAACCCTCGTTCCTTTAGCGACCGGTCAAAAGCAGCAAGCGGCGGCGCCATCTCGCCCGGCGCGGTCGATTGCGAAAGTCCCGCTTCGATGGGCCGCGCCTCGTCGCGCACCTCGGCGGCGACGTCTCCGCCGAACTTGCGCTCGATCAGCGTGTCGGGGATGTGGGCGAGGAATCCGAGATAGACATAGGTCGTGACCCAGGGGACGTCGCCCCAACGCTTGAGCCCGCCGTCCAGCCATTTCAGGCCGAGATCGAAGATATCGACGAAATCGTTTGTGTAGTTCCAGGCGATGCGGTCGCGGGTCGCCGCCGCGCCCATGGCCTCGAGCAGGGTGACCGCAGGCTCCGCGCTGACGTCATGGGCGGGCGCGCTCCCAAGCCCGCCAGGCGCCGCGGTGCGGATGGCCCGAAAGGCGGCGCGCGCGTCTTCGATGCTCAAAGCCCCAAGAACGCCCGCGAGGCGGTCGCGCAAGCTGCCTCCTGTGGCCAGGGCTGCTTGCGCCAAGGGGGCGGCGAGCAGAATGATGCCGAGATTTGTGTTCTGGTTGACCGCGTCTCTGGTGGCCGTCACCGCGTGTTCGATTCGCGCCCCGACCGTAAGGCCGGCCGCGCCGATCAGCGGTGCCGCTGCGGCGGCGCTCGCCTCGAAATCGCCGACGCTCATGCTGTGACCGTCGGCGAAGCGGTGCACGTTGCCGGGCTTCAGGGCGTCGAGCTCGGCCAGGCAAGCCTCATGGAAGGCCGCCGCCACTGCCGAGGGGCTCAGGGGGGCGGTCAAGCGCCCTCGATCTCTTTGCGGCGGGCAGGCGGCAGGGCCGCATCGAGGAACGCATCGACCACGTGGTCGGAGATCCGCAGACGGCTGACCCGCTGCAGCCCGTTCCACGCCGGCATGGAGTTCACCTCGAGCACCAAGAATCGGCCGTCCGGCGCCTGGATGATGTCGACCCCGGCATAGTCGGCGCCGACGCATGCCGCCGCCCGCACGGCGAGGTCGCTGAGCTCTTGGCTCGCGATGGCCGCCTTGGCGCGGGCGCCTTGCTTGATGTTGGTGATCCAGTTCGGCCCGTGTCTGATCATGGAGGCAACAACGCGTCCGGCGCAGATAAAGATCCGCCAGTCCTGATGGTGCGCGTGCGTTGGCGGCACGAACTCTTGCAGATGGTAGACGCCGTTCACCTCGTCCGGCGGCGAAAGGTCTTCGAGCGAGGCGATCAGGCGCAAGCCTTTGCCTTGGGCGCCGAATAACGGCTTCTGCACCAGTCTGCGGCCTTCAGCCAGCGCGTTGCGCGTGATCTCTTCCGCGTTGCTCCTGTCGACGGTGGTGAACGTCGTCGGCGTCGGCAGGCCCGCCCGCTGCAGGAAGAACGTGGTGGTGGATTTGTCCACGCAGCGCTCGATGGCGCGGGCATCGTTCCACACGGTCACGCCGAGATCGCGCAAGCCATGCAGTACGCCGAGATAGGCCGTCACCTGCTCGAAGCTGCCCCCCGGGATAAAGCGCACGAAGGCGGCTTCGGGGCGATGGTCGCCAAGGCCGGGAATGGCGAGACCCGTCGCCGTCTCGGTCGAGAACCCGCAACTCGCAAGCGGCGCGACCAGCGGCCGGATGCCCCGCCGCTTGAAAGCCCTGAGCAGGCTCCGCCCGTGCCAATCGCGCCCGTCGCCGAACAGGACGATGGCGGGATTGTGCGGAGCCGCTTGCGCCATGGGCGTCTAGCTGAAGGAGCGGGAGAGCACGGCGGCATCGATATGGCCGCTCTGGAAGCTCTCGCCTGTCTCGAGTGCCGTGACCGTCACTTTCGCGGGGCTGAACAGCATCGGATCGATGGCGTAGAAATCACCTTTTACCGCGGCGAACAGCTCAGCGAACGGCTTGCCGTAGTCTTTCGACTGAAGGCTCGGCAGCGCATCGGCCAGCTTCTTCGCCGCCGCCGCGTCGCCCGTGACATAGAGCTGGGCGCGGCCGCCATAGATGATGGCGTCGTTGGTGCGCCCCATGGCCTCGATAAAGCCGGGCGCCGGCGGCGGCACCGGCACGGTGGCGATGCCGTCGACGATGTCGCCGAGCGGGAAGTGCAGCTCGTGCGCCTTGTGCAGCGCGACCTCGAGGCAGCGCGCGGCGATTTGCACCGTGCCGGCGAGGCTCGACGTCGGCGCGTAGAGAATGGTCAGGTTCTCTGGCTTGAGCTTGCAGGCCTTGGCGACATGCTCGACGAGGGCCGGCGGCGGGGCCTTGTCGGACTCGATCACCAAGGCGGCACTATTTGCCTTGTCGTGGTAGTCGAGCTCCTTAAACAGCTTCTCCGACGAGCCCATGGCGCGGGCCGGACCGGAGCCCAGCACGTTGAATTTCTTGCCGTTGTCGTCGACTGAGAGGCTCCAGCCGGCATATTGCGAGCCGAGGCAGGCGAGCACGGGCTGGCTCGTATGCACGGTCACCATGAACGGCCAGGGATCTTCGGTGTTGGTCGTCTCGAACGTCACCTGGCCGAGACCGCCGAGGCAGATCTCCGATAGAAGGCGCCCCGCCTCGAGACCGCCCACGACCTTGACCCCGCAGTCGATGAGGGTTTCGCCCAGCGAGCCTTGCGTCACGCCGACGCGCAACGCCTCGGCATTATCCATGAGGCGGCGTACCAGCGGGGCGACGTGCGCGTTGATGCTCGGTCTTTCCATCTGACGCGTCGCGCTCTCTTCTTTCTTCTTGCTCACAGGTTCCCCCCTTACTCAGTTTTTGAATCTTGGCCAGCAGGCTGGCATTTCGGCTCTCGACGAGGCGCTGAGCGCGCCCTCTGGTCCCAGCGCGGGCCAGTACAGTGCATATCGGGCGCTGTTTGTCGATCTGCTCGCCGGACTTTGGCAAGTCGGCCGCCCAGGCGGGCCAAGTCATGCTGCGCGGCACAATGACGCCGTTCGGGGCATGGACGACGGCAGAGGCCGCGGCGCCCTCGAATGCCAAGGTTTCCCGGGGGAGCCTGCCAAGGGTCACCGCGTCCACATGGAGACCGAGCAGAGGTTTTGCCGCGCCCGCGAAGACATCGAGTGTGGCGCCGGGTCGCGGGTTGATCTCCAGCAGAAAGGGCTGATTCTCCTTCAGCACGAAGTCGGCGGAGGCCAGCCCTTTGAGGCCAAACGCGCGGGCCGCCAGCGCGATCGCCCGCACCATTTCCGATTTGACGGCTTCGGAGAGGGCGGCCGGGCGCACCGCGCCGCCATAACGCCACAGCCGGCGCGGCGCCGGCGCCGTCCACTGCTCGCTGAAGCCGATGACCCGGCATTTGCGCCCATTAGCGAGAAATAGCGCCGAAATAGCGCGTCCCTCGATCAACGCCTGGTAGTAGACATTGGTTGCATCCTTTTGCAGCCGGCTCGGCACCACGTGGCTGCCGCCGGCGCCGCCCCGCCGCTTGGCGACCCAGCCTGCCCCTTTGGGCGGCCGTTGGGTGACTGTGCTTGGATAGACGATGCCGAGCTGCTCGAGCGTCCCGAAGAAGCTCTCCGGCGCCTTGATCCTCTCCACCGTTGCCGCATCGTTGCCGATGAGCGGCCAGCGTTCGGCGATGCGGGCGAGGAGTTTTGGCCGGTCCTCGAAGCCGGAGCCGTAGACGACCCCCAGCGCCGGAGAGGGCGCGGCCTCGGCAAGCCCCGCGAGCGCGCGCGACAGGCTCGGCCATTGCATGCCCTTGGCGATGTCGCCCGGCAGCTTCCGGCAGGCGGCGGAGAGGTCCTCGGTGTCGGCGTCGGCAAAGAAATCGGCGACCAGGGGCTCAAAGCCCGCCTCGACCGCGGCGCGGGCCAGCGCCCGTCCCGAGATCGCGGCGATGAGGAGCGCGCCGCGGCTCCGAGGCGAGCGTCTCGGACGCAAGGGTCTCGGACCCAAGCGTCTAGGACACAAGTTTTTGCGCGAGTTTGTAGGCGTCACGGAATTCGAGATAGACCGGCTTCTCGGCCTCGATCATCTGCTTGAACAGGCCGGTCTCGGTCTTGTATTTCACGTTGCCGATGGCGAGCGCGCCGATGCCGACAGCATTCGTTCCTTCGATCGGCGTGCCGCTGTCATTGACGCCGACACCCTCGACACCGGACGGCGGGACCGCGTTCACGTCGGCGACCACTTTCAGGTCCTTGCCCGGCTTGAGCTGTGCCAGCGTCAGAAGCCGGCGCCCGGCGGGACCTGCGGCGAAGATGATATCGGCCCCGCGCGCCAACTCCGCCTTCTGCTCCTCGGTCGAGCCGTCCGCGTAGCCGAGATCGATCTCGAACCGCGCGTTCGATTCGATGGCGAGCTTGCGCACGCGCTCGGGGCCGTCATAGCCGACCAAAATGGCTTTCGCCCCGTCACCGGTGGCGATCACGGCCGAGGCGAAGGCGACGACGCCGGTGCCGCCGAACACGATGACGCGCTTGTCCTTGAGGTCGGTGTTGAATCTGTCCTTAAGCGCTTTCTTAGCGCAGGCGACCATGGCCGCGGCGGTGGTGAACGAGCCGGCAGGGTCGGCGAATACCGAAATCTCAAACGGCGGCAACATCGCCTTCCGCGCGCGGTCCATCATGTCGAGCGCCTCGATAGCGCGTTTTCCCCCGATGAACATGCCGGTGCGCTTGATGCCGTCGGGACTGCGCGAGAAGATCGCGTCCTGCACCAGGCCGTACACATCGTCG
>Ga0307379_10008005_pt1 | contig 14303 bp, 11 predicted proteins | sample UN2MG_FD_202237 | JGI IMG/M metagenome (GOLD analysis project Ga0307379, IMG submission 202237) | Soil microbial communities from Risofladan, Vaasa, Finland - UN-2 | ecosystem: Environmental > Terrestrial > Soil > Coastal area > Acid sulfate soil | place: Finland: Risofladan, Vaasa | collected...
ATGTACTCTTTATAGGCCCGCACAGCCCTGATTTTCACGTAATCCTGCTGGTTAATGCGTTTTAATGAAATATCTTTAATACAATAGTAACTCATAGTCGGCTTGAATTCCATAATCACGGGTTTGTCATCAACGGTGTTTGCATCCTGTGGCACAAGCGAGTGAAGCTTCCCTATCAACTGGCCCTGTTTCTTTTGCTCATTGATTAATTGCTGGGCCGCTGCAGCCCCCTGGCTTTGCAGAGCGATTGTATTTAGTGCTTCCATAGAAGTTCTCATTAGGTTAGGAAAACTCTCGAGCTTGAATGTGTCAGGGCCGATTTCGCTTTCCTTCTTACCATAAAGCGAGTTAAACTTTTCGATAGCAACATCCCAGCCCTCCTCTTCGGCCAGGCTGATGAGTTCCCGGGCTTTGGCTGCTGCCGTATCCATTGCGGCAAGTTTTTGCAGGTCTTTTGTGACTTTCTCTTCTACCGAATAGATGTTATCTTCGTCCGCCTTCTCCGGCTGCGGCTCCAGTTCTACCGAGTGTTTGCTGAAAGTCTGGTCTATGCTTTCCGGCACGGCGGCTTTCTGGACCTCTACCACGCGCACCACAGCCATTATTTTTCCGAATATATCACTCAATGGCCCGATATTTTCGTACATCCGGGGCCGTGGCACATCAAAGGGACCGAGTTCGCTCGCCTGAACCTCGTCGACGGCAAATGCGATTTGGGTCAGGCCGACAGGATTATATCCGGGCCCCATCACGTAAAGCACGCCGAGGTTCTTGTCCATCTGCAGGTCTATTGCGCTAAGCAGTCCGGTCCGGTCTGAGTATACTTTCAGGTTATATTTTTGAGACAATTCATCGGCAGCGGTTTTGTAGTCACCAGCTACTTCCTTGAACTGTTCGGAACTAAACGTCCCCGGATCATCATCTATATCTTCAAAGCCGGCTTCTGTGAGGGTTCTGGCTTCCTGCAAAATCATTTCGGCCCTGGTTCTTATTTTGTCCCGCAAAAGCTGTGCCAATATGATATTTGCCACCTCAGCGTAGCTCCTTATGCGTTGGGTCTCAGGTGAGTTCGGGTCGTTCGGGTCCAGCGGGGCAGGAGTCGCAAACTTTTCTATGTTCTTCTGATAATACTCTTCTGCCTCTTCCTGTGTGGGTTTGGTTACTATCTCGGATACGTCATCAAGCCGAATGACGATGTATTCGAAAGCGACTCTGTCGGGAAGCTTGTATCCGAAACCATAAGGGTTTTCCTCGCTCAAATCGCCGCTAAAAGTTTCCTTGTACCGGTCGAATTGCTGTATTAACTGTTCCATGTCCGGGGCATTTTGGTCGTCGGCGAACAAGGAAGAACCAATCCTTACAAATTCCACGTCAACCAGCTCGTTTTCCCGGCTGATGTTATGCATTATCTGCGAGTTTGTAATATCTTCACTTCCGCAGACTATCCTTGCATACTCCAACACGCCAAGCAGTTTGCCGAAAATTTCAAGTATTTCGTCTTCTGCGATTCCCTGCTGTTTCATTATTGAATTGATTAGCTGTGAATATGTTATGCTCTGGGTAAGTTGAGGTATTGCATCTGTGAGCAGTTTTTTAGTCTGCTCATTTGAAATTGTGATTCCGGCAAACTCGGCTTCTTTTTTCAAAAGGAACCAGTATAAATTGCTCCCGGCTGATTTGCCCGTATAAATATCATTCAACTGTTTTTCGCTGATTCGATATTCGTTTGTCCTTATGCTTTGTTTTATGGCCATGATTAACTGCGGAGATAAGCTGCGCTCTGAGAACAAAAGCTCTCTGAGCATAACAGCCCTCAAATCAAGAGCGCGAAACAGCGGCACTCCCATGCTTACGAGTATGTCCTCGGTTCGCAGTATCCTTAAAACTTCCAGTTCCCTGTTGGCCATGGCCAGGTCATAGTTTGTTATTTTCTTGCCGTCAGCAAAACTGGCGACGGTTTTGCCCAGTCCCGTGCTTCTTCTCTGGCCCAGCCTTGAGATATATGAACCGCCTATAAAGCCGATTAAAAGCACAATGACCACAATGGCCATTATTTTCTTGTTGTTCTTGCGAAACCATCTAACTAAGCTCATGCTTATACTCCGAATTTGTTGTTCGTGTCGATTTTGAAACCATAAAGTATATTTAATTGTCAGGGCTTTGCAAGAAAAATAGCACTTTGTCGGAAGCTGTGAGATATGCAAATAAGGCTGTATCTATCCTGTTTTTTTAACCGGATTCGCTCGAAAACAAATAATTTGCACTCGTCGGCGGATATTTCTAATATATTGACGCAAATGACAAGCGAAGAAAATAACTCTTCTAAATCAGCCGAGGCCTTCGCAAAAGCCTGTGGTTATATGCCCGGCGGGGTCAATTCGCCGGTAAGGGCGTTTGGCGGGGCAGGCAGAGGCCCGATTTTTATAGCCTCGGCAAAGGGCTCGAAAATCTACGATATAGACGGAAACGAGTACATCGACTATGTCTGCTCATGGGGGCCTATGATACTCGGCCATGCCCACCCGGCGGTCGTAAAGGCTATTACCGACGCGGCAAAGAAGGGCACTTCCTTTGGCGCTCCGACTTTGGCTGAAACCGCTCTGGCGGAAAAGATTGTCACCGCCTTCGATTCGATTGAAAAAGTCCGGCTTGTCAGCAGCGGCACCGAGGCGGTTATGACCGCTATAAGGCTGGCCAGAGGCTATACAAAACGTGATTTAATAATCAAAATGGCTGGTGGTTATCACGGCCACAGTGATTCGCTGCTGGTGGCCGCAGGTTCCGGCCTTGCCGAAAACGCCAGGCCCTCAAGTGCAGGCGTGCCGGATTGCCTGGCCAAATTGACCATAGTGACACCCTATAATGATATCGACGCTGTAAAAACCGCCTTCGAAACCCAAAAAGGCAAAATCGCAGCGGTTCTTCTCGAGCCTGTCGCTGCGAATATGGGGGTAGTGCCGCCGGCAGGGGGGTATCTGGAGAAACTTCGGAATTTGTGCGACACTGAAGGTTCACTTTTAATATTTGACGAGGTAATAACAGGTTTTCGCCTGGCCTTTGGAGGTGCGCAGGAACTTTTCTCTGTTAAGGCCGACATTACATGCCTCGGTAAGATTATCGGTGGCGGTTTGCCCGCAGCGGCCTTTGGCGGCAGGGCAGATATCATGGATATGCTTGCGCCGCTGGGGCCGGTATATCAGGCCGGTACGCTAAGTGGAAACCCTGTTGCGACAGCGGCGGCCAATGCGACCCTGAATGTCCTGGCCGAAAAGGACTGCTACGAGAAACTCGAAGCTGCGGCTTCCAAACTCGAAGCAGGCCTGGCAGAAGTGGCGAAAAAAGCAAATATACCTGCTACAATCAATCGTGTCGGCTCTCTTATGAGCTGTTTCTTCACGGACAAACCGGTAAGAAACTTCGCCGATGTGCAGTCAACCAACATAAAACAATTCAAGGCTTTCTTTGCCGAAATGCTGAACCAGGGTATTTACCTCGCCCCCAGCGCTTATGAGGCCATGTTCGTTTCGCTGGCACATTCGCATCAGGACATTGAAAAAACGATTGAAGCCGCAGAAAAATGTTTCCGCAAATTGGCGGGATGACAGGATAATAAGCTAACAGACATTGTTTTTGTTTGCTTTTGACCTGCAATAAATTGCTTGCACTTACAGGACAGACAGAACATAATAGTGACAGGCTTTTAAGCTGGTATTTTACATAAGGCGGGAAATCTGAAAATTAGGAGATTGCCAAATGAACGAAGGCCAGACCAATCAGAATAGTTTGGTGGATACCACCGATTGTCTCGAAGCTCGGGGTGTATTTAAGGGATGGAAGAACACCTTTTTTACCCTGCTGATTCTTTCACTGCTCCTGCTGCAGGCGGCATTTTGGGTCGTGGACCTTGGCCTGGTTGCGACAGAAGAGAAAGTCCAATGCGCCGAGACAGCTGTTGTTGCAGAAGAAGCTCAGCAGCCACAAGCTGAAGTTCTGGAGACTTCAAAAAAGGTAAAAGCCGAGGCGGCGGAGACCTTAAAGCAGGCCGACGTTATTAAACAGGCCGCCGAGAAAGTGGCCGCCGAACCGAATCAGCCCGATGCCGCAGCACAGCAGCAGACCGGCAAATCCATTAAATTTGCCTTTAAATTAAAAACCCGACATGTGCGAGGTCTGGTTCGATTCCTTAATTTTATAACCATACCACTGGCTGCGCTTTACTGCTTGACGATGCTGTTTTGTCTGAAGGTCTCGCTGCTGGGCAGGCTCGGCGGAATAAGCCATATCTCCCGTGCGTTTTTCCTCTCGCTTTTGTTCTTTGTTTTTCTGATGCCCTGGCAGGTCGTATTTAAGGGCCCGGTTCTCGGCGCGATGTACATGCCTTCGGAGTTGTTGGATTCCTGTGGTGCCAAAGCTGGCAATATATTCTGCACGGCGCTGCACTATCTGCGATTTACCGGTTACTGGCTGTTGGTTCTGCTTCTGCTAATCTTCGCGCAAGTACGCAGCTACCGCTGGGCAAAGACCACCCTCCGCCGCCTCGAGGTAATATAATACAACGGCCGCCCGAAGGGGAAACTCAAGGCAAAAAGGCCCAAGCAAATAATAGGTTAAAGGGTAAAAGTAAAACGAAAACCCCCGAGGAAGGTCTCAGGAGTTTTCGTTTTTTTAAATCTTACAGCATCTCGTCACGAATCAGAACACAATCAGAACCCCATATTGGGGTCAGATCCTTTAACTGGCCTGTAAAATCTAACTCCAATACGTCATTGGGGTCTACGTCACCAAGGGCTTCCACGATATCCTCTGTCTGGAAATGGAGAAGAAGGTCGGTAAAACCATTAGGGCCGAAAGAACTCGGACATACACATGGTTCGGCAGAGGTGGCTACATCTTTATAGCAGTGACGTACCGCGGAAATTTCAACTTCACCTATTACGATAGAGACAGAGGTCGGCTGAATATCATAGACGTCGAATTCATTTGTTCCCAGGATGGCCACAGGCAACATACCCTTACTAATCATACTCAGCGGGTTTGGGCACAACGCTGGTCTGATATCAACACCAACTTCGATTGGTAACGGTTCATGAGCTATCATTAGATTGTCAAATACTACAGGGTTCTCAGGGGGGTCTGGAGCTGCGTGCCATATCAAATAAAAGCATCCAGCATCTGCACTATAATCACCCTCCCAGCGACCAAGATTTGCCAGATGATATCTATACCATCCATCCTCGAGGTCGGTAATGCTTCCATGGCCGCTATAGGGGTAGTAATCGAATCTTGCGTGGCTATCCTCGTTGAATATCTCTAATTCGACAAAGTCACCAACCTGATCCGAGATTCGCCGATCAATATCTACGTAGATTTCTCCGGTCATGTCCAGATATTGACCAAACTCACCACCGACGAGAGCCCCCGAGTCAAGGGTTTGTCCCTCGATTTTTATTCCTGGATAATGATGAGTCACTGTCCGTAGAACGCCTATACCACAAGTCCCGTCTCGACCAGGTTCGGAAGTCACAATTATCTCATCGGGAATGGGGCTTATCCATTCCTCGAGTGTACAACTGTCCCAATCCCAACTCAAGACAGTATCCGCGTTAGTGGTTTTGGCGCAAATAAGGGTCAAGCCAATCATTACTAACAACAGTGTTGCCATTTTCTTTTTTGTTCTCATTTTCTGTTCTCCTAAAAAAATTGACAATTCTTTACCGAGAATTCGCTGCCCTGACTGCGCGCTTCTTATTCCCGGACTATGTGACAACCGGTTTTTTATAGTGGAAAATTTGGTACAAAAAAACTCCTTATCCTCTCCTCCTTAAAAACCCTATCCAATCTAAAATTTTATCCGCTTTAGAGAAAGCTGTCAAGAAAAAATATGTAGAATATCAAATTTTCTCTGGAATCAGAAATAAGGGCGTATTCGGGGCTAAAAAACGGCTTGTTTGGCTCTGCAGAACCATATCTCCCTCGCCTTTTTCCTCTCGCTTTTGTTCTTTGTCTTTCTGATACCTTGGCAGGTCACCCTCCGCCGACTTGAGGTAATACAAAATTAGCTGCCTTAAGGTATCTGTTAATGGTTGTTATTCAGTAAGTTTGAGGATAAGCTCCCGCTGCTCGGGGTATTTTTCAAGTAGTTTTTCTCTCTCGCCCGGTTCGAAATCCTCGAATTCGAATCCCGGCCAGACCGTGCAGCCCATAAGGGCGAATTTCCCGCCTTCGTTTAAAAAACAGCCCTGCCAGCTGTTAGCCGGCACCGCAAGCTGCAATCGCTGACCGTTCCTGATGTCCTGCCCTAAAGTGACAACTTCGCTCGAACCATCGGCGTGAAGTTGAAGCATTGTAACCGCATCACCGAGATAAAAATGCCATATCTCATCACTGCTTAGTCTGTGCAGTTTCGAACACGCTTCCGGCGTGATAAGGTACAAAATAGCAGTTGACAGACTTTTGCCCCCGCCTGTTTTTTCGCCGCTGCGATAAGTCTCAACGTAATACCCGCCTTCGCCGACCAGCGGCTTCATTTCGAAAAGCTCGATGATTTGCTCAGCCGTCGTCAAACCTACTTGTCCTGCACAATTCTGACGGACTTTATCAGTACGGTCTCAGCGGGGACATCGCGATAAGACCCCTTGCTGGTGGTTTTGACAGCCGCGATTTTGTCCACAACTTCAATGCCTTCGACGACCTTTCCAAAGACGGTGTATCCCGGATTGTTCGCGCCGGTATAATTCAGGTTCGGGTTGTCCCTGTGATTGATAAAGAACTGGCTGCTGGCGCTGTCGGGATGTGACGTCCTGGCCATCGCTATGGTGCCCCGCTCATTTTTCAAGCCGTTGCTCGCCTCATTGATAATCGGCCCACGTGCGTCTTTTCCTTTCATATCGGGTGTGAGTCCACCGCCCTGTATCATAAAATTGGGTATCACCCTGTGAAATATCGTGCCGTCATAAAAGCCTTCTTCGATATAATCAAGAAAGTTCTTTACGGTAACCGGCGCAGCCTCCTCATTAAGCTCAATCACAATGTCACCCATGCTCGTTTCCATCTTTACTCTTGTTGGTTTTGCTTCCATCTTTTGGGTTTCCTCACTAATAACTTCTTCCTGTTGGGGTGCTTTTTCTTTGCCGCAGCCGGCAATAAAATTAACAGCCGTTAGCACAAATACCGCCAATACCGGTATTAAGCCGACACTTAAATATTTGCGAACCATATTCCATTTCTCCTTAAAAGAAGTTTAATATTCAATCGTTTATATATCATTTGCATAAGAAAATCAACCGTTCTGTTAGTCACAAGTTCAATGAGATAAAGCATACTCGGTAAGGACGCGGAGATTCTCCGCCGCTGTGTCACGCGTGATTTCACAGCCGGCGCCGACTATGAAATTTCCGCCCGCCTCCTTATGACATTTCTCAATGGCCTTGTATATCTGCTCTGGAGTTGAATCCCGCACGACCGAAACAGGGTTAAGATTGCCGAGCAGAATCTGACCACGCCCCATCCGCTCACGGGCCTCAGAAACGGGCACAGGATAATCCAAATCAACGATTTCACACCCGAGTTCCCCGATGCCTTCGAGAATAGCTCGTGTATCGCCGCAGATATGCAGCCGCACTGCCGCACCGAGTTCATGCACTCCGTCTATCAGCTTCTTTTCATAAGGCCAAACGAATTCTTCATAAATCGCCGGCCCAACCAAAGAAGCGGCGGCGTCCCCAAGACCCATCACATCAACTCCCGCCTTAATCTGCGCCTTCGCAAAGCCAAGCGCCATCTCAATTAAAAACTCGAACAAATCACGCACAAAAACAGGGTCGTCATAAAAATCCGTCATCAGCGTATTGATGCCCCGCAGGTCAGCTGCCTCGGCACAGGGCCCTTCAATCCAGCCTTCGATGATTTTATCTTTGCCCACCTTCTCCTTGAAAAGTGCCACTCCTTTTACCCTGTCATGCATCCGTCCGCCGCCGAGAGGCTCGGGTATCTTCAAAGAAGCAAGTTTACTCTTGTCCGCCAGCAGGGCGTTCGAGTTATCTATCGCAGGCGGTGAATCCTCCGAATAGATTATCTTCGCCCCGCAGTCCGCCGCCTCACGGGCAGGGTCGGATATCACCGATACATGGTCGAACTCGAATTCCTCCGCAACCTTAATCTGCCCCTCGACCATGACTTTATAGTCGGTTGCATAGTCGTCGTATTTCTTGCCAATAGCATCAACGGCAAACTGCATCGTAATCGGCATAACCGCCAGATGGTCGACCGCTTTACCTTCCAATAGATTAAATACCCGCTCTCGACTGGTCACTTTCTTTTCATTCATAATGACTCGCACGACATTATAAACGAAAATACCGTCCCTGCAACGCAGTAACTATTCTTTGCGCCTGTATGATGTAATTACTTTGCAATCTCCGCCAAAACCAGCTCTATGACCTTGGGCACCAACGCTGCAATTTCCTCGGAAAGTTCCAGGCCGGATTCAATATTTTTGGGCGTAATACCAAAAACCACCACATCCTCAGGCTTACATCCAAGCTGTTCGGTCATTATCAGCGCCTCACCCAGCCCAAGTTCGTGTAGAGACATACCCACCCCATCAGGCCGCACAAGTTCGTCAGCAGTGAATCGAAGCACGGTCCCCGGTTCACACTCAGCCTGGACCGCATCAATAACAATTACCTTCCGCCTCTCGGCCAGCACCTCCAATAAATCAGCACCGGACGTTCCACCGTCAACCAACTCCACATCCTCAGGCACGGGCATTTCACGCAACTGTTCTATCACATGTACACCCACACCCTCGTCACGGAGCAGAATATTACCTATGCCCAAAACCAGGATTGGGCGTCGACCGTCAGAGGCATCCATATCGTTATATCTCCGGGCCGTCGCTTAAATGCTCGGGCGCGTATATACTACCATCTCCGGCTTGGTTTTACCCGGCCTGACCATATGTACCGAGCAGGCAAGACACGGATCAAACGAGTGAACCACTCTCAATATCTCGACAGGCTGCTCAATATCCGCTATCGGCGTACCGACCAGCGCCTGCTCAATAGGACCCATTTGCTCAAGGTCGTCTTTCGGGGAAGCATTCCAGTTCGTCGGCGTCACCACCTGGTACCTGTCAATTCGGTGGTTACTTATATCAATCCAGTGTCCAAGCGCCCCTCGCGGTGCTTCCGTCAAGCCGATACCAGAAGCGGTTTTGGGAATGTCACTCTCTGCATATGCCGGTGCATCCACATCCAGTTCATCCAACCAGCCCTCCATCGCGTCTGCAACGAGTTTGGCCTCCAGAGCTCTTGCGCCGTGACGCCCAAGAACCGAAAAGAGTACATCGACCGGTGCACTGAACTCGCCAAGCAGCCCATTAACCAGGGCCTGTGTCGTTGAGTCCCCATGCAAATAATTAACGACCATCCTTGCCAAAGGCCCAACCTCGTAAACCTGTGCGTCGTACCTCGGTGCCTTCAGCCAGGAATAAGCATTTTCTTTATTCAACTGCGGCTGCGTAACACCATCAGCAGGATTAAGCCCGGTCCCGGCGTCGTTGTACTTGGAATACTTTAGATATTCCATTATCTTTTCCGGGTCAACCGTATCCAGTGTAATGCCTGTACACCTGCCTCTTTCAAGCAGCCTGGTGCCGTCTGTAAGGTCGAATACGCCATAAGCTAACAGGCTCCCGCAGCCCTGGCCAACGCTGAAATAGCTCGGAAACAGTCCCGCCACAGCTTTCACATCCGGGATATAGATATTGTCAATAAAGCCCCGGATTTCGCCCAGCAGGCCCCTGAAGTCGTCTATCTTTTCAACAGTAGGCACTTCCGTACAGCCGCCCGGAACAAAACTTGGGGCACACGGAAGTTTGCCGCCGAAGATAGCCGCCATCTGGTGTGCCTTTCTACGAATTGCCAGGGCCTGTACATAGTGGTCCACAAGCGCTGCTGCAGTGGCGCCCGTTACCATATCATCCGTCACATATGCCGGCACCCACGGGGCTATAGGAATCGCATCTTCGGTGTTGATAAAATCCAGAGCCGCCAAATGGTAAAAATGAAGAACATGCGACATAATAAAATTGGCGCCGAGAACAAGGTTCCTCAGAATTCTACCGTTCGCCGGGACATCCGCACCGAGAGCCGATTCAAGATTTAAACAACTTGCCATTCCGTGCGATATGGGACATACTCCGCATATTCTCTGAGTGTAATGGGGCGCATCCAACGGACTTCGGCCTTTCAGTATCATCTCGAAGCCGCGGAACATCGTGCCCGAACTCCTGGCCTCCACCACCTGCTGCTCGCCGCCAACATCATCAACCGTCGCCTCAATAGCAAGGTGCCCCTCTATACGGGTTAACGGGTCAATTTTTATAATACTTCTTGCCATATTATTTATCTCCTGATTTAAATTTCAAATCACAAACTAAATTTTGCTGTTTTGGTTATACTGGCTTGTCACCCGTTCTGCCCTCTAAGTTGTAGAAAGGACTCATTCCGTCCGGGAAGTCCGGTTCCGTACAACCCTGACAGGGGTTCCGAGAGCCTATGCACCAGTTCACTCCAGTTTCGCCCTGGCCGGCCGAATTCCATTGCCTGATTGGACAGTCCGCATGGGTCTGCTGACCTCTGCAGCCAAGTCCGGCAAGACAGCCGGTCTCGCCAAGAGTCCTTGCTGTACGATCGAGTGCACGGTTCGGACACTTCTCGTGTACACAACTGCCGTAGAAATCTTTCGGTCTGCCATAATCATCCAATTCCGGCATCTCACCCGCTAACAATGCCGCCACAGTTCCAACAATCCAGTCCGGATGAGCCGGACAACCCGGGATGTTAATAACGGGTGCATCCACCTCCAATGCCAGATATGCCAGGGCATCATCAACACCCATCGCTTCGGTTGGATTCGGCTCACCTGCAGACATTCCGCCGTAGCATGCACAGGTTCCTATGGCTAAAATCGCAATCGCATTCGGCGCGAAACTTTCGACCGCCTGTTGCATAGTTACTGGATTACCGTCCGCATCTTCCCACAGGTGACAATAGTGACCGCCTTCGCCCACGGGGATAGCGCCTTCTATCACAAGCACATAACCGCCGGCCTCGCGAGCTGTCTCCGCAGCCTCTACCGCCATCTCACCCGCTGCCGCCATAACCGTGGGATGATACTTAACATCAAGTGTGTCAATCAGCAGTTGGTCAATTGTCATGTAATAAGTGCTGTTCAGCAGTGATACCGAACAACCGGTACAACCCTGGCCCTGAAGCCAGATTACCGGCGGTGCTCCTTCCCCGCCAGCCATTGCTTCCTGCAACTGCATCAGGCCAGACGCCTTAAGTGTCAGGGCCCCTGTTATCGCCGCAGAAGCCTTTAAGAAGTCACGACGAGTAATCTTCATCCTTAGTTCCTTTCAATAATATTTTCATTAACACATTCGTTAAAAATCTATCACTCGCATTCATCCATAGGGAATCACCCATGTCACCTGAAGGGGTACAGAAGGGACTCCACCTAATTTCCCTTTGTATTAACTAATCACCCTCTTTTTATCTTTTACCCTTTCCTTCCTTGCTTAACCACCCTGCATTCACCGACTCCTCTCAAACCAGCGCCTTTTTAGAAACTCTATATGTCTTATTCGAAAAAAAAAGCGGATTAATACGAACTCCCGCAATTCGCTCATTATTTCAGGTAATATAGTGGAAAATCCGGAAAAGGCAAGGAAATTTCCCTGTCATTTTGAAAAAAAATTAATAATTGTTCACTCCCTCGTTTGTTATTTCTATATTAAGTCACTGCTGCATAGCTGCTTACAAGCATCGAAATCAATACGGGCCGATTCGAATGAGCTCCAGAGCCCGCCGGTTCGTTTTAATTTCTCTGTCACTCAAAATCAAACCAGTCAAAATAAACCCTGCCGCTGCTGACAGCAATTTTGAATCTGTTAGTCCCTTCTGAGAATTCCACCTCGTCCAGCTTCATCTCAACCCAGTCTGCCTCGGTAATATTAATCTCCTTGCTCTGGCCATTCAATGAAAACACAAAAGAAGCCGCACCTTCTGCTTTCGCCCTGACGACAGCCCTGTAAGTTTGCGTTTTGCGGCTGTTAATCTCATAGCTCGTCCATTCGCCTTCGCCCAGTTTAATGTACTGCTCCGAAGTCCATCTTTTCCCATTCTGCCCCTCGATAACCTCAACAGCTACAGGTTCCGAAGTACGATAGTGCTTCGCCTTCCGGCCGGCGTCCTTCACAAAGTATGATTTATTCGGTCCTTCATGGCCGTAGTTCTCCGCCTCCACTTTCCCCGGCACGCGACGGAATATCGCATTGACGACATCCGGAAAATACACACAGTTTTCCAGCTTGATGTTCTCTATCAGTTCGTCGAACGCCTTCTGCGCCAGTTCTTTCGACGGTTTGCCTTTACCCTCCGAGTACGCCCGGATTTCGTCCCATCCCGCCGGCTTGGTTATAGAATAAGGAGTGTTCCTCGTGTCCATCTTCTTCCAGGGCCAGAACGACCACCCGATATTATTCGCCTCGAAATACTGCGTCGTCCCCCAGTAAATAGCGTTGCCCTTTTCGCCCGTCTCGCCGACCCATACCGGCGTACCGAATTTCTCCCGCCCCGCAAGAAACTGACTTACGCTTTTCAAATTGTCCGGCCGGTCCCAGCAGTAATAATGAAACTGATAAAAAACATTATCGTCAAAAGCCTCCGAAAAAACCGACCAATCATTCGACCAGTCCGCACCCTCCAGAGTAATCATATGTTTACTGTCCACCCGCCGTATCGCCTCGGTTATACGTTTATACAGCAGCTCCAACTGGTCCTTGTATTTCTCCGCCGCCCCAGTACGATGCGGCAGCGGCTCGTTAAGAAGGTCGTAAGCCGCGACCGTCGCCTCGTCCTTATAACGACTCGCGATTTTCACCCAGAGATTAACAAGCCTGTCCTGGTTCTTCTCATCCATAAAAAGTTCCGGCTCATCTCTTGGGCTGTCGTCGATATTCGTCCCCGTTTGCCCGCCCGGAGCGCCGTGCATATCGATGATAACGTAAATATCGTATTTCCTGCACCAACTGATAAGATTGTCCAGCAGTTCGAATCCTTCATCCACATAACAGGCCGTTTCACCCTCGGTCAAAAACAGGCGGGCATTAAGCGCCGGACGAACCGAATTAAATCCAACCTCCCCGATGCGATTTATATCTGCTTCGGTAATATAATACCTGCGAAAATCCAGCCAGAATTTCTCCGCCTTTTCCTGCCCGATTAAATCACTCACGATTTTCTCGATTTTGCGAGGCCGGTCACCCAACTTACCGAACTTCCACATATAACCTTCCGGCAACAGCCAGTTCCCCAATCCTACTCCTCTAAGAAAAATCTTGTCCCCGTTTTCATCGACAATGTCCCAGCCCTCAGTCCGCAGAAACCCCTTCGCCCTCACCGCACCCGGACAACTCAATATAACCACCAGCACCAGAACTGCCGCACCGAACCCGTATCTTCTCACCTGCATCTTATCACCTTTCAAAACCCTTACATTAATCACAACATCTTAACAACTGCCTGCCGGTTTACTTTTTCTTTTTGCTCGCCTTTCCAATTCAATTGCCCAAGGAGACTCAAACCCATCTTTTGTAACATAAACCACATTGTTTTGCTTTCGGTGTTCTTGCTAAAGCTCCACAATAAGGGCAATAGTTTAGATGTATAACATCTTTATGCTCTTCCAATATCCGTTTGCTTGCCCTCTCAAAAAATCTTTTGCGGCGTACAGTATACTCTTTGAAGCGCTGGTCATCATATGCTTCATCTGGCAACTTCTTTGTAAATTTCCCTGCAGAAAGAAAACCATACTCTGATTTGAGTTCGGAAAGAAGTTCCTTATATTCAATAGACAAAGCCCTACGCTCACTTGCCTCTTCTGGAGTCATAAAGCGACCATAATGGCTTAAAATGTACCCGGGCAAATCATTTGGTTCAATAATAGGCATTGTACCTCTTCAGCAAAACTGAGACAAATTTAACTTTTAATTAAGAGACGAGTCCAAGCTCACTTTCACCCCACCATCTTAACAAATACCCGCCGGTTTACTTTTTCTTTTTGCTCATCTTTTGTTTGAACTCTTTTTGAGCCTTAAGAAGAAATTTAAGTGACTCCTTGCTGTTAGGTACAAAGACTCCTGCCATAGCATTCTTTTCAAGGCACTCATTCCAGTAAATCCAACCACCAATAACCTTCAGGATTACAATATTACCCACCTTCATTTTTTTGTGCAG
>Ga0307379_10008007_pt1 | contig 14301 bp, 22 predicted proteins | sample UN2MG_FD_202237 | JGI IMG/M metagenome (GOLD analysis project Ga0307379, IMG submission 202237) | Soil microbial communities from Risofladan, Vaasa, Finland - UN-2 | ecosystem: Environmental > Terrestrial > Soil > Coastal area > Acid sulfate soil | place: Finland: Risofladan, Vaasa | collected...
GGGCCATAGCTGACTCTATGCAGAAAATGGAAAAATCGTATAATACCCTTATAGGATGATAATTGATAATATAAATACCCTTGCCGAATTCGGTGTAGGACTCGAAAAAGTCAGCGGAGACATAGATTTCCCCGGAAGGAAAGAGGTATACCAGCATGACTGGGCTGATGATCACGGGGAGGATGTTATTCTCGATGACGTATACCTGGAACCCAGGGAAATAAAGCTTAATTGCTTTATTGTATGTAATTCAAGACAGGAATTTTTCGACAAGCTCGAAGGATTCAGAAATTTCTTTTGCTCTCCGGGGCTTCGCAGGATTGAATTGCCATTGGACGGTAAGATCCATCTTGTGTATTACATGAGGGAAGTGGTGTTCAGCAGGCTCACTCACTATGGAGGGGAAAAAGTAGCAGGAAGATTTTTATTGTATGCCCGTGAACCGCATCCCGGCAATATTCAGGCTGTAACCGACCAGAGTTCACTCAGCCAGGTATCAATATCAATGAGAATAGTCACCGGAGATGTAATTACAATAGACTGGGGTGACGGGCAGGAAACCGACGTTACAGGAGATGACGTTCTGAATGCTTACACCCATGATTATTATGACACCGGAGAATATAAGATAATAATGTATGGCGACCTGCAAAGCTTAAAGGAATTTAAGTGCCAGAATAGTTTTGTTGCTGTTAATATCAATGATTTCAGGTTTTGTCCGGTACTGTATGATATTGACTTGCTTGGCAGTGCAGCCACAGGGCATTTATCTTTTCTGAAAAGTATCCCAGGGGTTGTGACCGGGCTGAAAATAGGCAGTTCAGCATCGATATACGGGGATCTTTCGTTTATCAGGTATCTTAAGATAACGGCAACCGACATAAACCTGAATGATTGCGGGATTAATCACTATACAAAGACAAAGCTTCCAGCGTTCTCTAATGGGAGTTTTGATCTTGACATACAAAACCTGGGTCTTTCATCCGAAGAGGTTGATAACATTATAATCGATCTTGATGAAATGGGTTTGTCGAACGGAGAACTTAATTATATTGCGTGGAACTCTCCAAGAACCAGCACCTCGGATGCAGCATACACAAGTTTAACAGGTAAAAGTTGGACAATTAACTAATGAAACTTACCATATACCGGATCGGAGTGCCAAATGCAGTTGTAAACCTTGAAAATGGAAGCGAGGTTGACAGCAAACTTATGGGCGATGATTTGTGTACGCTTAAATTTAACAGCGACCAGGTGGTTGACATAGCCATAAGGGATTACGTCACCGTTTTCGGTAAGAATTACTATTTTAACAGGCTTCCGGAGATAAAGAAGGTATCCGGAAATATGTATCAGTATACCTGCCAGTGCTATGCTTTTATGTACGACCTTACAAAGGTACAGCTGCTTGACAGCGGAAACAGTGAGTTTGATCTTATAGGTGACTCCGAAGATTTCATTGATCTGATCGTTACCAACATGAACAGGGCCATAGGCGGATGGTCAAAAGGGACCGTAGATGCCACAGATGCAAGGCTGATGAATTTTTCCGGAAACAATTGCATGGAGGTCCTTGAAATGCTTGCCCGGGAGTTTGAACTTCAATACCAGATAGACGGAAATGAAATAAACCTCACTTCAGTTGGATCGGATACGGGACTTACGGTGAGCTACGGTAAAGGAAAAGGATTGTACGAACTCACCCGGGATACTGTAAGCAATAAGAATATCGTTACCAGGCTGTACGCCCTCGGAAGCGACAGGAACCTTGATTCTGATTACCGCAGTTATGCTAAAAGGCTTATGTTCGACTATCCCGGGGATAATTACGTTGAAAATAATGTAAGTACTTACGGGCTTATCGAGGCTACGAAAATCTTCGAAGAATTTTATCCCAAAAGAACCGGTACGATAAGTTATGTTGACGGATCGGATAAGCTGGTGTTCAGGGATTCGGCGATAGACTTTGATGTTAACAGCTACCTGATCCCGGGGGTTACTGCAAAGGTGCATTTCCAGACAGGGAACCTTGCAGGGCTGGAATTTGAGATAGAGAGTTACGATGACGGTGATAAAGAGTTTACGATCATTGCCAATACCGACGCTTACGGGTATGAATTACCTAATGATTCGCTTAAACCGGCAGTCAGCGACACTTACGTTTTGCTGGATATTTCCATGCCTGAAAGCTATATTACAACAGCAGAAGCAGACCTTCTGGCCGCAGCAACAGCTTACATAGGTGAGAACAGTGTTCCCCGGGTAACGTACAGGCTTGAGTTGGATGAGAAATTTGCAGAGGACAATTCCCTTGATCTTGTTCCCGGGGATAAGATAACGGTGCTTGATACAGACCTTGGAATAGACAGCCTTGTGCAGATGTCCCGGGTGCGAAGGGATATTATTCACTCCTACAGGTATTCCCTTGAGCTTACGGACCACCTTGAGGCTTCGGTAATACGCAGGCTGTATGCAGATGATGTGGAGATGCAGAGAAAAATAAAGGTGTCAGACGTAGGCGATATCCTTGGGGCCCGAAGAAAATGGAAAGGAACCCAGGAGCTTCTTAATCACATATTCGATCCGGATGATTATTTCGATATGGATCATATCAGGCCACTTAGCATTGAGACGGGAATGTTGGCTGTAGGGATGAAATCACAGCAGTTTATCCTTAAGGATGTTGTTATTCAGCCAAACTATACAGGAGACGCAAATAAATGTGAAATATCCGCAGGATTTCTTATACATTTTTCCATTGAAGAAACAATTAAAACCTGGACCCTGACAAGTAACAGTTACAGTTCGTTAACATATACAGCGGTTTATTATATCTATGCCAGGTGCAGCAGGAGCACAACAGACGGTCAGGTTGTGCTTGATTCCACGCAGAGGAAAGTTGACGACGGATCGACATATTATTATTTCCTTGTCGGAGTATTGCATGCCGAAGATGAAGAAGCAGGAATACGAATCATATCCCTCACATACGGTTTCACCCGGATCAATGGGAAATTCATAACAACAGGCAGGATCGAGAGTGAAAATGGCCAAAATTATTTCGATCTTGACAATAATGTTATTGCCGGAAAGGTGACATTTATACCCGGAACAGGGGGATATACTAATATTGGAGATAAACCAGCCCAACTTGCTGACATCAATTCCGGGGAAGGAACGAAACTCACAGGGATTGAGGCCGGAGCAGAAGTAAATGTACAAAGTTCGCCTACAATTGGAATAAAGATCAATTATGGACCCTGGGGGACCCCGAATTCCGGAGAAGCTATAATTCATGGATTTGACACAACCGGAGCAGCAGCGGACATTGATGGATTTTTCTATTACAGTGCAACGAAAAAAACAATAGACAGGACCCAGGCAGGTCAGAACTGGACTATTTCAACAAACATGACAGGATCCGGGTATATTGTTTACAGAACCGGATCGGAAGTTTTTGCTATTTCAGGCCAGGGTGATTTCAAGTGTGCGTTTTGTAAAAAGGAAAACGGTTTGTGGTATTATGATGATAATACTGCATGGATTTTATTTACGCCCGCAGACACAGATGTTGTTATTGGAACATTGGTAAGTGATACCGCAGATCATATTGAGAGTGCCAACGTTTGGGGATATGCCCAGGAAATAGATGTCGTAGCAGAATCAGCAGCGGACCGGACACAGACTATAATCGACGGCGGGATCATCACTTCTGGAAGGATTGAGCTCGGAACGGTTGTGACCAATGCCGGAATAAATGGATACGGAAGTGCAGGAAGCGAGATCAGGATCTGGGCAGGTGATACTTATGCCAACAGGGCGACAGCTCCCTTCAGGGTAAATCAGAACGGAGCGGTAACAGCTATCTCAGGAGCCATAGGGGGGTGGACGCTGGCCAGTGATGCTATCTACACTGGATCGAAGGTCAGCTCAGGATACTCAGGAGGGGCAGGGGAGATAACGATACATTCTCAAGGGTCCATTCACGCTCAGAATTTTTATATCAACGTTGACGGGTCGATAGCTGCCAAAAACATTACCCTTGAAACAGCAGTTAGCGGAAATAGGAAAGTGAAAATCGCTAATGGTGAAATATGGAATCCTGCATTGGATTCAGATACAGCAGATATCTCTATCAACAGGATAGGGTATAATGACGGCCAAACAAGATACAGAGATCTGTATATTTACGACGGCAAGGGTACAATGATGCAGTTTTTCGATGGGTCTTTATCTCAAATCCAATTTGATGCACAGATGTGGATCGATAGGGTGCAACGTCATAATGTAAATGTATTTATAGGAGGCGAAACCCTAACGGTAGCCAGTGCACCGATGCAAATATCTTCTGGCACATCATCACAAACGATTTATCTTCCAGCCAGTCCTGAAAACGGAATGATATTTAATATAATTAGGGGATCTTCGGGAGCATTGACTGTTGATGGAAACGGATACAATATCCAGGATATGACAGGATCTGATGTGGCAAGTTTTGCATTCGGAACATACGAAAGGCTTACATTAGTATATTCAGGTGGCTCAGGAAAATGGTTTATGTTACATTATTCAACTTAATTATGAAAAAATTATTAGTATTTCTGATTTTAAGCCTCGTTCTATCATGTGAAAAGCAGCAAACATTTTGTAATAATCCATTGATAGATTCAGATGACCAACAAATGATAATGAGGGCCAACTTAGGAAGTAATTGCGGGTATATGTATAGTTTTTACGTTTACCTTACAGAGAACAACACAAAAGCCTTACTGCTTACCGACGATGACCACGGATTTCCACTGGAAATGAGGGGGAATCAAATTGTCCATAAATCAACGTATTTTATGAATGAAGGACTATTAATAAAACCATGAAAAAAATTCTGTTTGTAATATTGGTTTTCCTGTTGTTTGCTTGTGAGAAAAAGCAATCAGGGACATTCGAGTACAGGATGATCGGAGAGAAAGGTATTTATGAAGTCAGCTATTTTGATCCCAGCACAGGAGAGCATACAGAATTGACAGGCCGTTACTGGTCCCATGAAGGAGCCTTTATCGGAAGATCAGTGTTTTACCTTGAATGCCAGGATACTACGGCTTTGCTTTATATTTATCTTTTTTATGAATCAGGTGGCGGTGTACTTGCCAGGGGTAATACCCGGATTACTGCATCGGCATGGAAATAACTTAAACTATGGAACTAAACATTAAAGAAAGACTCGGGATCATCCAGATGCTTCCTTCAAACGGTGATTATGACGAAATGGAGCTTGCTGAAAGTGTAAATGATAAAGTGAATATCTTCCGTGAAGAGCAGATAGAGATAGCTTTTTATATCGACCCGCAGGGTTTCCCTGCATGGAAAACGGACAAAACAGTTGAGGTACCACTGACAAAAAAGGAGACTGATTTTATTAAGGAAAGGATCAGGGTCCTCCATGAACGAGGGCATATCACGCAGTTCATGTTCAAGGCTGTAAAGAGATTCGGGCGGCCTGTTGAAAAGTCGGAAAAGAAGTGATGAAATATTTGTATATTTGATTAACCAATACTTAAAATCATGGCAGGAATAAACAACAGGAATAATTCTCTGGCCACGTTCAATTATATTGACGGCGGGGCCATTGATTTGTCCGCAGGAATGACGGATGATACCAATACGGTTAAGGCTAAAGGCTTTTTTATTTCCATTGCACCTGACGGAACCGAAGGATTGATCAAGGTCAAAACCCTTGGGGAACCCGACACAGAGCGCCTGATGCCTTTCTTTTACGGATGGAACCCAATACTTATAACCGAAGTGGTCGTTGACGATGAAAATACGGCTGAAGGTGCTTACTGGGCCAAATAATCTTTAATACATAAATTATGAAAAAAAACATTTTGCTTTTTATTTGTCTGATGTTCGGACTGGCCTTATACGGTCAGTCTGTTGACATGATAGACACTATTTATGCACCTACGGTTGAACTCGATACCCTTTGGACCTTTGATCGAAGTGCATATACGGGGAATATTGCCGGGATACTGATAGACTGCCGGACAATGGATGACACCACAGGGGCCCGGTTTAACGTAGGGACAGGATGGGAGGCCGGGGATACGACTTTTATACAGTTCTCATCCACATCACTTCCTGCAACGGTAAAAGCTTCAGATGACTACCAGGTAGGTTTTGAAAAGATAGGGCTGGCATTCCCGGTATTAAAAATACAGTTTACCCGGGGCTCGTCAGGGACCGATCTTAAATATCCCGTTCACGTAACATTTGACAGAAGGTAATGAGTGCAGGGGCAATATATCAGGGTACGGATATATCCATTACAATCAGCCTTACCAATAAAATAACAAGTGAGGCTATAAACATTGATAATTTAGCCGAACTCTTTCTTTACATTCTTTTGAAGGACAATCCTATTCCTTTGAAGAAATATTCAAAGGCCGGGGGTGGTGATTATATCGCATTTAAAAAGATTGATTCTTATAACTACCGGGCCGACTGGAAAAGTGTAGATACTTCTGCTGCAAGTTCTGGAAGTTACCGTATTGAAGTTAATGTCGTCGAAACAGATACTGATTTCGATGACAACGAGAAGAATTCCGTTGGCACCGATGATGTTATTGATCTCAGAAAATCTGTCATTAAAGCCGAATCCTCATGAGCGATATCTCCGTAAATCTTACGATCTCTTCGGGGATCACGGCGAATATTTCTGTCGGAGCAAACCCTTCGCCGGCAGGAAGCGACAAAGAGATCCAGTACAATGACGGTGGCGCCAGGGGAGCTGATGATGCCAACACCTGGGATAAATCCACCCATACTCACAGGGTAGGGACAGATTCTCAGGATGCCGTTGAAAGGATAACTGGCAAGGCTTATGTTGATCCCGAAGCTGTGACGTTTGCTGATCCGCTGAACTGTGACTGTACGAAATCGAACAATCACACAGCTACACTTACCGGAAGTACCACAATTAACCTCACAAATCTCTCTGCAGGGATGTCCGGGGTGATAGTCCTTCTGAATGATGGAGCCGGAGGGCATACCCTGACAATGGGAGCAGCCTTTACAAAGGAGCTGAACGGATCGGATACTTACGATGATACTGCTGATAAGTACAATTTGATCAGCTGGTACTATGACGGCACGAATGTATTTTATACAATATGTAACGAGGCATGACATTCCCACATCATATAATAGGCTTGTTGAAGAAGAGTTCAGGATGGACCCTCTGCCCTGAATATGAAGCGGTGTATAATGCTTATATAACAAAACCAAGCGATCCGGATGCTGAAGTTGATAATGCTATGGTACTTGGCTGGGTAAACGACGGTGTTTGGGTGAAAAAAGACGGCATCTGGGTACTGGCTAACCATGTTGCAGGGGCAGATAGTTTAAGAAACTGGAAATCACCTTCAAGCACAGCCACAGCATATAACGCTCCGGCATGGACTCAATGGGCTGGTTATCAGGGTAATGGGAGTAATGCTTATATCGATCTGAACTGGAACCCTGCGGTTAATGGGGTGAATTATACGCTTAATAGTGCGAGTGTAGGGGTCTATGTACGAAATAATTTATCTGCAGCGAATGCTTTTGATTCTGGGGTTTTAACTGCAGTAGGGGATATACTTTTATCTGTGCATCGTTATTCTTCGCCAGATCGTGCATTTATGCGAATGAATAGTGACTCAGATGATACTCCTAATTTTTCAGGAGACGAGAGAGGAATGTGGATTATAAATAGAGATCAATCAACAAGTTATGATCCATATTTTAATAAATCAAATTTAGGAGAAATATCAAGAAATTCAACAGGTTTACCAAATGGCAATATTTATGTTTTTGCTTATAATAATGGAGGTGTAGCTGGTGGATTTGGATCACACCAACTTTCAGTAATTTTCACAGGTTCAGGCTTAACCCAAACAGACATAGACAATATTACAGACAGATTTGAAACAAGAATGGATTATCACGGAACAGGTGTAATATGAGATGGATAGTATTAACACCGGAACAAGCTGAAAGGTACAGACAGTATAAAATCACTCCCTGGTGGGGTATTGATCCTATTCAGATAAAAGATGGAAGGTGGGTACTGCGTGAGGATCAGATAGGCGAACTTGAAGGATTTAAACAGACATTAACAGCTGATGCCATATTACAGAAGATTGCCGTTCCCATTGCAGAATTAGACAAAGCGGATGAGCCGATAATTGAACTGAAAACGATAAAAACAATTGTGGAACTCACAAAGGATGATTTCCCGGAACCGGATATTGAAGAAAAACCAATAATTAAGAAATTATGAAAAAATATATCATATCATTGATTTTGCTGATATTCAATATTTGTGCTTATTCCCAGGTCATTAATCTGTCTGACACAATATTCGGCCTGAAAATACTTAAAACAAACCCTGTTCAGAATATACCGATAGCCACAAACTTAAGCATTACCGGAAGCTCTCTTACGGATTCCGTTGGCACTCTGGAATATACTTATTATGATTTGGAGGGTGATTCGGAGGGAACGAGCCTGTTTAAGTGGTATCGCAACTCAGTGTTTACAGATTCAACCAGGCAGCATTATGTTTATAGTTCTGTTGATTCCGGGTATTACATGAGAGCTTCGGTCATTCCGGTTGCATCGACAGGTTTTTCTCCGGGAATAGAGACTTTTGCTGATAGCGTTGGGCCTATTTTAACTTACATTCCACGAGATACCTTTTATGTTTCTACAACAGGTGATAACAGTGCAAATGGAACTACTACAGGAACACCCTGGCAAACTCTCGGATATGCTGATTCAAACGCTACAGCAGGGGCAGTTATTTGTTTGAAGAAAGGTGATACATGGTCAACTGCAACATCATTGCAAATAAAGCAGGGGGGCACAGCAGGGAAACCTATGGTATGGGATGGCTCAATTTGGGGTAGCGGTGCAAATGCAATAATTCAACAGAGTACAAATGGCGCAGGTGTTAATAAGGCAAAAGTACATATTTCAGGTTGCAATTATGTTACCTTCCAGAATATTACTGTTGATTGTAATAACAAAAGGACAGACGGAATAGTAATTGGTAGTGATTATAGTGCCTATGGTGGATTACAACAAAATAGTGAAAGTCATATTATTGTCCAAGATTGTGAAATTTTAGACTGTGGTGATGAAGGGGATTACAGAATTTCTTTACTTGTTCAATCGTTTGTAAATGATATATCAAATATCACTATCCAGAGGAATACTGTTGATGGGAACAGCAACCATGGTATATGTTGCTATAATTATACGGGGGCGGCAGTTTCAAACTTTGATTCTTATGTCGGATATAATACGATAACAAATTGCGGTAGAGATAATGATGGGGTTAATTCGTCTATACTTGTTTCAGGACATTGGAAAGACCTTATTGTAGAACATAACACTATTACTCAAGGTGTTGATGGTCATGCTCCCGGTATAGCTTTTGCCGGGACAAGTGGATTCCCTGAAGATGTGATAGTCAGGCGTAATAATATCCGCATGACAGATACACGGGCATGGATATGTCAAAATGGGGGAACACAAAGTATTTTGACATATTGCAATATCTTGTATTCAGGAAATAGACCAGTGCAATTAATGTATAATGCAAGTTGGGATTACACAGGATCATTATTTGAATTTTATTTTAATACTATTATTGGAGATGGTATAACAACAGCAGTAGAAGAAGAAACAAACTGCGGGACAGGTGTGTTTACTTTTCGGGATAATATTATTGTAAGTACGGCAGATGTTTCAGACAATGCTGGTGCTTGTCTTGCTGTATTGAATACAAATTCAGTTATATCACTTAACCATAATTTATATCATAGATCAAGGGTAGGGGCGAGTGTTTTACTTGTGAATTATGGCGGTAGTTATAAGTTAAGGTCTAATTTGATTGCCTGGGATGTAACAGCAGTAATTACTGATCCGACATTTACTGTTGAATTTACTAATTTACATTTACAAACCGGTTCCCCGGCTATCGGTGCAGGAGTGGCAATATCTGGAATAACGGAAGATATTGAAGGAAATCCAATGCAAGAATACATAGGTGCTTATCAAACAATAGAAGATCCATAATGGGAAATCGAAGGCCTGCATATTACAACGAGATTAATGATCGGTTCAATAAACTTGAGGATCGGCAAAGGGAAACTCGCGAAAGTATTGATCATATTCAAGTGAATCAGGGTGAAGAAATGAGGCAAATAAAAGAAATACATACTTTTTTGGTAGGAACCGAATATGAAAAAAACAATGGAGGATTGGTGGGTGACATTCGTAAATTAAAGGAAAAAGTACAAACAAACACAAACTGGAGAATTAAGATAACAGCAGCCGGAACAGCGATAGTGGGATTAATAAGTTTCGTGCTGATAAAATTCGCAACAATAATAGGTACTATTAAAAATTTAATAAAAACAGATTAATTATGGAACCAACATTAGGAACAGGACTCGCAGACTTAGCAGCCTTCATTGTATGGCCTTATCTGCTTATTTTCATCATGCTGTCATACCTGGTAAAAAATGCCTTCGGGGATCTTTTGCAGAAGATAACAAAATTCACCTGGAAATCGGTTTATACCGTATTGGTCCTGGCAACAGTTATTGGTGTGCCTTATGCTATTTTTACCGAAGTCACCTGGATACAGATAGCTGTAACTTACGCCCTCGGTACATCCTTTCATGAACTGATACTTGGCAAAGTAATAGAAGCTGTAACAAAGTTGTTTAATGTGTGAACCCTGATCCGGGGATATGGTCCGGGCTGGATTATGATGACAAAAAACTTTGGAAGATACGCCTGGAATGTGAACCCAGGATGCGTGAATTTAAAATGATGAAAGACCCTTTAAAAATAGCATTGTCTCAGTACGGGATAACTGAAACAAGGGGGCCAGAGGATAACCCCGAAGTGATGAAATTTTATCATGAGACGGGGCGGAACTGGGTAAACCATGATGAAACGCCCTGGTGTGATGCTTTTATAGATTGGTGCTTTATGAGAGCAGGAATGAAATTCTCTCCGGGACTCAATGCAAGAGGCTGGCTTAAGATAGGTGAAAAAATAGATCCTGCCCATGTTGACATACTCGCACTTGAAATGCCAATTGTAGTTGTTTTTTGGCGCATCAGCCTGGAAAGTGAGTTTGGGCATGTTGGATTTTTCATCCGCAAGTATGGTCAGTCTATCTGGACGTTGGGGGGAAATCAAGGAATAGGACAAGTGAATATTTCACCTTATCCTGAATCAAGGGTTTTAGGATACCGAAAAATAGCATAATGAAAAACTTCGCCTTGTCATTATCGACAATTGCTATAATCTGCCTTGTAGGATGGATTATATTCGCCCAGGAGTGCAAACGATCCAAAGAAGGGGAAATACCCTTAGGATACTCATTGATCAGCCAGGAGGCTCTGGATAGCCTTGAAGAGGTTGCAAATCGGCCGGCAGATACTATTTATCTTGACACGGTAAAGGAAAGAATTGTTATAAAATGGAATAATCTGCCTGTACCGGTCCCCGTTGCTCTTGATTCTGAAACAAATTATTATGTCGATACCTTAACGAGTGATTCATCGAATACCCCGGTTAAAGTATGGGCAGAACTTTGGATCATCGGACAATTAAAAAGATGGTCGCTTGGTGGGGAGGTTCTAAAAACTACGATTGATCGCGTTATTGAAGTCCCAAAGCCGGTAATTATTACAAACAAAATCGAAGTGCCTGTATTGGAAAAAGGGATATTTTTGGGATTGCAAACCGGGGGATCGCCTCAAGGGGGGTTAATGTTCGGGGCAGAACTCACATATCTTAACCGGAAGTCGAATTACTACGGTCTTGGAGCTTCGAGATTCGGGGAGTTTAATATTTATCAGTTCAGTTTCGGTAAAAGGCTTTTACATTGGTAATTAACAGGTGTTTGTTAATAAAGATATTTTGTCGAGAATAACCTTCACAGTAATTTAGTACCCGATCTTACCAACTCAATTTCTTTCGTCGGTTATTAAGTTTGTATTGATTCCTGAGGGGGGCTGACCAACAGCCCTCTTTTTTTATCAAAAAAACCTCGATTTAATTTGGTAACTTAAATAACTTTTGTAACTTTACCTTATACAAATACCAAAAATCGACGAAAATGGAATTAATCAATGCTTTTGTAAGATCCCAGTATTTTGAAGGGGAAATAATCAAAGAAACAGATAAGGCTATTCTTATTCGTAGTGATGTCGATAATTGGATACCAAAATCAGTGTTTTTATCAAATTCAATATTTGTTGGTAAAGGTCTTGGTCAGGATTTCACAAAATCAGATTTGCCGACAATAGAAATAGATATATATGATTTTGAATGTCCGTTTTGGCTTACCGTGAAGAAAGACCCACCTAAATATGCATATTGATTTATTTTATTATAGTAAAACCAAAACCCGACGAAAATGAAAACGACAAAAGCCACTATCAAAAGTTTCATCAGAAAGAATTCTGACAGTCTTTTTATCAATATAAAATCAGCATTCGATGGGATGCACGATTGCTGCATGCCCCGTGAAAATGGTTTCCATAAAGTAACAATTGACGAAACCGGCCATGAGAACACACTCGGAGTTCCCGGTGCATGGTTTGTTGGTAGCAGCCGGGATTATTTCAATGATTATGAAGATGATCATTTCATGGGTTTTGAAATTTTCAACTGTTGTGGCAAATTCATTCTGGCAATTGAAAAATAATTTGATTGTTGAAAAGGCAAATATAATTCTGTGTTTTGATTTCCATGCCAGGAAATGGATGAAAGCACAGATCATAAGGATAGAAAAAGATTATGTAACTTTAAAAGGGATTGAAGGATCGCTGATAGATCTCGAATGGAAAGAAGATTACGACAGCCTGAAAGACCCTGAACTTTACAAACCGGCGTAATGAAAAACTTAAGCATAGTAAATGGAAGCAGGTACAGGACTTTGTATCCGCATCTTATGATCGAAATGAAAATAAGGATGGGTCACGGATCAGTAAAGCTTTTGAGTGGTAGAACGTTCAGTATTTACGGGCTTATTAAGGCTGTTGCATTTGGAAAGAATATCCTGGATGTCGCACACCTAATGAGCGTGAGAATTACGGGACCGAAGGCACTGAATAAAGTCGGTCTCTGGCCTGAATCCATTGAATACAAAAAAAACTTTTCCCATGCATGAAGATATGCTCGTAAAATACCGTACGCTTCAGAAATCTATCAATGAGCAGCACCGCCTTCCGAAGGGACAGAGAATGCCGAAAAGAAAGGTAGACCAGATGATCAGAAGGTCCAATACCTTAAAACGCTGGCTTAAGGAAGCAGGAAAATTATGATTTGGTTATATAAATCATTTTAGTTACTTTTATCAATAATTTAAAAACCGACGTTATGACAGAAATGACAAAAAACGGTGTAAGCACGACCGTTAATCATGGCCAGGAACAGTTTGAAACGTTCCACTTTAAAAACAAATCGGTAGTTCAATACGATTACCGACATACAGATGGCCAGCTGTTTTCGTGCTGCATGAATGATTTAAAATCATGTCGTCAGAAGCGTGATAAATGGCTTAAAGATAAAATTGCAGGTTTGTGATTTTTGGTTTGATGGTTGAGAGGCCGGGGTAATACCCGGCTTTTCTCAGTAGAAGGAATTGTCAAATTAAAAACCGATAAAATGAAAAAAGAAACTCTGAAAAAAGGTAATGAGATTACCGAAAGAATCAACAGAATTACTGAACCTATTGCCGTAATAACAAGTGCCGGTGATATTGATTTCAAGGGTAAAGATCAAAATGGATTTGGATGTTATATGAGAGCCGACAAGAATGGAAAATGCAAAACGAGAACAAGCGGGAATATCCATTTGTCGGAAAAAGCAGAAGAAGCCATACGGATTATTGTTGAAACATTTATAGTCCAGGTAGGTAAAGTGTTAAACTCCGAACTTGAATCTCTGAACAAAGAATTAGAGGATCTTCAGGATGAAAAGGATATTGAATTAATATCTGATAGCCATGAGTAAAAAATACCTGTTTTTCGATACTGAAACAACGGGAGTTCCCAGGGACTATCGTGCTCCGCTTACGGATTTTGATAACTGGCCACGTCTTGTTCAGATAGCATGGATTTTTCAGGATCCAGGGGAAGAAACAATAAAATCCAATTACATTATTTTTCCTGAATACGGAGAGATCCCTGAAGAGGCCAGCAAGATTCATGGTATCACAACTGAGAAAGCCCA
>Ga0307379_10008008_pt1 | contig 14301 bp, 7 predicted proteins | sample UN2MG_FD_202237 | JGI IMG/M metagenome (GOLD analysis project Ga0307379, IMG submission 202237) | Soil microbial communities from Risofladan, Vaasa, Finland - UN-2 | ecosystem: Environmental > Terrestrial > Soil > Coastal area > Acid sulfate soil | place: Finland: Risofladan, Vaasa | collected...
CGGCAACGCGTACTTCCTCTCGTATAGATAGATAGTGTTGCCATCAGGAAGAGGGTACTCCCCGGCCCGCTCGAAGGCCTCCTGGAAGAGCACAGGCGGGCGCTCCAGGAGCATGTCCACCACCTCCAGCGATGCAGGGTCGAGTCTGTGCGGGGCATTGGCGCTGGGGACAGCCGCGTAGTCCACCTCCCAGAGCTGCGGATAGGCAGGCCTGCCCGTCCAGTTCTGGGCCAACTCCCGCAGCTTCACGCTTGGGTAGTCCGTGTAAATCAGATACAGGAAGTGCTCGTCGTGCACCTGTCGCGTATTGACCAGCAGTGCCAGCTCCACAGGCTGGCTACGTTCCTCGGCTTGATCAGACAAGTATTGCAGCATCTCCGGGACCACCCAGTATCTGCTATCGGTCTCGCCCCAATTGGGTAGCTGGTTCTGGAACATGTGGGCGAAGGCATTCACCGGTCCCACTACGGCAGCGTCCCGCAGCGACTGGAGCCCGTCGAAGGAAAGGGCCAGCCACTGCGATGTACCCACCAGCACCACGAGGGCGATCGAGGCCAGGCGTACTCTCGTGAACCGAAACCTGGACAGTCCATAGGCCATCAACACCCCTAGAGCCGGCAAGATGGGCATGATGAAGCGTGAATGCTTCGAACTCGGGCGAAAGGAAAAGATCAGGTACGGCACAATGATCCACAGCAACAGCAAGAGGAAGTCGCTCCTCAGTATCTGCCTCCATCCTGCGCCGCGCCTCATGGCCCTCCAGGCAAGCACCAGCAGGCCAATGCTTGCCAGCATCAGCAGCACCATGTAGACCAGCGAAAGGTGCTCGTTTGTCAGGTGATCCAGATAGTACTCGAAGGCCCAGCTCTGGCGTTCGGGCCTTCCCCAGGCGATGAGGAAAGTGTGATTCACGAAGTCGATCCTGGGCAGATACCACGACCCGGCTACCACGATGCACAGCCACAGGCTGCCCACGACATTCCACCCGCTGCTACCCGGCTGCCTCAGCATATAGATTAGGCTGCCGAGCAGGAACCATGAGATCGGCACCAACAGATAGCCAAGCGGAAGCTCAGCTGCACGGTCCAGGTTGGGCACGTACCAGACGAAGGTCAACACACCCGCCGACGCAGCGGAGATCACCATCCACCTCCGGTCCAGTCGCACGGATCGCACACGGCTCCTCAAGCCGGACAAGACTCCCGCCCTCAAGATCACAACCAGCAGAGCAGGAAAGACGAACAATGAGAACGTCCACTTCGTGAGCAAGCCCAGCCCTGCACTCAACCCAAAGAGCAAGCTATACAGCTTGTTGCTGAACCCGTGGCTCAGGAGCATCAGCCAGATGCTCAAAGCTACCATGGCGGTCAGGGAGAACTCGATGTATGTGTAGCGGGACATACCGAAGATCATGGGCGATGTGGAGGCGATGAACGCACTCAGGAGACCCACTCCCTTGCCCCCGATCCGAGACCCGATCCCGTAGGCCGCGACCAGCAGCACGACCAGGAACACCGAGTTGACAGAGGCCGCCACGTCCATGGAGATGCCAAAGACCCTATAGAAAGCGACCATGGCCCAGTGAAACAGGGGCGGGTAGTAGCCACTGTGGACCCAGGCTTCGAACAGAGAACGAAGGGACACGTGCTGTAGGATATCGTTGTAGACCAGGCTCTCGATGAGATGACGAGGTCTGTCCCAACCCAGGAGGACGACGTTCGTCCTCAGCCAGGCCCCGTTCACGGCGAGCTGAGCAGCTATCAGCACGCCGAGCAACACGAGGTGCCATTGCTGTCTCAGCCAACCCTTCACCGACCCCATGACGGACCATGTGGCCTGATTCTCAATCCCCATATGCGTCTCAGTCGATGCGGGATCTTCAGATCTTCGCGGATCTGCCACTCTACAGACCCTCCCTCACATACAGCACCCATAGGTCGTCATACATGACAGGAGCGATCTTCAATTCCCTACCTCGCGCGGCGCTGGTGTCATTCACTTCGAACACGGCCTTGTCGATGGCCACCCCCTCCTCCGCCAGTTCCGCAGCTATGGCCCGCATCTTCTCCCGCGCCGGGCCAACAAACCACACTCCACCGCCTTGTCCCTCCTCCCGTGCAAGAAGCACCTCGCTGCCCCCGATTAGGAAGACCGCCTCGTCCAGACTCTCTTCATACCGCGGCATCACCACCTGGGGAAAGGGGCCAGGCGAGACGATGACGTCCCCGGGGGAGATGCCAGACGCCGCCAGGGCAGCAACGGCCCTCCAGTCCGCTCTGTCTTCTCGGTAGTAGGCCTGCAGCGCAGGGATGCTCGCCAGCATGATGGCACCTACCAGCACAGCGAGGACAACGGCCCGAGCACGCTGCCTGCAAACTGCCAACCGCTGGCTGACGACGATACTCGCCGCCGCTAGACCCCTCGCGGCAAGGATGAGATACAGCGGCAGCATGAACAACACGTAGCGGGGGCGGAAGCCATGTCCAGCAGGCACGGCAATCAGAGCCACGAAGGGCACTACAATCCAGCAACACGCCAACCACAACTGCCGCCACTGGCCTCTTGCCGAGGCCACCACACCGATGGCGAAGGGCACCACCAGTACGAGGATCCTCCAACCCGAGCCAAGACCCCAGCTATCGAGTGCTTGAACCAGAAAGGAGAAATCGAGTGTCGCTCCTCCAACGCCGCCCAGACCTTTCGCTCCCCCTAGTCCTCGCAACAGGTGTGGGGCCATGGGAGTGTAGGCCACGGCAATGATGATCAAGCAGAGACCGAAAGCCGACGCGACACGCGTGTCGACCGCGGGAGACGCACCCGCTCCCTCGTCATCGGATGTCCCGCCCCTGCTCAACCGCGCGAACGCCTGGGCCACCCATAGCCCGGCGACAAAGACGACCTCCGCCGCCAGAACCAGGAAAGCGAAGAGATGGTTGTAGAAGTTCAGGACGTTGCACAGCGCGAAGCCTGCGAACCACTTCCGTTTCCCGGACGAAATGCCTCGATACAAGAAGTATACGGAGAGAAGTGAGAGAAACACAAGGAGTGTGTAGAACCTGGCATCCTGGGAGTATCTCACGTGGAGAGGAGCTATGGCCAGCAGGAATGCTCCCGTGAGACCCTCCGCTCCACCAAAGAGCCGGGCCCCCAGGGTGTAGGTCGCGGCCAACCCCAGGACTCCAAAGGCCAACGCTGGAAACCGCAGAAGAAAATCGTTGTCCCCCAGGAACAGAAAGAAGTGAGTGATCAGAAAGTACAGTGGAGGCGCAGGCAGGGCTGTGTTATAAAGGGGAATGGACATCACCTCCAGCACCCCGTTCTCAGCGGAGGCGATGGCGGCCGTGAAGATCTCATCTTGCCACAGGCCCTTGGCGTCGAGCCCCCACAGGCGCAGTCCCATGCCCAGCAGCAGCACGCCGATCAGTAGAAAAGTGGTGATCCACTTCGTCGTCGAGAGCCGTCCACCCCCGCGCAGATCGTCAATCATCGGTCAAACACTCAGCTTTCGAGCGAATCAGCCGCACTCAGCCTGGGGACGCGGACGTATCGAAGAGCAGAACATGCACCTCTCCGAACTGCCAATCACCCATCGGATCACCATAGCCCTCCAGCCAACCCCGCACGTACCCCCCTGGGTCAGACTGCTCCTCGTTCCACAATATGAGGAACACCCTCTCGTTATCAGCGGCTATGGGAGAGAGCAGCTCCCTAACGGCTTCTCCGCTGACCACCGCCTCAGTCGAAAGCGGGTAAGGCGGAAGGCGTCCCTCGTAGTACCGGCCCAGCACCTCCACCTGATCTCCCGGCACCAAGACGATACCGTCTCCTTCCCGCGAGAGGGCGGTCACCTGCGCCGCCGCCGAGCGGAAGTCCTCCGCAACGTATGTCTGGTCCAGGTGGTACCGCTTCTTGTACAGATAGACGGTATCTCCATCGGGCAGCGAGTGCTGCCACGCCACCTCGAAGACCTCCTCGAAGAACGATGGAGAGCTCTCGATGATCCTCATCGCCTCCTGCCCATGTTCTCTCAACCCAGGATATGGATCGCTCTTGATCAAGAAGTAGTCAGCCTCGAAGAGGCGCTCGTAGAACGGCGGCTCCTCCCACCCGGAACGAGCCAGCTCCCTCAGCTCGATGCCCCCGTAGGCATCATACATCAGATACTGCAGGATGGCGTTATTCGAATAGGAGCGGTTCACGAGATTCGCCAGTTGTACCGTCTCCCGGCCATCCCTGTGCATGTCCTCCTCAATGAAGTCGAGGACCAGCGGACCCACAAAGTATCGCGTGTCGGTGCGGTCAGAGGAGGGCAACTCAACGTAGCTGCCGTCGCCCAGCAGGTTCACCTGTCCACCCCAGGGCATCCTCACCACCGCCGTCGCCCGTAGCCAACCCAGATCATCGTAAGAGAGGGTAAAGAACTGCACCAAGCCAATGACCACCACCAGCGAGACTACTGCCCGACGTGCAACGGTCGAATTGATCGCGAGCAATCCGTACGCGGAGATCAGAGCCAGGGGCGGCAGCAAGGCCACGTCGAATCTGGAGTTCATGGTCAGAGAAAAGGTGAAGATCAGCATTGAGACACCAAACCACAGAACCAGAATCCACATGGAGTCGCTCAGATTGGCGAAGAACCCTCTGCCCCCTCTCCGACGCCATCGCAACAAGACCAGGAGTGTCACTGCGAGCAGTAGAACCACGAAATAGAACGGTGACAACTGCTCGTGAGGCAGGAACTTCAGGTACCTGAAGTAGAACGAAGGGCTCAATGGACCCAGACCCGAGCCCTCCATGTTGAGACCGCTATAGACCACCGTCAGGAAACGCTGGGAAAAGCGCAGGTTGGGCAACGACCAAATGCTGCCAACCGTGGCACCCACCGTCAGGGCACTCAATAGGTTCGCCCCCTGGCCAGCTGGACGCGACAGGGCAAGAAGGCTCAGACTGACCAGGAGCCAAGAGATGGGAACCAGCCAGTACCCAAGCGCGAACGCCTCCAGGCGATCACGGTTTGGCCAGTACCAGAGCAGAGTCAGCCCCAATCCCGCGAGCCCATGGAAAAGAGGTGAGGCGCATACGCGGCCCAGCGCGGAAGAGACGTCGGTCCTTGCGGTGACAGCAGCCCTGATGTCCTTCAGCGCTCCAGATCGCACCGCGACGTAGGCGATGGGCCCGCCTGCGAAGGCGATAAAGGGCCACTTGGTGAGCATCCCCAGACCGATCACCAGCCCCAAGAGCAGCGAAGACCCGCGATGCCGGAACCCATCGCAGGCTGCGAGGAGATACACCGAGAGGGCTACCATGGCCGCCAGCGTATAGTCGACGTAGGGCATCCTGGATATGGAGAAGAGGATGGGATAGGTGGAGACGATGAACGCTGCCAGCAATCCTACGCGCCTGTCGAAGAGTCTCTTCCCTATGCCATAGACCGAAAAAAGCAACATGGCCACGAAGACCGCGTTTCTCATCAGTGCCACATCGGTGGAGACCCCAAACAGCCGATAGATGGGAACGGCGACCAGATGGCTCAGAGGTGGCCGGTTCCAGGACCAGGTCAAGACTTCGAAGAGATTCCTGATGTTGACCGCCTGGAGCATGTCGTTGTAGATGAGGGTTCTCACCAGGTGAGCAGGGCGATCCCAGCCAAGGATGGTCACCTGTGTAGTGACGAACACCCAGTTGTTGTACACATGAAAGGCCACGAGGCCGATTACCGCAGCAAGGCTGAGCAGCCGGCCTCGACGCGTGCCTCTGACAGCCGATACTTCAGTCATTTCCATTGCCGCCCGGAGCTGTCTCTTCGGCCGCGACCCGTATCATGGCCAAAAAGACGCTGTTTTGTTCTGAGTCACTTCCCTTGCCGAGCACCGGCAGCCTGTCACCGGTGGCGGGGAAGTACATACCTGCCAGCAATTGGCACTCCCCTGGAGGCGTCCCACGCGGAATGAGGAGACCGTGATTGTCAGCGATGGTCTCACCGACCTGCCAGGATGTCGTCGGCTCAAAGCCGCCAACAGGTTGACCGTCGTGCTGAGATACCAATCGACCTTCGCCATCCAGGAGATGAACGAACACGACGTAGTCGTCGGTTGCTGGAACCACAGCCCGCCACAGAAGCGTAAGTCGCAGAATCTGATCTGGCTCGACGGCGTTGCTGGCAAGTTCGTAGCTAGCCAGTGCTATCTCACCCCCCAGACTTGCATCCACCGGGTACGGCTGGGTAGCCGCAGGCTGGTCACCCGACGTCGCAAACAACGCCAACCTCACGTCCCCGTACCATTCGTCTCCCGCTCGATAGGCGTTTTCGCTCAGCCAACGTTCTACCAGTGATTGTGGATCGACGCCCTTCACACCCCGAAAGATGGCGTGCACGCGCTCGTGACTTCGGCTGATCTCCTCGAGGACCAGCACATCGTCTGCAGGGTCACCCGTGGGCAGAAGATACACGGGTGCAGATCCCTCGTAGAAGGTAGTGAACGTGGCTACCTCTGTGGGAGGTTCCAGAACAATGGCACTGCGCTCCGCCAGCAATGGTTCAAGACCGGCCGTCAAGTGCCGATAGTAGTCCTCAACCTGCTCGTCAGCGAGAAGTGACCGCCTGGCGTAGAGCGAAACCACCTCTCCATCCGGGAACTGGTACTCGGCAATCGGCCCGAAGACATCCTCGAAGACCTCAGGTGATTCGTTGAGCTTACGTACAGCTTCCTTAGCCCCATCACTTAGTTTATAGGGGTCACCAGTGGTCAGGAGCACAAAGTCACACTCGAACAACTGAGCATAAACGGATCGTCCGCTATTGTCTCTGGCCAAGTCTCGGAGCTCGACCTGCGGAAACTCAAGCAGGATCATATACCCCAGAATATCGGCATTCAGATGAGTGTTGTTCACCAGGGAGCAGAGTCGCTCCGCTCCTGCCTCCGCGTCTTGAACTGACCTAAGGATTTGGGGAGCCACCCAGTAACGGCTGTCTGTAGGGCCCAGGTTGGGCGTGAGGTTATAGCCTCCTCGGGCTAAGAGGGATATGCTTGGGCCATAATCTAGGTCCGCTACCAAAGCCTCTCCAACCCAGGCGAAACCATCGTAAGAGAGAATCATGAATTGCGCCATCCCCACCACCATTAGTATCACCAGTATCGATGCTCGCACGCGACGATTCGAGACCTCCCAAAGCCCGCCCGCTGTCAGAATCGCCACTGCCGGGAGCAGAGGAACCGTGAAGCGTGAGTTCCTAATGCTCGATAATGTGAAGACTGCATAGGAAACGATTACCCACAATATCAAGACTGTCCAACCCGGGTCTAAGGTGCGAAGAGTTCCACGCACACTCTTCTTGCGAAGGAGCCTCCAGCCTAGGACCCCCAAGGCCAAGGCAAAGAAAGCGAACAGTAGCAATGACATCTGCTCACTAGCCATCATGCCGAGGTACTGTACGTACGTGCTCGGAGCGGCGAAATCCACAGTATCCGCTCCCAGACCCCCTCCCCCATACGCGTAAAAGAGGAAAGTGGGCAGGAATCCAATGTTGAGCAGGTACCAAGGAGCTGCCACTAGGGCACCCAAGAGCAAAGAGGTTACGAAGTTAACTCGAGGGTTAGGTCGCCAACTGATCATATAGAGGAACCCACTCCAGAGACCCCAAGATAGCAGGAATAGCCAGTCACCTAAGGGCAACTGTCGTACCTCTGGTCGGCTGGGCAGATACCATATCAGGGTCAGCAACAACCCTATTGACACATGAGTAGCAGGCCAGCCCAAGATTCCCCTCAGAGAACACCTCGGTAGCAGATCGCGCTTTCGCATGAAGCGTGCGTTCGCGCCTCGGCCCGAAGTGAATAGAAGCACCCCTGATCTAACCACGATGTACACCGAGGGCCCGATCAGGAAGGCGACAAAGGTCCACTTGACCAACATGCCAAAGCCCAAACTCAGGCCCCATAGAAGAGAGTATTTCCGGTCTCGAAAGTGATCGCTGAGCAATAGTAGATATACGCTGGTGGTCACAAAGGCCACCAAGGCATAGTCTACATAGAAGGCCCTGGAAAGGGAAAACAGGATTGGAAAAACGGAAACCAGAAAGGCAGAAAGCAGGCCAACTTGCCTGCTACATATCTTCCTCCCGATGCCGTATGTGCCAACCAGTGTCATAGCCACATATAGCACGTTGCTCATCAGAGCGGTGTCTGTTGACCTTCCCCAAAAGCGATAACTAACGGCAGCTACCACGAACACAAGCGGAGGCCGGTAGCTCTGCCAAGTCAGCGCCGAAAACAGGGCGCGAGGATTGATCGCCTGCAGGATATCAAAGTATATTAGTGTCTTCCCAAGATGGGAATTCCTGTCCCAGCCAAGCAAAGTGACGTTCGAAACCGCCCAAACCCAGTTATTGATTGCGTGAAACAGGAAGAGGGAAGCCAGCGCAATGGCTTCGAGATGCCGTCGCCCGCAGCGCTCTTTGGTCTTCTCGAGAGTAACAGCGTTCATCGTCTCAGCCCTCTATCAAGCGCATGGTGCCCAAGGAAACCACATCGCCCATCGCTCCGCTCCGTTCGTCCAACACCGGAAGTCGGTCACCAGTGGCCAGGAGATACATCCCCACCACCAGTTCGTATTCACCCACGGGAAGTGACGAATCAACGGGAACACTATGCTCATCCGGGATGACCTCGCCCTCATCCCAGAAGGACGTGGGATAGAAACCGCGAGTGGGCTGACCGTCGTGCTGGGCCACAAGCCCACCCTCGCCATCCAATAGATGTATGAAAACCGTATAGTCCTCCTTCATCCGAGTCGAGGCCTGCCAGTAGAGCGCAAGATGTAGCTCTTGCCCCGCTTTGATCGAATCAGGCACTCCATCGTGACCGACCAGGAGCACCTTGTTGTCGAGATTGGCATGCACAGCATGCTCTGGTTCACGTCGCTGCATCCCCTCACCGATCCACACGTAGTCTAATACGGCGGCATCGCTCACCGGTGATCCCTGTTCGTCCAGAACCGCCAGGTGCTGCTGATCTCGGGACTCGTACAGCCCGACCTCCAGGCGATACCATCCAGGCGCTGTCCCCTCAGGTATGGACAGAACGCGCGTGTCCGGCACCACCTCGCCCTCTGTCCAGTAGTAGGTTGGATATAGGTTCTTCAAAGGTGGGTAATCATCTTGGGAGATCGTCGAGCCGTCCGAGCCTCGGAGATGCACGAAGACCGTGTACTCTTCGTTCACAGGCTGCAGCGCCGTCCAGTACAGCGTGAGATGCAGGTCGGACCCAGGCAGCAACTCGTCACCAGAGAGCTCGTAGCCCGCCAGTTCTACCTGGTCTCCGAAATTGGCTTCCACTGCTCCACCAGTCTCGGGTTCAGCCACCAACCTGCGCCCTTCAGCCAGCAAGACCCGGACCCCTTGGCCCTCGTACACCACGTCCATTTGCTCGGCGACGGTGCGGATGAAATCGAGATCGAAGCGAGCGGCCAGCCGCCAGCCATCTATCACAAGCCAAGTGCGAGGGCTCTCCTTCAACACAGACTCCAGTTGGGAGGCCGAACTGAGCAGAGGCGCCCCGATCCAGCGATCGATGAGCACCCCGTTATTGTCAAAGACGTACTCCTCGTACGCCTTGCCCGAGACATAGTAGTCGCATTGCGGCACATATAGCTGGCAGGCGTAAGGCACGATGGTCAAAACGACGTCGCCTTCCTGCCACTGTTCTCCCAGATACTCAAAGGCCAGGTCATAGCCCCACTCCTGCCGCGCCAGGGTTGCCTGAGCAGCGGGTAGAAAGAGCAGACACGCCGCCACCACCAGCAAGGTCGTTGCCAGCAAGGGTACACGCCGTTCGCTGAGCCGATCGCGCAGCCCACCAGACACGGTGCCGTGCAGCTTGCGCCAGGCCCAGCTCAGAACGAAGACCGCTGTCCAGGAAGCCGTCAGGAAGAGAAGAGGTTCCACCATGAACAGATATCGCACATCTCTCCACGTCGGCCCCACCAGGAAGACCACTTCCAGCAGTGTGGCGCCGAGGATGGTATACAAGAAGAGGAGTGCACGTAGCCCATGCTGCTCCAGGCCAACGCCAGGCTTGCTGCGCGTTGAGACCACCAACCAGGCGACCAGCACCATACCCAGTGCCGCCAGAATAGTCAGGGGAATCCGCTCGGTCCCCAAGAAGAAGGGGGCTATCGGCCGCAAGCCCTCCAGCACATTGAGGGAAGGCGCCAGATAGGGCCTCGATTCGGCCAGAGCCTCCAGTTGGCCAGGCTGACCAACCGCCTTCAGGAGCAGCGTTGCCAGTATCCCGCCCAACGGAACCAGGACTTCGGGGATCATCGCAGGCTTGAGCATGCCGCGAACACCCCGAAGCAGCGTCAAGCCCAGCAGTAACGGCGCAAAGAGCAGCACGCTCACAGCATGGGTGAAGAGGGCGCCCAGGTAGCAGAGGACAGCCACCCAACGGTAGCGGGCGCCATTGGACTCGGTCCCTCCTCGCCACACGAACCACACCACGAGCAGAACCAGCAACTGGAGCAGGGCGTACATCCTTACGCGTGCCCCCCAGGCGATAGATTCGGGCGAGAAAGCCGTCAGAGCCGCGGCGATAAGTCCCACGTTCCTGGAGAAGAGCTGGCTGCCAATGTAGTAGACTAGGGCGATACTCCCCAGACTGAACGCCACGCTGAGGGCGCGCCCCACCGTCGCACTGAGACCGAAGACGCTCAGGGGCACGGCCTCCAAATAGGAGAACAACAAGGCCTGCTCATACAGCGTGCCCGATGGCAAGAGAGGATAGCCGTGCTGGAGGACGCCCTGTATGGCCAGGAGAGAAATGAACTCGTCCACGTGCAGGCTGATAGTCCGCGCATACATGACGCGGAAACACAGTCCTGCCACCAGCAAAAGACACAGGACCAGGAGCGCGTGGTAACGGGGAGCGATCGCGGAGATTCTCTTGGCGCTCATTCAGGATCCGTGAGTACCGCCTGCTGGCAAAGCAGAGGAGCCCGGCCCAGGGTCACCGGCAGTTCTCTGGGAGCGCCTGATGACGTCGGCGAATAGGGCTTCATACCGCTCAGCCACGGCAGAGATGTCAAAACGCTTCACGTACTGCGCGTTGTACTCGGATATCTGCTTGCGCAAGCGCCCGTCGTTGGCCAAGCGCAGAATCCTATCTGCCAGAGCCCCCACCGCTCCTACGGGAACCAGGAAACCTGTCTCTCCATCCTGGAGGAAATCGGTTTGCCCGCCACTGGTGCTGGCGATCACCGGTAGACCGCAGTGCATCGCTTCCAAGAAGACCAACCCGAACCCTTCGTGCAGCGAAGGCAGCACGAAAATGTCGGCAGCGGCCAGGTACTGGAACTTGCTCTCCCCCCAAACAGCTCCCACAAAATCCACCCGCGCGGAGAGTCCAAGCGTCGATGCCAGGTCACGAAGACGCTGTTCCTCAGGGCCTTCTCCGATGATCAACAACCTGAATGGAGACCCCTCCAGCCTGCTGAGAGCAAGAAGGACATCACGAATGGCCTTGCGCTTGATCAGCCGCCCCATGGAGATCAAGACCACCTCATCTTCGGGAATGCCCAGCTCGCTTCGGCTCTTCCGCTGGAACTCGGGGGGGGTGAGCCCGTAGTGAATGACCTCCACTTCCGTCTGACAGTGCAGATCCTCACGGGCCCTGGTCTTGATATCCTGCGAAATGGCGATGATGTGAGAGGATGAATCCAGCACACGCCGCACTACTTCTCGCAGGAGAGCGCTGTTGTTCGGGGACAACCTCTTGGTGGGATCGTAAATGTCGCCACCGATGATGGTCAGCACGTGGGGGGTCTTGAAAAGCCTGGACAGGGCGACCCCGGTCGGGCCGGAGGGAACAGCGAAGTGGGTATTCAGAATATCATACCGCTTGTCACGCAGTGCTCGAAAGCCCCCGATGACTCCAGAGGGAAGGAAAGACAGCATGGATACGAGACTGGCGGTCGCTAGGTCCCCTCTCCCCAACACGGGGACCCGATAGATCTTCAAGCCGTCCACCACGTCTTCGCTGGGAAGACCTCGCCATCCCGTGGTCAGAATGTCAACTTCGTGCTCCCGTGTCGCCAATGCCTTTGCGATCTGATAGCTGGCCACTCCCCCTCCACCTCCGAGAGGGGGAAACTCATAGTTAATCATCAAGATGCGCATCATTCATTCCAGCATCTCTCTGATTACGTATATCTTCTTGCCCTGGGCCTCGTGATAGGTGCGTATGGTCAGCTCCCCCAGAAGCCCCATGGTCACCAACTGCACTCCGACGAAAATGAGGAGCATGGCCAGCAACAGCAGAGGTCTGTTGGCGATGGGGCTATCCAGAAACAGCCTGATGAAGGAAAGATATGCGGCTATCACCGTCCCCACGGCAAGAGATAGCATCCCCAAGAGCCCAAACACATGCATGGGCCGCGTGGCGTAGCTCAGCAGAAACTTCACCGTAAGCAGATCGAGGATCACGGTGAGCGTCCGAGACAGGTCATACTTGGACTTGCCGTGACGACGTGGATAATGGCTGACGGGCACCTCTGCAAGATGCACTCCGATCGAACTTGCCAAAGCGGGTATGAAACGGTGCAGCTCCCCATACAGGCGGACATTGCGGATAACCTCGGAGCGATAGGCCTTCAGGGAGCAGCCATAATCGTGCAGTTCAACGCCTGTGATACGCGAGATCAGCCAATTGGCCGCCATCGAGGGCAAGCGCCTGGTCAGGAAAGTCTCCCGCCGATCGGCACGCCACCCGCTGACGATATCGAATCCTTCGGAGATCTTGTCCAGCAACTTGCTGATGTCGGCAGGGTCGAACTGCAGATCAGCATCCATACTGACGATGATCTCTCCAACAGCTCTATCAAAGCCGGCAGCGAAGGCCGCCGCCTGGCCGAAATTGCGTCGCAGCCGTACCACCTTCAGCAAATCGTCGCCACGATGCAGCTCCCTGAGCACCTCGAAGCTGCTATCGGTGCTGCCATCGTCCACGGCCACGATCTCGTAGCTCTTGGCAAGTCCCTCCAGGACCTGCTTGAGGTCTCTATACAGCTGCTCGATGTTGTCCTGCTCGTTGTAGATCGGAATGACGACTGAGAGTTCCAGTTGATCCTCCGTCATCACTTCTCCTTGCCCCTATCGGCTGTCCCCACTCCAACTAAGTCGCATTATACCATACACCCCACCTCAGCAACAGTAAACGTGCCTTGCGCAGGCACATACGAAAGTCCGCCACTGAGGGCTGGGCAACGTCGTAGGTCGAAAACCGTCTGCTCTAACGGGAAGACTACAGCCCACCAGGATCGACCACTGTCGCGCTGCTCTGAGGGCCGACCGAGGAGGTCAAGACTACCAGGATAGGGCGGCGATGTCTATCACACCCCACAGCGAGGCTATGCGCTCAATTGGCAGTGAGGGTGAAGGGGTCCATCTCGGAGCCTTCGGCGTCAAGCCTGTAGGCTACATTGTTGAGCGTATTGCCGTTGATCGCGATTCTCATCACGTGCTTAGTCCGCTCCAAGTTCTCAACACACAGGAACACTAGAGGGGCCCATACCGTGGTACTCACGCGATGCGGCCACGTGAGATTGGACAGCAAGAAGCCACCCAATTCAAAACTCACTGACCCGACAACGGCAGCAGTCCGGCCGCTTTCGATGCTCCTGAGGTAGAAATACATGAATACCCCACCCAGGCAAAGATCTATGAACGACACGTACCCAAGAGCCCGCAAAGGATCCACTGGGTAGAAGAGGACATGAAGGGGGTAAAAGAAGCCCAACCAAGGTGCGGCAGCCAAGAAAGGGAGGCCGCCGAGATAGCAGGGGTTCCACAAAGGAAGGTTGCCACTGCCCAAGATTTGTCTTCCGATAGCAATCGCAGGGTAGAAAGCTAGCAGAGTGTGAGATTCGTAGTTTATCGTTGCCGGTGCGTCCTGACCATGATAGTAGTCCCAAGGAGAGTATCTGGCCAGATTATCACTCACCAATACCTCATTGGTGAACAGGACTTTGGCAAAGAAGAGAGTTGCCAGTCCAATCAGAATCACGACCGCCAGCAGGTCCTTCTCGCGGTGCGCCAGGCTACGAAGTCGTTCCATCTTCCCTGACCACTCTGTAAACCACGAAACGCTCGTTCTCGAAGCTCAGTACGAGAGTCAGGGCTTCACGGCCCTCCTCGCCATTTCCGGCGGATGCAAAGTCCTCATCGACAACGAGGTCACCTACGCTCCTGTCTACAACCACGTAGTCCACCGCGTAGCGCTCCAAGATGTCGCTCCGGAACTCCCCCTC
>Ga0307379_10008009_pt1 | contig 14301 bp, 19 predicted proteins | sample UN2MG_FD_202237 | JGI IMG/M metagenome (GOLD analysis project Ga0307379, IMG submission 202237) | Soil microbial communities from Risofladan, Vaasa, Finland - UN-2 | ecosystem: Environmental > Terrestrial > Soil > Coastal area > Acid sulfate soil | place: Finland: Risofladan, Vaasa | collected...
ATTGAGAGTCATCAACAGTATACTTTTCCAGTATATCTTCAGGAATCACCCCATGAACCTTCCAGGGGAGTACCATATACCGCACAGTGTATGCTGTGGCATTAGCCTGCCAAGAGAAGGATATAGTATGGCCTGGTGAGAGAGTATAAGTATAATAGGCAACAGTTTGACCCCACCGATCTGTTGCAAAGCCATCAGGAACAGAATGGTAGGTTATTGGGCCTTGAATCTCTTGATTTGTATAAGAGTCTGGCTGTGCTAAATAAGTCGTAATATTAACGGTTGTGTTCCCTCTGTTTGTTACGGTCATGTCATATCTAACGGTTATTTTTTTGGGATTCCAACGGAAAAACAACTCTCGTTCAGAACCTATGGCCTCATCGCCATCGAAAATATTTTTTAAGGGAAATGATTCTATCGGTTTACCACATCCTACTGAGGGTATGCTCGTAAATATAAGAATAACGGTTAAAACAATTACCGTAGTTCTAAACCAAACAAGTTTCATAGTGATTACCTTTTAGATGATAATATGCAAATTACATATCATCAACAACATAGATTATATCTCTTGATTGAAATCCAATCTCCTCACTTATATTGTCACTGCTAACCGGGATGATACTTGTTCCAATAAACAACATTATTATTCCAAAAACTAGACTTTTTCTCGCTATCCCCTTGTTCATGTTTTATTCCTCCCCTGATAATCAGGTCAAGGTTGTTATCCTGTAGTTTCATTTAAATGTTTGGAAACAATAAAAATAAGAGGTCAAGCATTGACACGGTTTTAAGACATGTTAATAATGGTTTTAATGAGAAACAAATAATAAAAAAAAGAGGAAGGGAAGTTGTTTCCTTAGAGGTTTCTATTGCCCCTATTGTTCACTACGATTTTTTGATGAAGAATAATATTACTGTTGCATTCTGTGATGTTGTGGCTGTGTCTGCAGTGATTGTGATGACTGTTTTCCCGAAACCAATGATTATTCCTGAGGAGATTGTTACTGAGTTACCGGCGGCGATTGTAGGAATGGTTCCTTTCGTTGTTTTTCCAAGTAGGAGGATGCCTCCTGAGAGATTAATCCACCATGGGACGTTCGTTGCTGTAGATGCTCCGTTGTTCTTTAGGACGGCATTCACCTTGAATAATCCACCTGTGATTGTTTCAATCTGGATTGCAGGATTAATTATGATAGTGTGTGCAGTTGACATTCCACTCTCAACACCATATTCATCTTTTGCTTTCACCATAATATCGTAAGACCCGGGCGCATTCCAAACATACGAACCATTCACGGTAGTACCGGAGGTAAACGGTCCAAGCCATCCTGAATCATGCCCATCGCCCCAGTTGAACAGATAGTAAATATCATCTCCATCGGGGTCGGTAGTCACAGCGTTGAAGGTGTACATTTCATTGGTGACACCGGAATCTGGACCCGTGAGAACAGGTGTTGCCGGAGGATTGCTGAGCAGTTCTCCCTCAGCGAGTTCTGCCAAAGTTGCGAATATCAATCGCATGTTTTTTACTGCATAGGTCGCGTTGATGTGTGCCATCGTGTCTTGAGAAGTATGGTAATAGGGAGTCTCGTTGTATTCAAAATAGAACAACGCGGAATACCCATTTTGCCAGAAATACCAATGATCACTACCCCAGGTATCTCCGCCATAATGTAGTGTGAGTTGAATATATTCATTATATTCTGTGTTGATGCCGACAGTATAGGTGTAGAGCCATTCTGAGGCGGTATCTTCGAACACAATAAGGTTACTACCATCACTTGCGCTTACCGCATAACTAATCATATCACAATTCAACACACCAACGATATTCCATCCTTGAGCAGCTGCCTCTTGAGCGTACACTTCACTCCCTAACATCCCTTGTTCTTCTCCAGAGAATGCCACGAACTTGATGGTATGATTGAATTGATATTGGCTCATGATCAACGCTGCAATCAGCACCGCAGCCGTTCCCGAGGTGTCATCATCAGCCCCAGGACCAGCAGAGACAGTATCATAATGAGCACAGATAATGTAGATTTCATCGCTCGTTTCATCCGTACCGTTCAGTGTCGCTTCGACATTATCTGATGTGTACCCTCCATTGCTCCAGTGGTGGTATCGCACTGCTAGCCCCATGTTTTGGAATTGATTATACATGTATTCAGCTGCTGCGGTACAGGAAGAACTTCCTGTTGGTCGTGGTCCATTTGCAGTCAGATTTTCCTCATAACTTAAGAAAATAGATTCGTCAATCTGTTCGATGATGCTGATGACGAGATCATCCATCGGGGCCGTTGTTTTTTCAGGATGTTCATGCATGATTGGTGTGTCTACTATTGTGTTGAGTGATGGTGTTGGCGCATACGCTGGACCTGGTGGTTGATTCCGTGGTTGGGTGACATTCAAATTCTTTGTTTCTCCTGTTTGGATTGGAAGACCAACGACAGGGAACACAGTCACGATCATCAGCATACATATGACAAGACAAATGATTTTGCTCTTCTTCATTTTGTTTACCCCCAACATATTATACCCACTATAGTATTTAAATTTTCACGACAAAAGAAATGAGAACCTGGTCTTCCTTCTTTAAAAACATATCCTCAGGAAACAAAAGGGAAGCATTGACACGGTTTAACTATCTATAATTTTTGTAGGTTAGATATAATCAACAAGATGTTCAATGTGAGGGTTCTTAAAACCATTCTTACGAATCGGAAACAGTATCTGAAGGAGAAGATGCTTTTTGACAAAATATTTGTCAGTTCTTTCGAATAAGCTTGTAACAACTTGTTTTGCAGTAATTAAATCAGGTGCATAAAAGGTAACAATCGCATTCCACTCGCCCCCATGAACCATGGAGATATTTTCGATAATAACTCTAGATGGAAGATGTTTATCAAGTTTTTCAGTTTTCACTTCTTTTTGCATCGAATCATCTAAAGGTGTGTTCGATCTCGTTAAAAGTAAGGTAAAGTACAGACCTTTTTCTTCGGTGTGTGTTGTTGCACCGTACCCCCAAATAATTTTCTCCGCTTCAAGATGTTTAATGATTCTCCAGACTTTCTGACGGGAGAAACCGCATTTCTTCGCAATCTTATCGACACTTTCCTTTGCATGTTGTTCCAAGATCGTTAATACTTGTATCTCATCCTGCGATAATGTCTCATTACTATCTTTTAACACAGTTTTTACTCCCCTTTTGCCAATGATTCTGTTATTTTAAAACAATTCTTTCTTTAAAAACATATCCTTAGAATTCATGGATTGACACGGTTTTCATAATCTTTTACCTGCGGCTTACAATTTTTACTATATTGTTGATTGCTACGTCGTATGTTATTGGTGAAACAGCATTCCACTCCTTATCATTCCACCGAGATTCATATATTATTGCCCGGTCATGCTTCTTTAAGTCTTCAACTTGAAATTTCACCCATTTTGGGTCAAATAGATAATAGTCGTGGCCATCATTGGCAAGAACATAGATAGGAAACTTCGTTTTTAGAATTTCACGAGTTTGGTCTTCTGTAAAGATAAATCCTTTCTTGTTTCCTTCCTCTGTTTCTATAAACCCTCTCTTTCCACCACTTGTTATCATCTTCAATTCGAGTATAATCGGGTTACTGCCTTCAACCAGTAAGTCGAAAGTGCCGCTTTTAAAATTTATCACATTAATTCCTTTCGCATGAAGATCACGAATTACTATAGTTCTTAGGTCTTCTTCATTCATAATGCCTTTTACCTCCACTCTGAAGATTGTAACTATTCTTTCTTTAAAAACCTTAACCTTGCATGTTCTTCATTTTACAATGCGGACATTCAATAAATGGTTTATTTTTCAATGCTCCAACTACACCCCCAAGCAGGTACAATAGCCCACTTCAGTACATTAAGCTCTGCACTTCCCCTATATTGTTCATTAGTCAGTTTGGGAAACCATTCTTGACAAAATGGTCATTTGATTTTTGGAGCATTTGCTATTATTTCCTCTATTTTTTTTCTTTTTTCATCTTAAGTATACAAAATTTTGCAATCTGTACAGACAAAAACCTTCTTACCATCTAAGTCTCGTTGTTCAATCATATTAAACATGCCTATAGCCTTTCCACATCTTGCACATTTTGTCATATTCCTTTGCCTCCACTCTCATGTTTTGTAACAATTATTTCTTTAAAATCATATCCAAAAAACTCGACCTCTGATTATTTTTTTTTCTTTTTAGTTATCCCTATATCAGATCATGTTAGGGATTTTCAACAGAGGTTCGATATGTTTTTATCATATTGGATAACGAGCATGCGATCGTGACTGGCCCGACTCCACCAGGAACTGGTGTAAGTACCGCTGCTTTTTCTTTAACCGATTCAACGTCTACATCACCATGGATCCCGTCTTTGGTTTCAACAATTCCGACATCGACAACAATAGCGTTGTTTTTTATATGATCCTTTGTGATGAGATTTCGGACCCCTGCACCTGTTATGAGGATATCTGCATTGGAGGTGTACTGTTTCAGATTCTGGGTAAACACATGGCAGATAGCGACCGTTGCATTCCGGTTCAGAAGAAGCGCTGCAAGTGGTTTTCCTACCACGTTGCTATGGTTTACAATCACAATGTCTTTTCCCTTCAGTGTAATATGTTCATGTTCCAGGATTGTGAGGACAGAAAGCGGAGTGCAGGGGACCAGTTCTTCGTCCCCAATAAGGGTTCTGCCCAGATTTTCCGGGTTGAAACCCTCAACGTCTTTCTTTGCAGCGACAGCCTGCATGAGGTTGTGTGCTGAAAGATGTGATGGGACCGGATATTGTATGAAAACTCCATGTACCGTTGGGTCATTGTTGAGGTTCTGAATGGTCTGTAGAATGGTTTTTTCTGAGACGTTTTTCTCGAAGTGAAGACGTTTTGTATTAATCCCAGCCGTGTTACAGGCTGCGGTCCGTAGTTTTAGATAGAGTTCTGAGGACGCATTCTGGCCAATGGATATAGTAATTATCAAGGGCTCAATGGTATATTTCTTTTTTAATTGAATGACATCTTCAGCTATTTTCTTTTGTATTTCTTGTGCGATATCTCGTCCATTAATCATCCTAGCAGTCATTTTCCTCACCAAAGGGATTTCGTAAATACTCTTTAAGACTTCGGTTTTGTTCCAATCGCGTAGAACTGGGGGAAGAAATTGAGTTGCACGCCATCATCTAATGAGCGGAGAAATTCGTATTCCCATTGATCGATTTCTTTCTCAGAACGCCCTGCATCTTTTAATATCTTGATGTAGAAATCCCGGGAGTGAAGGTAGTATTGTTTATCTTCTTCGCAGGACCAGATCCGATTGTTTCCAATGCCGATAATTGTCTCAAGCCCAGCGGTGACGAATAGTTTTCGTAGTTTTCGTCCGATGTGGGGGTCGCCACCTTTTTTTCGTATGGCTTCTCCTGAAAATAAGGGGTCAACGTTTTTGTTTTCCGGCCAGTGGATCTTCCCCCCATAATCGGGTTCAAGGGAGGCAAGAATTTTTCCTTTTGGTTTGACGACCCTGGCCATTTCATTGACGACCGCCTGTGGGTCATCTGCCCACATGAGCAGTAGATTGCAGGTGACAAGCTGGAAACTGTTATCTGCGAAGGGGAGTTGTTGGGCGTCAGCTTTGCAGAGGGTCGTGTTTTTATATTCTTTGAGTATCTTTTGGGAGACGGATAGAAGATGGGTTGAGCCGTCGATGCCAACGACTGTTCCTTTGGTGAGTCGTGCGATGTCCCTGCTGACAAATCCGGACCCGCACCCGACATCAAGGACAAGCGATGCATCTTTTAATCCGACTTTTAGGTAGAGCGGGAGTCGTTCTTCTGCGGTCTCGAGGGCTTGTAGCTCTAATTTCTTTATAAAAGCATTTAACTCGCTACTAGGTATTACTGGCTTAATTACCATCAGACAGTATAGAATGATACCTTTATATAAGTGTAAGGTTTAGCACGGAAAAGCATTAACACGGTTTTAAGATCATAAAATGTAATTGTTATTTTTTTCATTAAGTCTATATCCATTTGCATTTACCTTGGTCTACATCCCAAAAATAACATTTATCTTCTGTACAATCTTGAGGTTCTGCAGTAATAGATACCATGGGGCATTTCATATTCTTTTCTCCTCAAATTACAATTTAAAACAATTCATTCTTTAAAAACATATCCTCAGAACAATAGGTTTTTCATGAAAAGGTTTCAATTACGGATAACCTCCAAAAATGTTAATAATTGGATAGAGATACAAATAAATAAAAAAAGGAGTGAAATGGAAAATTATGGAATTTAAGTGTAAATCTTGCCAGAGTCGGTTTACAGAATGGGGTAAAAAAAAAAAGGAAAATATGGCGGTAGCATAAATTGTTGTCCTAACTGTGGTGAAACAAATCTGATATACACATGGAATAGAGAAAAAAAAGAATGGAAAAAAATAACATAATCGTGTGTTTGTTTATTTTTCATCTTGTTTAGAAATCGCCCAACAAATGAACAATGATTTTGTTATTTTTGATCAGTTATCAATTTTCACACTCCTTTTTTAACATCAATTACAGATAACCTCCCATACAGATTTCTGTATATAGATAGCAACAATACAAAAATCCGAGATTAAAGTTTGAGCAGAAAGACAAATAGATTTATTGAACAATCCGATAATAAATTTATTCAGATGGCTAGGGATTTTTTTGAAGTTTGTCCAAACTGTAGTAGTATTAATATTTCTGTTAGACAAAGAAAGACGCCAAAATATCATTGTAGAAACTGTAGAAACGAATTTGATATCCTAAAGCTAAAATTGTTCAAAAAACGTTTAAACAACAAAGAGACTTTGGTAAATATTACTTTAATCCTCAAAAATAAAAAATCAAGTGATTATTTATTTTTCAAACTTTTCTTTAAAAACATATCTTTAAAAACTTATAAACAGGAGAAAAAAAAGAAACAGTTTCCTTTGTTAAGCTTTTATCCTCGTTTTCCTTTTCGTCCTTCTCTTCGTTCTTTTCGTTCTTCTCTTCGTTCTACTTTTTGTTTTTCTCTTTTATCTCCTCTTTGTACTATTTTTCGTACTCTTCGCCCTACACCTAAAACCATTTTTTTACCTCCACCTTATTGTTTCATAGCAATTCCTTCTTTAAAAACATATCCTTAGTAAGGTTTTCGTGGCTGGCAGAACTTACATAGATCGCTCCAGTTCCCATCATCATCGACATAAAAGAAATTGATGCCTCGATTCATCCCGCAGCTTGGACAGTGTTTCATCAGGCTCATAATAATAACTTGACGATCTTAGCATATTAGGATAGTCAGAGGGTCGTTGAAAGTATCTGAGTGAAAGCATTGACACGGTTTCTAAGACACAATGGTTTTTTGTGCGAATCAAAGACAACAATAAAAAGAAGAATCATGTTAGAAAATTTTCCATACCGTTATCACTGTTGAGTATTGATCTCCTTTATCGTCATAAGCAATGGCTTTTATTACTTTTTTTCCGGTGGTCTTCTCGTTCCAGGTCCATATATACGGTTTTGAGGTTTCCGTTGCTTTATAGACATTATCGACGTAAAAATCCATATGAGTCACGTTTTCATTATAGGTCACAGCTTCTACGGTGATATCCCCAAGGATAATTGTTTTTTCTAAGGTGGATACTATTTTTTTATTCGCAATATAAATACCCTTGTATGGCGTGGTAATCTCAGTGCTGTTCGTGATATTCTTGTAAATAATCTCAATATCAGTATCATGGAGAATATCATCACCTGTTACCCACCAAGGGAATCTCCATCCATTTTGATCAATATCTATCCCTTGGTTATAGTACGCTGCCCATAGTAATTCCATACAATAGAATTTGTCTGCGGTTGGAAATGGAAGACTTGTATGTGCAATCTTCAAACCAAACCAGGGAGGTCTAAAAAAATATTGATATGGTTTCCCATTTTGGCGTATCGCCCATGCTGCCGCTGCATGTCTTTGTGACTCTTTTGCGGTTTTCACTCGTACAAAAACAAAATTTTTTTGATCTTGATAGAAGACAGAATAGTCAAATGCATTAACGCCTTTAGACACAATACCTGAATTAAACAGTGTATTATTTCCAATATAGATAGCACCATGTTCATTATAGGGTCCAGGTATTTTCCATTGGTTGGATTCATCCAATCGAATATCCAATAACATAAGGTCTCCTATTTCAACACAATCCGGCACTGTTATATTACAACATTCGAAATGTTCGTCACTTTGTAGGACAGATGATGCATAATGAACTTTTGTTATGGAACCACTGAAATTTGGAACGGTGCTTATTCCAATTAATATAAGGATTATCGTACAAACAATACTTTTTACTATTGTATTAATTTTCATGATTTCCTGTTCTTCAAATAATTTTCTCCGACGTTGGTTATCCTATCTTTTCATTTAAATGTTTGGAAAAGATAAAAATCTCAGAAAAAAAGAAATTACTTTATTTTAATTAGTCTGTCGTTGGTGGTGTTGATTTGGGTGGGTATCGAAGTGTTTTATAGATATAGACGTCATTGCGTTTCTCTTCCTCTTCTCCAGAAAAAAATTTTAAATGTGGCAAATTAATTTTTTCATCAGTGTAGTTCTTGAATAATGGTTCATCCTCTTTCTCTTCTTTCCACAATCAATACACCTCTTCAATATATATATGGATGCTAATGATATATAAAATTTTTTAATATCGGACAAGCATTAACACGGTTTGTGGCGAATAAAAGAGGACTATTTTCGCTTACAGGTTGCGCCTTCTTTCTCAAGATGCTTATTCAATGCGGTCATATTAACAAAACTGTTACTGCATTGATTGCAGATCACCCAGCGAGGATGCTTCTTTTTCCATTTCTCCGGCGGGTTACAACCAGAGTAAGAATCCATTCCCATCATTTCACCATCTTTTTCTTATCCATTCTCTCAATGAAACCTATATCCCCGTTTCTTTAAAAACATATCCTTAGGAAACACAAGAGAGAAAGCATTGACACGGTTTTAAGACTTATGTTTTTCAACTAAAAAAGTACATTATAAGATTTTCCTGTCTTTTATTTACAATAGATGAAGAAGAGAGGGCCTGGGCCACACAAGAAGAGGTGATGCTCGAAAAGGGATGCAGATCCTTCTTCGCTCTGTTTTGCGTTTAACTGGGAGTTTTTTTCTTTTTTTTGCCGGTGAGGTCTTCGTATTTTCCGACGAAGACATATCCATCGTCTGTTTTGCGAAGTAATCCTTCGTCAAGCATAAGGTCGAAGACCTTTTCAGAAACCTTGACGTTTTTTCTTTTGTCAGGGGTCATTTTTATTTTATAGTCAGGTACCTCATCGTTAAAGAAGTTTGGTTCTAATTCATACATGACGTTTATTTTTGGCATGGTTTCTCTCCTTTCACTCCTATTTGATACATATTAGCATGTTACATTTTAACAATATTCCTATTTAAACATATGCAGGACAACTGCCATAATGGAAATTTATCAAAACTTCTGAAAATATTTTCACTCCTGGAAAAGAGTTGAAAAAAGAACAACGCTTAAATAGAACAATTCCGTTGTTGAACCGTAACAAAATAATAAAAAAACTAAGGAAGGTGGAATATGGAGAGTATGATAAAGAAAGTAGGCAGTTGGCTTTTCCTCATCGGGATCTGCATGGCCCTTCTTGTCGGGCTGATCTTCGGTGCAGGACAAGCAATGAACGCGAATCTCACAGACTACGAAACACCGCTTGGGATTATAGTCGCGGTACTCGGGTTCCTCGTCGGCATCTTGTCGTTCTTCGCCCTTGGGGCAGTCACCCAGGAGAAAACACCCACGTTCTTAATCGCATCCGTTATTTTAATTGGTCTTGCGATCGCGGTGTCACAAACCACATGGATATTCGGAAGCTTCCAAGAACTTGCCCCCCTGTTTACGAACATCACACAGTATCTAGCTATCTTTGTCGCACCCGCTGCCATTATCCTTGTTGTGCGTTCTCTGTGGGATGCAGCAAAAACAGAAGTAACAACCTAGTAGAAGGAATCAACCCTTCTTTCTTTTTTTTAATATCAGTATCTAAAGAAAACGAAAAATTATTTTTCTTTTTAATTAAACGGTGAAAAAAGCAAAGAGATAGAAAAAAACCTACTTTTCTTTTTCAGGGAGTTTCTTAGCAAGACTCCAAAGGTTTTCGAATTTACCATTCAGAAGTTCAATATCCTCAAGATTCACATAGGCAGTCCCGACATAACAAGGCTCAGAGCCTTCCTCAGCCAGGATTTTTATCCCGTTGACGGCAAGTTCTTTGCCATAGACGTAGTTCCGCATGGTTCCTGAAGTATTCTCTGAAAAGTACCGGATATCAAGGTTATCCCCATAGGCGATCTTCAGTTGTTTTGCGATATCGATATTTGCCTCAGAGTCAATAAGAAGCTCGACTTTGGTGTTCAATGATAAAAACTTCTTAAAATAGCGGAGGAACGGTTCGTCAAAGAATCGCTCTCCACCGATTTGCATACGGAGGTTGTTCTTCTTCTCCAAACAATTGTTCAGGATGTTATACAAAATCCATTTACCGCTATAGCGAAGCGTGACGTTCCCATCCCGTTTAATCTTAATCCCGTAGGTTTTAAAATGCTCGTTATAGGATGTTGCATACTCATTAAGTCGGTTCTGCATCGCGGCATACGTATCTTGTGCGATGACGGTTTTCAGATTGTCTTTGATGTCTTCCCAGATCACCTTCGGATGCACAGGAAGATAGCTTTCCCTGCCGAAATCTTCTTCAGAGTGCGCGGAGAACAGCACTTCTGCAATTAACCCGTTTTTCAGCAGCGAGTTTCTGCCGGTTTCCAACGGTCGTCTTGTGATATTCGTCAGTTCTTCTGCGGTTTTAAGAAACTCAGAAAATTCTTTTGGGCAATCCATGATCAGAATCGTATAATAGGTCGCTGCTTCCCTCGGACGATTGACCTTCATGCGTTCAAACATCATTTCAAAATCTTGGATATAATCAAGTTTCACTTTAGTTTTATATTCATTATTTCCCATCCACGAACACCATCCTTTTGTATAAAAAACACATGTCTTTTGTTTTTTTATAGTTTATGGATGCATACGTACCTGCATTTCAGAATCATAAAAGCAATGCAATTGCATTAAAGTACCGATGAGCCAAGACGTATTTATTTTTTCTTTTGCTCAGTGGTAGTTTTCTGGGTATTTGTACGGACAATCTCGTCAACGTAGCGTCGGCAGTCTCGTTTTATCTCCGCGAGCTGTTGTGGCGGGATTTTATAGGATTGCTGGGCGAACTCTAATGCAAAGATCAAACCATGGACGAAGGCACCAAGAGGGTATTCCCTTTCTTTGGATAGGGTAAAAAGATCATCGGTGATTTTAAAGACCTCATTGATCGTGTATGATAAGTGTGGTGTTTTCGAAGGGTCGTTCTTTGGTGTTTCAGGTTTTAGGGTTTCGTTCTTTTTTTCAACCATTCTCTCATATCTCTTATTTTATCCTGTTTTTTCTTACTCAGGGGTTGTGCAGTTAAACCATGTGGTGATCCGCTGATGGATTTGATCGCATCGTTCAGGGTTAAATATGGTGACAAGCACCAGGCTAACGATGGCGAGTGGAACGAAAATCACCGCTGCAAGCAGCAACACAATAATAATGGTCTTTAATATTTTTCCTGCGACAGCAAAAATGCTACACAGGGTTGGTCGTGTCGTCGGGGGATGACATTTAATCCCTGTTGTAGGGCAAATAGGACCATAGATAGTCCAACAAAAGAATCCTTTGGTTAGTGAACAAATCGGTTGTGTGGTGATCTGACAGATCGACTGAGAGGTGATTTGACAAAACTGACCGCTCGTGATATTGTAGAGTAACCCGGAGGTGATGTTTTTTGTCGGCGTCTCAGGTATCTGAGTATTTGATACGTTGGTGAGATCTTGGAAGTTTAGTGTGCGGATCTTCTCAAGGAACTGGGTTGTTGCATCTTGTTCTGATAAGGCTGAATAGCTGTTGATGAGTGCTTGAAATTCGGTGTAATCCTGCCGGATGATACGGTTGATTTCATCAAGGTTGTTTTTTGCTAGGACCAGAAGGGTATCCCATTTTTGCGATAAATCATTACTTAGGAGACTGATTTTTTCTTTGACTTTGTTGCTTGATAATTGATTCAACATTTCCTCCGTGAGCACCTCTCGAGTGGGAAGTGGGATTTCAACAGGGTTGTTCTTGCCAATATACAACGAAGAAAGTGAAGGATTGTTGCCCTGGTTGATGATTTTCTCTAATCGAAGGTGAAATAATGGTGAGGTCACCTTTGATTGGGACGAAACGACTGATTGAAAACCGACTACTGAGGCGAAAGATATCAGCAGAACCATGGTTGCTATCCCGACGCTGAGAAGAATTGTTTTCTTTGTCCTGGTCTTTTCCATAAAAAGTAACTCCCGCTGATAAGGACCTCATAAAGATAGTGATATTTAAATATTTATAGGGTTTTTTCCCGTGTTGCTTTATAGATATTGACAACCACGTAACTTCGTATATTTTTTCGTGTCTTTTTCATCAAGAATATGACCGAATTTTTCTTTCTTTGTTTGAAGATAAAATGCATCGTATTTGGTTGGTTGAATGATCAGCGGTATTCGTTTCGCTATGATGATGCCTGATTCTTCTAACTCCTTGATTTTTTGTGGGTTGTTCGTCAATAATTCAATCGTGGTCACACCAAGGTGATGAAGAATGGATGCACCGATGTAATAATGGCGTAGATCAGCAGGGAACCCAAGGATTTCGTTTGCTTCTGCCGTGTCATATCCTTCTTCTTGGGTTGCATAAGCTTTGATTTTATTTGCAAGTTTAATACCTCGTCCTTCTTGGTTCAGATAGATAAGGACGCCACAGGGTCGTTTCCCGATCTCACATAGCGCGGTAGTATGGAGTTGGTCCCCGCAATCGCATCGAAACGACCCGAAGACATCACCAGTGAGACATGAGGAATGAATACGGAGAGGAGACGTTTTCTTTTTTGTTGACGTCTCCATGGACAAGGGCGATATGGTCAACGCCATCGTCTCCACCGTAGATATGGATGGTGAAATCACCAAATACGGTGGGAAGTATCGCCTGTGCTTTTTCAGAGGCATAGGAAAGGATATTCGTTTTTTTCGCTTGTTTTTCCATCTGGACCACGTAGGTGTATGGTTTTATTGAGAAATTCATGAGCATATATTATGGTATCGATGCGTATGTTTTTTAATTAGGACAACATCAAAAATTGTATGTTCTATGATTTTACATAAACCAAAGGTTTCTAAGGACATGGTTTAAAGAAAATTGAAACCTAACCAGACAACTGATTATTTTCTTATTTCAAAATACTTTTTTCATACGACACATAGACATTGTTCATTGACCATTTTTATAGACGAGAAAACCATAGGTTATGTTACCACACCGAGGACAGCATAACACCCCATCCTTAAACTCGGTTTCAGGATCTTTTTTCCCAGATTCTTCAAAGTTATTATCACACCACCTACATATATATGTCATTTTTCTCTCCTCGTTGGTACAAATCGCTTCGTTTGTTTTATATTTTTTGGATTTTATCAGTAAATAAAATGGGATGAGGCCAAAGAGATCGTAAGGATATGTTTTTAAAGGAGGAAGGATATAAAACTGTACAACAAGATAAAGGTTAACCATGGATCAAGGAATTAATGCGATCATTCTGATACTAGTAACGCTTTCAATATCAATTTTTGTTTTCATATTTTTATTCGAAGGTCTTATTTTGGTTTTTTTCTTAATAACAATTACGTTAATACCTCTCTTAGCGTACACCTGTTTAGTAGTCATCACAACCAGATGGACTAAATATAAAGTGATGAAAGAATGGAATGAATATGAAGAGATAAAAAAAATTCAACCGCCTTTTGTCGAATAAAACAGAGATATACTTTCTTAAAATAGAATAAGTACGCCGTCCGCCGGACTCGGACCGGCGACCGCTCGGTTAACAGCCGAGTGCTCTACCAACTGAGCTAGGACGGCAATATCTTTTGTTTTGTAGCGAAGGAGAATAGTGTTTTATATTAAAACCCTTGTGTTGGATAACTTTTTCTTTTAGGCTGTTGAAGAATTCTGAAAACAGTCATTATTTCATAACATCAAGTTCAACAGCCGGAATAAATAATGAATACTTTTGGTTAGATTATAATGATGTAGTGTTTTGTCTTACAGAATGTT
>Ga0307379_10008012_pt1 | contig 14297 bp, 9 predicted proteins | sample UN2MG_FD_202237 | JGI IMG/M metagenome (GOLD analysis project Ga0307379, IMG submission 202237) | Soil microbial communities from Risofladan, Vaasa, Finland - UN-2 | ecosystem: Environmental > Terrestrial > Soil > Coastal area > Acid sulfate soil | place: Finland: Risofladan, Vaasa | collected...
CTTAAATGGAACAAGAAATTCGAGCCTGTGGATGTTCAGGTACCGGCACTTCCTTAGAGTGGTTGTCGATTCCAAGCCTTCTGCTCTAACGAACCTCCTTTTGTCATTTCCAACTCACATATAGCCGCGGCTGTTATGTTTATTGTCCGATAATACGCGTAAATTTTCAGAAATTTTCACCTTTTGCGGGAGTTATCTTCAAAAACGCAAACTGTTGATACAGTTACCGGCGAATCCGGCCGATTAATGTTGCGCGCGAGCTATCCTGTTAAGTCGCGGATTTTAAAAAACTTGTCAGGGTTTGTACAAATGCGAGAGAAAAAAGGTTTCACACTAATTGAACTTATGGTGGTGGTTGCCATTGTGTCAATCCTTGCAGCTGTTGTAGTTCCGATGATGAAAGGCCGGATAGATTCTGCCAAATGGTCGGAGGGCAAAGCGGCCCTTGGCACCATTGCAACAGTGCTTAGGGGTTATGCGGCGGAAAAAAGAAGCGCGGGGACATACGGGCCGGGATTACCGACGCTGGAAACGCTGGGATTCAGTTCAGAAGACCTGCAGGGGACGTATTTCAGCATTTCGGATTACGAGGTATCGATAAGCAGCTTTAATTCCAGCGGGACTCCGGAGCTGACGTATACGCTGACGGCCACTGCGCCGGCGGGAGTAATTCCACCTTCGGTTACGCTTGACAACGCGGGGAACTGGACGCCGTGACTTTTCGGTTTGCTTTTAATGAGGTATTGGGGGTTTTATCGCTAATCGGTTTCGTTGTCGACTGAGACGTATCCTCTCTGGCCCTCGCTCAAGTATTCGTGTTTATCCTGGTCGTCGTCCAAATCGGCGTATCCGTCTTCGGCGTCTTTTTCCACCTGCCGGCGGATTTTTTCATACTCTTTAATTGTCATCATGACTTCTCTTGCCTGGCTTCCCTTGTATTCACCGAGTATACCGGCGGCGGCCATCATTTCGATTATACGGCTGGCGCGAGCGTAGCCTATGCTGAGGCGTCGTTGTAGCAGCGAGACGCTTCCGCGTTTGGTTTCCAGAACAACCCTTACGGCATCATCAAACATTTCGTCCCTGGCCATCTCTGAAGTATCGACGCGGTTAAGCTGTGTAAGCTCGGGGTGGAACTGCGGTTCTGCAATTTCCTTAAGATGCCTGACTATTCTTCTGACTTCTGATTCGTCGACGAAAGTTCCCTGTGCGCGAACGAGGTCGCTTGTTCCGGGTTTGAGGAAGAGCATATCTCCCTGTCCGAGTAGTGCTTCTGCACCGTTCTGGTCGAGAATGATTCGGCTGTCCATGCGAGCGGCGACGCGGAAGCCTATACGAGTAGGCATGTTGGATTTAATCAGTCCTGTGACGACGGTGGCCTGAGGCCGTTGGGTAGCGAGTACGATGTGTATGCCGATGGCGCGGCTTTTCTGAGCGAGCCTGACGATATAGGCTTCAATTTCCTTTGGGGCGGTCATCATAAGGTCTGCAAGCTCGTCGATTATTATGACCACATAAGGTAGCTTTTTGGGAATTTTGGCATGTTCTTCTTCGGAGTCAGGGCCGAATCGTTCTATAATCTCCTGCTCTGAGAGGTTGTTGTACTCGGTAATATTTTTAACGCGTGCCTCGGCGAGCAGCGCGTATCTCTCGTCCATTTTCATGGTAGCCCATTCGAGGATTTGGACGGCCTGCTTTGTTTCTGTGACTATAGGGCTCATCAGGTGTGGGATGGTATTGAAGGCGGTCATCTCGACCATTTTCGGGTCAATCAAAATAAGCTTTACCTCATCGGGCCTTTTAGTCAAAAGTATGCCAGCAATGATGCTGTTAATACAGACACTCTTTCCCGAGCCTGTGGTGCCAGCAATGAGCAAATGCGGCATAGTGGTAAGGTCTGAAACGAGCGCTTCTCCGGCGGAATCCTTTCCCAGGAAGAGCGGTATCTGCATTTTAGCCGGTTTGCCTCCCGCAAGCTCCATAAGGTCCCTGACGCGGACTTTTTCCTTTTCGCTGTTTGGCACTTCTATTCCTATAGTATGTTTTCCGGGCAGCGGGGCTACGACGCGGACCGCACCGACGCTAAGCGCTCTTGCCATATCGTTTGCCAGTGCGGCTATCTGACTGACTTTGACGCCTGCTGCAAGTTCCAGTTCAAACATGGTTACGACCGGACCTGTATCAGCGGCAACTACGCGTGCGTTTATATTAAATTCGGAAAGTAGCTTCTCGAGCAAGTTTGCCTTGGCCTTTACAACCTTTCCCTGGACGGCGGAGAAGGTGTACTCGGGCTCGGCGAGCAGCTCCAGTGGTGGCAGTTCGTAATCATCATAGCTTTGTGGGACATAGGCCTTACCGGCTTTTCTTGCCTTTGGGGATATCATCTGCATCTGAATAGGCTGGTGAGGTTGAGCGTCGTCCTGCTCATATTGCTCGGGCTGCTCGTGGTCATATTCGTCCCGGTCATGGAGTTCTTCGGTTTGAGCAGAACCTGTCCGCTGTCTGGCGCTCAATTTCTGCCATATTTCGCCGAGTACTTCGGAGCGTTGTCTTGCAACGGCCCATGCGGGCAACGCCAGGCCAAGAGTCTTTCTCAGAGCGAAGGTAAGGGACCCGAAGAGCATCAAGACAAAACTGTCGGCGAGCAGAACAAGTCCAACAATCCATGTGACCGTGATGAGTATGGCTGTTCCGAGTACTGCAAAGTAACTTCGCAAGAACTGGGTTGCACCGACACCGAGTATACCACCGGAGCCGGTAGGGAAGCTGTATATTTTAAAGGGAAAGAAGCAATAGAAAGTGGTCGAGGCGGCTACGGTGAGCAGACAAAGTCCTATCGAGCGTAAAACGGGCTGGTCGATGTCGCGTCCGGTCATGCTCAGGGCAAAAAAACATATTGCTGAAACAAGTATGACAAAGATTCCGGGGCCGATGTAGTAAAGAAGATAGTATGAGAAGAATGCTCCGATGGAGCCGCACAGGTTCTCTGAAGGGCCATTATGCGGATAAACAAAGGGGCTGGGCCAGTCGCCGATGTTGAAGCTTAAACAACTGCACAGAAGCACCAGAACAAATGCTATTGCCAAACATTTTGCCGCTTTTATAGCAGGCGTATTTTCCATGCCGACATTTCCCCAATAAAAGCCGTATAAAAGGACTAAATTTAAAGCTTAACCACCCTATATCGGCCAGTTTCGCCTATTTTCTGCAAAATTGGGCCAAAGGTTTGCCGTTTCGGCAACTGAATGGAAAAGTGTTGTTGTGCGGCGCAGGGCCTTAGAAAACCGACGCCTGGCGAGTCGAAATGTAACAGATTTGGAATGTTTTGGTTTTAGCCGGTTCTATTTGCGTTTCCGGCCAAGTAATACCATGCCGCCGAGAGCAAGCAGGCAGAGCGTTGCGGGCTCGGGTACCTGAGCGGCGTTATAAATATCGGTCACATTCTGGCCTGTAAGCTGCGAGTTGAAAATGGCAAATTCATCGAGGGCACCCTCGAACTTTGTGCCGGAAGAACCACCGATGGACATCTCGCCCTCAGTGCGGCCGTCCGGCTGGTTGGTATAGGAATAGGTGTCGAGCAAGCTGCCTTCGATGTAAAGATCGACCTCCTGGGCCGATGAGTCTCTTATAAGTGCGATGCTGTACCAGGTACCGTCGAGGGACAGATTAGCGGTTGAGAAGATGTGGGTCTGTTCGCTACCACCGTTGGTGCCGTATTGGTGGGTATAGACGATATCACCATTTTTATCGACGGCGAGTTCAGCCAGCTTGGTGGTTCCGGTGCCGGGGGCGTCAGCTATAAGGGTAAACAAAGCATCCGGCGTCGTGCTACTAGTCGCAAAAGCAATCACCTTGACACAGAAGGAGACACTCAGGTCCGCTGTGAGCAGAAGGTCCGCTGAGGGGCCTATATCAATTATCATGTCATTGCTCCCGTCAAAGGTCGCGGCGGTGTCGGAATCTCCGCCAATGGCTCCGGTTGTTCCAAGCGTTACGCCACCGTTGTAGGTACCGCTATAGCTACCGGCGCGGTCTGTGGCGGTCGTACCGGAGGATTCACCCAGGCGCCAATATCCAAGTGGATTAAGGGTATCGACGACATCGACGTAGGCGGCCTGTGCGGCTTCAAATGCAAACAAGGCAAAAACGCATACGGCGACTGCATACGCCATATACTGGGTGTGACTTTGCTCTCCGCAAGTTTTCATTTTTTCCTCTCCCGCTTTTTGTCGCCGTCCAAATTCTGAAGCCTAATCCTCCATTGAACGGCAAAGTTTCTTGTTCCTCACTTAGTTTAGTATCTTATATTATGCGGCATGACGGAAATACCGTTTTTTCCTCAATAAAAACATACCCAGTCCCAGCAAGACGACTGTTGCGGGTTCGGGTACCGGCTGCATGGCATCGACTATATCATCGTAATATGAGCTGACTCTCACGGCATCGAAAGTATCGGGGTCGAGCGTGCTGGGGTCTGCGCTGTCACGATACCAGGTTTCGTCTGTGCGCTCAACGGCCCGGATTATGCCGGCGACGTACCAGCTACCGGAGCTTTTTATGAACCATCCACCTCCGGAGTCCCAGTCGCCCGGAGCCGCTTCATTTGTGACATATCCGCCCTCGTCAACGCCATCGAAGTCACCATAAATAACGTCAGAGGTATAAGTGCCTTCAGCTGGCAAGGTGCCTTCTACCTTATTGGCGCCCCAGCGTTGTGTGGTATTGTCGGTTCCGGTCCAGTCGTAGCCATATGGGTCGCCGCCTGTAGTAAGAGTGTTGCCTCTGCCTTTTCCGAAGCCGCCGAGAATTCCCGTTTTGTTCGTTTCATTGGTGCTGGAGTAGAGTGAAACATAATCGGTAAGGGTTATGGGGTCACCTTCGGTCGTAGTAAGTACAGCAATTCTCAAATCCGCAAGTCCAATATTTGTTACCTGGTCCACGAGATAATTCACTCCCCCGATTTGGACTGTGGTTCCGACGCCGCCGCCGGGGTGTCTGGCTGTAAGGACCTCATTTCCACTTATTACGACACAAGAGGCATTGGTGCCCCATCGGCCCAGGACGTCGTCACTCGGTTTGTCTGAAGGTGTCCCGTCAACGTGCACAACTATTGCCCAACCCACAGAAGGAGCCAGTGAAAGATAGAGCGTCACGGCTGCAACAACAATCAAGGTATGTGTTTTGTTCATTCTTTCCACTTTTTAATCCTCGGTTGCCAAAGTCAGTAATTTGCAGGTTTCCAAAGTTCTGCACTGCTTAAAAAAGCAGTGAGCAGTTATTTTCTCCTCCTGACCAATACCACCGCGCCCAGGCCAAGTAACATAATTGTCGCGGGCTCTGGTGTTTGAGCCGCATTATAAATATCGATCACATTCTGGCCGGTGAGCTGCGAGCTGAAAAGGGCAAATTCATCAATCGTACCGTTGAACTTATTGCCGGCATAGCCCCCGATGGACAGGTCGGCCTCGGTGTAACCTTCGGCCTCCTCGGAGTAAGAATAGGTGCCGAACAGATCGACGCCGATGTAAAGATGAACATCCCTGTCTCCAGCGCCAGAATCTCTTATCAGGGTGATGTTGTACCAGGTATCGATTAACAGATCAGCGTCGAAAATATATGTCTCCACACCTGAACCCTGGTTCCCGTACTGATGGGTATAGACGATATCACCGTTTTTATCGACGGCGAGTTCTGCCAGCTTTGCGGTTCCAGTGTTTAAGGCATCGGCAGAGAGCGTAAACAAAGGTTTCGGCGTACTACCAAACGTAAAAGCAGTCGCCTTGACCCATAACGATACACTAAGGTCCGCTGTGAGCAGAAGGTCCGCCGAGGGGCCTATATCAAGTATGCCATCGTTCCCGTTAAAACTCACGGCGGTATCAGAATCGCCGCTGAGAGCTCCGGTTGCTCCCAGCGTTATGTCACCGCTGTAGGTACCATTATAGCTGCCGGCGTAGTCTGTGGCGGTCGTACCGGAGGATTCGCCCAGCCTCCAGTATCCAAGTGGGCCAAGGTCATCAACGACATCGACGTAGGCAGCTTGTGCGACCTGAGCGGACAAACTCAAAACAAAGACGAGCAAGAGTACCATTGCCTTCTTGAGGTCAATGCCCTCGCTGTGCTGCTTGCGCCAGACAGCTTTGCCGTCTTTTGTTTTTGTCCTGATAATTCTGTGTTTTGTTTCAGCGTGACGCTGAATTTTATAAGCACAATCTCGCATTACCGCAGCAAGTATGCCGCCGTTCGCGTCGCCCCTGAGTACAGCCTCGTCATCGGCAAGAGCCATTAACTCGTCGGCGATTTCAAGAGCTTTTAAGATGTGCTGAGAATTTTGATTTTCCATTTTCAATCCCCCGGGGGAAACCCCCATTTTTCTCTTTTGCACTTATATATAGTGCAATCCCCGTACCAAAGGCCAAGAGTCACCGGTAAAAACATGTAAACCGGCGGAAACAGGCCGTCAGGCCGGAAAATTTTTCTGCAGCCTGCTGTGTGTTTGTCTCGTTTAAAAGGCCTTAATGAGACACTAAAATCGGTTCTGCGACACCTTCCAATAGGCCCCATCCAGCAGGTGCTTTAAGTCTGATTTAGGAGCCAATTTGATTTAGCTGTCTCATTTAAGTTAAACGAGACATAAGGGTTCTTTGAGACACTTTCGTGGAAGATGCTACAAAGAGAGGGCCTTTTTGTCCTCCAGGAACCGATAAAGAGTCGCTCTCGAGACACCAAGCCTTCGTGCGGCCTCGACTTTATTTCCACAGGTCTCTTCAAGAACCCGCTCAACGACGGCCGGTTGGAGCTTTCGTCTTCGTTTTCTCTTGGGTCGGTCCGTGGCTTTTGAGCTGTTTTCGAAGACTTTCTGGGGAAAATGCTCAGGTTTTAAGGCATTACCGCGGCATTTGACCAAGGCGTATCGAATCGCGTTCTCGAGTTCTCGAACATTTCCGGGCCAGTCATAATCCATCATGGCATCGACGGCTTCCGGCGAAAGCACCACCTGTTCCCTGTCACCTTCTGATATAGTCTTCTTTAGAAGCCACTCGGCTAAAAGCGGGATATCGTTCCTTCGCTGGCGCAAAGCAGGAAGATAAACCGGCACGACACACAACCGATAATACAAATCTTCTCGGAATTTTCCGGCCAACACTTCTGCCCACAAGTCTTTGTTCGTGGCGCTGATGACCCTAACATCAACCTTTATGGTATTTTCGCCGCCGACCTGCTGGAATGTTCCCTCCTGAAGAACCCGAAGCAGTTTTACCTGCATTGTTGCGGGAATATCGGCCACTTCATCGAGTAGTATGGTTCCACCATCGGCAAGTTCGAATCGCCCCTTCCTATTAAAGACCGCTCCTGTAAAGGCCCCTTTTACGTGGCCAAACAGCTCGCTTTCAAGAACCCCCTCTGGCAGCGCACCACAATTTACGGGTACAAAAGGCTTATCGCTTCGAAGGCCCTCGTTGTGTATAGCGGCAGCAACCAGTTCCTTTCCTGTGCCGCTTTCGCCCTGAATCAGGACGGGGATATTGACATGGGCCACTTCTCGAATGGTATCGAACAGTTCGAGCATTTTCGCATCTCGACCAACTATTCCTGAAAAGGACTGCTCGGTTTTGAGTCGCCGTCGCAACTGAGTCAGCTCCGTAATTTCGCCCTGAAGCTCATTCCTGGCCCGCCGGAATATGTCCGTCCTCGTGACTATTCCGCAAAGTTGCCCGCCGTCGACTACGACCAGCCTATAGATGTTTCTGTTCTCCATAATCCTGCCGGCGCGGAACGCTAAACAGTCAGGCGCAACACTTACTACAGGTGATGACATAACCTCTTCGGTTTTAATTGTCGTCGCATCGGCGCCCTCGGCAACGATTTTTTTCAAAAGGTCACGCTCGGTAACGATTCCCACAACAGAATCACCCTGCAAAACCACAATGCACGATATGTTGTATTTTCTCATTGTTTCGACGGCCTGGGCCAGCGTAGAGGAACTCTGCACAGAATAAACCTGTGTGCTCATTATCTCGCTGATGCTTTGCCAGACGCCGTAAGATGCAAATGCCTGAACAATATCACTTTCGTTAACAATACCAACAAGCCGGTGGTCCTCCAAAATCACGAGCCGCTTGATCCCCCTGTCCTGCATTATCCGCCCGGCTGCAAATATCGATAAGTCTCTCTTAACAATCTGTACAGGTTTGGACATTATCTGTCTGACTTTAATATCAGCCGAATTCTGCTGGCGGTACGTCACGGTTTTGAGAAAGTCTGTTTCCGTGAGAATACCAACGATTTCGTCGTCATCTAAAACAATAATACAGGAGGCGCTATTTGAGGACAGGAGCTTTGCAGCAGAAATGGCGGTCTCGTCCGGTCCGACAGTTAAGACCTCCCCGCTCATGACATCGCCGACATGGAGCCAGACACCGGAGGTGAGTCTCGCAGTTTCCAGTGAAGATTGTGCTGCTTTGTTTTCGGCCATATCGCCAGACAAATCCCTGTCCTCCAAAACACCTCTTCCGCCCGCGCATTACACCAGTTTCTATCGGCCAAAAAAGGGGATGTCTTTTTTACATAAGCGCCTTTAGACAAAACATTTCCAGTCACCGGCCCATTAGCCGAGACTAACTCGGGCTTTGACCAGCCGGCCCATGAAAGACCCCGCCATTAAAAAGCAAAACAGGTATGTTTACGGACAAAAAACCGGCTCCGCCGGTGCGTCACTTGAGGGCATTAAAAAAAACCCCGCAGCGAATCCGTTCGCCACAGGGCCATATAAGTCCAAGGTACAATCCTGCACCTTTGACTACTCTTGTTCGGCGTCCTCCACAATCTTGTCCAGCTTCTTTGTGCCCGTCTGTGTTTTTCTTGGTATCTTTACAGCCACCCCGAGTCGTCCAAGCTCACCGGCGACCTCAGGCTGATTCGGGTTCAGGCGGAAACTACGCATCAAATAATCCTGTGCTCGGGCCTTGTCGTTTTTGCTAAGATAATAATAGCCAACCTGCCTGTTAACCTTTGCGGAATCCGGCGCCAGATTGAGCGCCTGCTGATAACAAGCCAGTGCATAGTCGTCAAGCCCTTCCCTTTGAAAAGCCAGTCCCAGGCGAAGTGAGCCCGCTGCGGAAGCAGAAACCTGATTCATATAAATGTCGGCGTACAACTGGGAGCGTTGAATGTTTTGGCTGTCTATAAAAAGTTTTACCATTGCGGCCTGTGCGGGTCGATATGCGGGGTCAAAGGCAAGTGCCACGTTGTAATGGTACTCTGCCTGTGTCCAAAGGCCATCCTCATGATAGAGCTTGCCCAGTTTAAAGTGTGCCTGTGGGTTCTCAAACTTACGGTCAACCTTTCGAAGCAATTCGGCTTTTTGTTCTTCGGCCAGCGTCAGCTCTCTTATCTCTCCAGAAACCCTCGGGCCGTGACTTTTCGCCGATGAACCACAGCCGCCAACCAGAAACGTACAAATCAAAAAGGCTGTTATAAAGGCGTGCGTTTTAACTGTCATCTTTCGCCTCCCTTTTCGCAAGTTGCGCCCCCAATTTGCCATAACATCGTCTCCAGTTAATCGGCTGTTACCTGTTTCGGGCATATGGCAAAAAACCACGAAGCCATTTTGCCACGCAGTAAAAAGCTTTGCAAGCAAAATTTTTGTTTTTTTTTGTAATAAAAGTTATCCGGTTTCCGACTATCATAATAGCGGCATGATATTCCAGAGGAATGCACTAGCAAGTGAATGATTGGCGATTAATAGTTGATAAGCACGGTCGAGCCGTGTGGGAGACCGCTTACAGGCTGCTGGGCAACCAGGCAGACGCGGCGGATTGTTTCCAAGAAACGTTTATTTCTGCTCTTGAGGTCTCAAAACGGCAGCGTGTGCGGAGCTTTTCGGCTCTTTTGGTCAGGATTGCAACCTCCCGGGCCATAGACCAGCTTCGCGAGCGTTATCGTCACTCGAAGCATCGTGAAGAGGCGGTTGACTTGATTCTCGTTCCAAGCCGGGGGCCCGGACCTATCGAGCAGGTACAGGTGCAGGAATTGACGGGCAGGCTGCGAAAGGCACTGTCCCACCTGGGCCCGCAGGAAGCACAGGTTTTTTGTATGCATTGTTTGAATGATATGAGTTACCGGCAGATTGCGAAAGGGCTCGGTCTGCAAACAAGCACGGTGGGTGTGCTTCTTCATCGGGCAAGAAGAAAACTACAGGATTTTCTCAAGGTGACGTGATGAAAAAGAAAAATAATAATACTCTTGATGATGCGGTGAAGGCTCTGAAAAACGAGCCTATTTCTGAGGGACCACCCAAAGAAATTTTAGATGACACACTTCGGAAGCTAACTGATGCTTCGTGGGAAGAGTTGAGGAAAAGCGTAGCAACAACAGAAAAGATAAAAGTTTCGAAGAAGCTCATACAATTTGGTGCGGCGGCAGTGATAATAATTGTGTTGGGCTTGCTATTAATTAGTGTCTTTACCGGGCCGGAGGGACAAGAGGTTATAGAAGTCGCGCGGGAGGCAATCGAGGCAAAAGGCGTTGCTGAAACAACGGAACCGGATTTGGATATTGCGACCGAACGTCTCTCTGCCAGACTCCAGGAGGAATTGGAAAGCATTGAGGAATTCTTTGCGGCCGGTGACGTGGGCAGTCTTGTAGCGATGCTGAATGAGGGGATGTATGAAAGTAAAATAGCGGCAGCGAACTATCTTGGAGAAATCGGTGATTCGCGTGCCATCACGGCCCTGGAGGAATTGAGCCTGCGGTATGGAGACGACGAAGCGGGCAATCCCTTTGTCGGCGCCATCGAACAAATTAACGCCCGAGTTCAAGCTGAAGAAACGAAACTTGCCAAGCAGTCCACTGATATCATCCAAACTCAACCTGCAGCACAAAAAGAAGTCTCCGCTGAGACCAGAATCATAAACGAACAAAAAAACATCCATGGCTGGCTCATGGACCCTGCGGGTAATCCGGTCGCCGGAACAATCCAGCTTGGCGGCCTGACAGTAGCGACTGAAGAAGATGGTTCATTTACCATTCCGGAGCCGGACTATAAAGAACAAAACTCATTCATCGGACAGGCATTGAGTGCTCAGGGGGATTTAGGCAGCTTCTTTGTCTGGAGTAGAGGCAACGATATTAATAACGCTGAAATAATCGTTGAGCCTTTAGCAAGCGCTACCGGACTGGTCGTAGATGCAAACGCCGAGCCTGTCGCGGATTTTGAATTGAAGATATCTGTTTTCAGTAAAGAGAGGCTGACTTCCCAAAGTGCTATCGGGGAGGAACTCTGGAAGTCCCAAAGTTATACAGACGGCTCATTTGATATTAATTCCATGCCGACCGGAGTTGGCTTGCGGTTAACTATTGAAAAACCCGGCCATAAAACAGCGATTGACCTTGACGGCCTTGCCGCCGGTGAGAACCTTGACCTTGGGCAGATTACACTCGAACCAACCGAAGAGCGCGGCCAAGATACCCAGTGGAACTGCTCAATCGAGGGTTTTATTATCAATGAGAACAACGAGCCGCTTGCCGGGGCAAAACTTGATATTGGGCCTATCGGCGAAGAACGTTTTACTATCGAAACCGACGCAGAGGGCTGGTATAAACTAACAGGCCTACCGAAAGACGTGGAGGTGAAAATAGTTGCATTGGCTGATGGTTACGGCCACAATCCCTTCACCTACAAATGCTCGGAGCCCAACAACATAGCAGACATCCAGATATTTCCGCCGGCCTATGACTGGTACGACAAGCCCGCTCCGCCTTTATTCGTTGAAAAATGGTTTAATACCGAGCCTATAACGCTCGAAGAATTAGCGGGACAGGTCGTACTGCTGCACGTCGGAGCAAATCTTAAAGAACGCCCCGAGGAAATTCAGGAATTGAAAGAACTCTCCGAAACGTATGCTGAAAGCCCATTAGTTTTTATCGCAATACACGAACGAGCGAGAGACATTACAGAAGACGATATTCAACAACTCATCGAGGAAAACGATGTTAATTTTCCGTTTGGCATCGACCAGCAAAGCGACGTCGTCACAGATATGATGCTGCCGGAATCCCGGCCTCAGGGCCAAAACTCAGTCAGGCCTGCCCGAAGGGACCTGCGAGCTGCTGGGGCAACCTGCTCGATATACGAAGTCAAGGCAAATCAGGCATATTATCTCATCGACAAAAACGGACTTCTGCGCATCTCGCCGACCCAAACCAACCTTGAGGAATGGATAGAATATCTTCTCAACGAATAACCTCTACATCTTAACCAAGCAGTTTCGGCTACAGGTTCCGGGGGAATTTTAGATGTCGAGGTTTTGTACTTCGAGAGCGTGGTCTCGGATGAAGTTTCTTCGTTTTTCGACGTCGTCGCCCATGAGAATACTAAAGAGGCGGTCGGCTTCGCCGGCGTCTTCGAGCTTGACGCTGAGCAGGGTGCGGGTTTTTGGGTTCATTGTCGTTTCCCACAGCTGGTCGGCGTTCATTTCGCCGAGGCCCTTGAAGCGCTTTATCTCAATGCCTTTGCCGCCAATTTGTCTTATTCCCGAACAAATCTGGCCCAGCGACGCAATTTCGTACTCGTCTTCTCCGCTGATTAGTTTGAACTTAGTGGGCTCGGCTTCGCCTGAGACTTTCTTTGCGGCCTTTAAAAGAAAATCCCTGAGGTCGAGGCCGAACTGGCTTTTTAGCTTTTCGTTTATTTTGTTAATCCGGTCGACCTCGTGCAATTCTTCGGTGACGACGAGCTCTTGCTCGGCGGTTTCGGCCTGTTCTATGCGGGGTTTTAATTCATCGGCCCTTTTCTCGTATTCGGCTTTGTCGTAGTAAATCTCGTCCTGACCGTCGGCGCAAACGCGAAATCGCGGCAGCTCTTTCCCGTCATAATAAGACTGCACAAACTCGCTAAAATCGATTCCTCGTCTGTTAATAACCGCAATGGTGCGCTCGGCGTCAGCGAGAATCTTTACCAGTGAGGAGAGTTCACTGCCTGAGATTTTTTTCTGTTTTCCATTTTCCCTAACCGCCAATTCGGTGCCTTCGAGTCCGCGGGTAATCATTCTCCTGCGCATCTCTGTTTCGCTGAGGACATACTCTGATTTCTTTTTTCCTTTTTCTTTGACTTCATAGAGCGGCGGCTGAGCGATGTAAATCATACCACTGAGGAACAACTGTACCATCTGGCGGAAGAAAAATGTCAGGAGCAGCGTCCTTATGTGTGCGCCGTCGACGTCGGCGTCGGTCATAAGTATCACCTTGCCATACCTGCACCTATCCAAATTAAATTCGTCGGCGCCGATGCCAGTACCGAGTGCACTTATAATGGTTCGGATTTCATCGTGCGCGAGCATTTTTTCGAGACGAGCTTTTTCGACGTTAAGGATTTTTCCCTTCAGTGGCAGTATAGCCTGGATATTTCTGTCTCGTCCGGCCTTGGCCGAACCTCCTGCTGAATCACCCTCGACGATAAATATCTCGGTACCGGCTTTCTCCTTACTGGCGCAGTCCCAGAGTTTCCCGGGTAGGTTTGTGCTGCTAAGGGCGCCTTTTCGTCTGGTCAGTTCGCGCGCCTTTCTCGCGGCTTCTCTTGCGGCGGCGGCCTGTATGGCCTTGTTTAGAATGCGCTTAGCTTCGGCGGGGTGTTCCTCCAGAAAATGGCCAAGGTGTTCGTTAACCGTAGTCTCGACGAAACTGCCGACTTCGGGGTTTGTCAGGCGGACTTTCGTCTGTGCCTCAAAATGGGGGTCGGCGAGCTTTACCGCGACAACCGCGGTCAGGCCTTCTCTGAGGTCGTCGCCCGTTGTCGCATGGCCGTTTTTCAGGAGGTTATTTGCCCGGGCGTAATAATTCATCGTGCGGGTCAGCGCCGTTCTGAAGCCCGAAAGATGCGTACCGCCGTCGATATTGCGAATGTTGTTGGCAAAGACCAGTACACTCTCGCTGTAGCCGGTGTTGTACTGCATGGCTATCTCGCAGCTGAGCATAGACTTGGTATCTTCCTTAGCAAAATAAATAACTCCCTTGTGTAAAATTTCTTTGCCGTCGTTCAAATGCCTAACGAAAGCCTTAATTCCCTCCTCGAACTTGAAAATTTCCCTTTTCTGGTTTCTGTCGTCACGGAAAGTAATCTGGAGGCCGGTATTGAGGTACGCCATTTCGCGTATTCTTTTTAGCAGCGTGTCGTACTCAAACTCTGAATCGCCGAATATTTCCTCGTCAGGCTTAAAGGAAATTCTGGTGCCTCCCTTATCGGTCGGCCCGATTTTCTCGACGGGTTTCCTGGCCGTTCCCCTAACGCACTCTAAATG
>Ga0307379_10008015_pt1 | contig 14293 bp, 12 predicted proteins | sample UN2MG_FD_202237 | JGI IMG/M metagenome (GOLD analysis project Ga0307379, IMG submission 202237) | Soil microbial communities from Risofladan, Vaasa, Finland - UN-2 | ecosystem: Environmental > Terrestrial > Soil > Coastal area > Acid sulfate soil | place: Finland: Risofladan, Vaasa | collected...
AACTCTGCGGTTAATCTGACTATGCCCAATTAGCTTTTTGCGGAGAACGAAGTCGAAAAGTATATATATAATTAAAAACCGGAAAGCTTTTTATACACATGTACATACATATGTATGTGCACATATATAGGTAAAAAGAAGGAGGCAATGTAAATGGTAAAAAAAGGGAATAAGGGCGTTGGTATATGGCGAGGATTCAGTGCGGATCCTGTGCTTGCAACGAGAGCGATGGTTGATTTAGCGGGTGCGAAGTTGCTCAGGGGTTTCAATCCCGTATACCTGAAATATGAGCGGGATTTAGAAGAGCTTAAAAAAATACATCCCGATGTCCACAACCTGGCGAAGGGGACTGCGGTGCTTTTTGTAACTGCTTTCTCGGTTCTTTGTGTTGGGGCATACCTGACGGTGGCATTTTAGTATAATATTCCCTTGAACAGAGGATAGCGTGCAAAAACGCTTGATGAGATGCAGAGTATCCTGTTAGGGGTGCCTCTGAAATGAAAAATAAAAGGAAGAAGTAGGAGTGTGGAATGATGAGAAATATTAACCGTTCGCTCAGAAGAAGCAGGGTAAGAACAGAGATTGTGATGTATCTGTATAAAATCTATCCTAATGAATCGTATCCTGCAGAGATGTCAAGAAACACCGGTATAGATCCCACAAATATCCTCGGTGGATTACGGGGAATGAGCAACAGATTCGATGAATCAAATTCACTCCTTAAGATGGGGCTTGTGGATAGGATAGAGCGAGATAACGTGACCTACTATCGGCTATCGGAACCCGGGAAGAAATTGATAGAGAGCATGTCAGCATCTCCACTTTTGGCAAACGGAAATGGAACAGGGAAGTATTTATATAGGTAAAAACCGAAAAGCTTTTTATTATATATGCAGACGTATATGTAGGTGCATAAACATAAAAAGGTGAAAAAAGGGAGGAAATGTAGATGAAGAAGAAGGGGAATATGGTCGTTGGTGCTTGGAGAGGATTTAGCGAGGATCCTGTGCTTGCAACGAGAGCGATGCTGGATTTGACAGGTGCAAAGTTGCTCAGGGGTTTCAATCCCGTATACCTGAAATATGAGCGGGATTTAGAAGAGCTTGAGAAAACACGCCCTGATGTCCAAAATCTGGCGAAAGGAACTGCGGTGCTTTTTGCAACTGCTTTTGCAGTCTTTTGTGTTGCAGCGTACCTGATGGCGGCAGTAATAGTCCCCTGAACTTGGGGCCGGGATGGCGTGAACAACGCTTGAAGCAGGGTATCCCGTTAGGGATGCTTTTGGCAAAAATAGAAGAGGATGTGAAAGATGGAAAAAATGGAAATGAAACACTTGTTTTGGATCCTGTATGTTTGCCTTTTTGTGAGTGTATTAGTGGAAGTGCTCCTTCATTTTTCCCCCCACTTTCAAGCTCATGCGGCATTCGTATGGCAGGAAATCCCGGGATTTAGTGCGGTGTATGGTTTTATTGGATGTATTTTGATTATCGTTGTATCAAAAGCGCTGGGGCATCATTGGCTTCAGAAGGAGGAGGATTATTATGAGAACCACTGAAAATTGTAAAATTCAAAGAGGTAATGGGCAATGATTGAGTGGCTACACCCAGGATTTATATACCTCTTTGGCGCACTTCTGATACCTTTCTTGAAAGGTAAATGGCAGAAGGCATATCTGCTTCTCTTACCGATAGTAGCCTTCATAGATCTTCTGTACATGTCTACGGGGGTATTCTGGCGAATTCCATTTTTGGAATACGCACTTGTTTTTGGTCGCGTGGATAAGCTGAGCTTAGTTTTTGCGTATATATTCGTTATTGCATCCTTCTGCATGACGATTTATGCACTTCACGTTGAAAGGAGCGGAGAGCATGTAGCGGCATTCTTATATGTCGGAAGCACACTTGGTCTTGTATTTGCTGGTGATCTTTTCACTTTAAGCATATTTTGTGAAATAATGGCTATTGCTTCAATGTTCCTTATCGGATATCGAGGAACAAGGGCTGCTTATGCCGCGGGATTGCGATATATAATGGTGCATATTCTTGCAGGAGCATGTTTGTTAGGCGGCATTATTATGTATGTGCAAACCACTGGTTCGATTACTTTCGATTACATAGGTTTGAATAACATTGGTTGTTACTTCATACTTACAGGTTTTCTTATAAATGCCGCTGTTCCACCACTCCATGCCTGGTTAGCTGATGCCTATCCAGAAGCCACGATTACCGGCGCTGTATTTTTAACTGCATTTACAACGAAAAGTGCAATATACGTCTTGATAAGAGGTTTTCCCGGCGTAGAGGCTTTAATATGGTTGGGAGCAATCATGGCGGTATATGGGGTTGTCTTTGCAGTGCTTGAGAATGACATAAGAAGACTTTTAGCGTATCATATCATCTCTCAGGTTGGATATATGGTATGTGGAGTTGGAATAGGAACTATGATAGCGCTAAATGGAGCAGCAGCTCACGCATTCTGTCATATCCTCTATAAAGCTCTGCTCTTTATGGGTGCGGGTGCTATAATAGAAGTAACTGGTAGAAGTAAATTCACTGAGCTTGGTGGTCTCTATAAATATATGCCTATTACCTTCTGGCTTTACATGATTGGTGCATTCTCCATTTCCGGTTTCCCATTATTCAATGGTTTCGTGAGCAAGACAATGGTTGTAGAAGGTGCTGCTTTGGCGCAACTGCCAATCATATGGTTGCTGCTTGAAGGTGCTTCGATAGGAACTTTCCTCCATACTGGTTTGAAAGTGCCATATCTTGCATGGTTTGCAAGGAAAGAGCCAGCATGTGAGGCGAGAGAGCCACCAAAGAATATGCTTGTTGCGATGGGTATAACAGCGTTTTTGTGCACACTTCTTGGTGTGTATCCACAAATCCTTTATCGGATGCTTCCTTTTCCGGTAGAATATGTGCCTTACACGGCAGGTCATGTTATAGGAATGAGCCAACTTCTTCTATTCACATTCGTAGGATTCTGGGCACTGAGGGGGATGCTTCACGGCACTCCAACAATTACACTTGATACCGACTGGTTCTACCGAAGAGGTATGAAGACTTTTGTATGGTTCTGCCAGAAGCCATTGATGACTTTTGCGAGGTCTGTGAACAATGGTGTGATGAAGGTTGTACACTTCTTCGTTTGGTTCAGCAGGAATCCTGTAGCGGCCACAAACATAATGGTAAATTCAGTAGCATTTGCGGTTTTTAGGCCTTTTAATCCGGTGTATAAGCAGTATGCGCGGAATTTAGACGAGCTGAAAAGAACGTATCCCGGAGAACCAGCGCAAAGCGTGGCAGTGGGGACTGGAGTGCTGCTCACACTCGTATTCCTCTCTTTCTATTTGATAATATATCTGGTTGCGTGAGACCCCACTTTTTAAAAAAGAAAAACACGGATATTTTAGCGCAATGATGTAGAGGTTTATGTAGAAAAAAACCGAAAAGTATTTAATGCGTTCGGGGGAACATATTCTGCGGACACTGGTAGCACGGAAGATAAGATGGAGGCGAAAAACAAAAGGTGATTAACATTGATTCCCATTGAACATTTCCCGGTGCTTATAATAGCAATATCGCTGCTTTCTGCTTTTACCATTCTTCTCGCAGGATGGGTAAACAGGAAATCATGCTGTTTCATCACTATTGCAACCATCTCCTTCCAATTCATTTTGTCCATTTACATCTTGCGTCATGTCCTTACCGTGGGAACTATCCGTTACTGGTTGGGCGGGTGGAGACCGCCCTGGGGCATAGAATATGTTGTAGACGCATTGAATGCATTCGTATTGGTCGTAATTCTATTCTTAAGCTTACTGGTGGCGATATATTCAAAGAGGAATGTAGAACATGAGATAGAGGCGAAGAAGCTCCCAACCTTCTATTCAATTTTTCAACTACTCGTGACCGGGTTGTGTGGAATAACCGTAACCGGCGACATGTTCAACCTATATGTCTTCTTAGAGATAGCGTCTCTAACTGCGTATGCGTTGATAGCCGTGGCTGGCGGAAGGGCATTGAAAGCGAGTTATAATTACCTGATAATGGGCTCCCTGGGCGCTTGTTTCTACATGATCGGCGTGGGTTTCCTTTATTCTGTCACGGGCACACTTAATATGGGCGACTTGAGAATTTTGCTACCTCCACTGTATGCGAATAGAGCGGTTCAGGCAGCTTTTGTATTCTTTGTGATCGGGGTGAGCATAAAGGCATACGTCTTCCCACTCCATACATGGCAACCTGATGCATATACCTATGCGCCTTCAACGGTAAGTGCGCTAATAGCGTCGACGATGTCGAAAGTAATGATATATGCGCTTATAAGGTTGATTTACTCAGTTTTCACGCTAAATTTCATCCTAAGTTACATAGGTTTAGATTTAGTAATATGCTGGATTGCGGCGATGGCAATAATAGCAGGTTCAATTTTTGCAATAACGCAGCGAAATTTGAAGAGGATGCTCGCTTATTCCTCAGTATCACAAATAGGATATATCATATTGGGGGTAGGGCTTTCTCCAATCTCCATTTGGGGACTTTACGGTGCCGTTGCGCATATATTAAATCACGCGGTAATGAAGGGCTGCCTATTTTTGGCTGCCGGTGCTTTCATTCACAAAGAGGGATTATGGGACATACGGGATTTTGAGGGATTGGGGAAGAAGATGCCGTACGCGAGTGCGGCTTTTACAATAGCGGCGATTTCAATGATAGGCATTCCGCCGGCCGCTGGATTCGCATCCAAACTGTTCTTAATTCTTGCATCCTTAGAAGCGTCCCAATACCCGTTCGTGGCGATCCTGCTATTAAGCACTCTTCTTAACCTTGTATATTTCTGGAGAGTAATTGATCGAATGTATTTCGTGGGGCATGGTCATGGACATGAGGAGGCGACGGATGGTGGTGAAAGCGAAGGTGGTCTTCCGCTCAGCATGCTCGTTCCCATGTTAATCCTCGCTGCTCTTTGTATTATCCTTGGCATTTTCTGGCTTACAGAACTTCCTCTGCCGTTGTTTTACGAAATTTTATCAGATTTGGGAGTTAGTGGGGGGTGACGCTATAAATGGAGTTAATGACACCGTTGTTTGCGATTCTGTGTCCGGCAATTGCAGCACCTTTGATTTTACTATCGAAGAGACATCCGAACGTAAGAGAGGGATGGACGTTAGTGGCAAGCGTAGCGACGTTCTCTTTTGTTCTGTCCATGGCACCAAAGATTTTGAGTGGGGAAGTAATCGAGTGCATCTTCTTTCAAACGATATTTGAGGGCGTCTATTTTGGATTGAAAGTAGATGCTTTTGGTCTAATTTTCGCAATCACTTCGTCATCGCTCTGGATTCTCGTTTCGCTGTATTCCATAGGATATATGCGGGCTTTGAAGGAGCATGCACAGACGAGATTTTATTTCTACTTCGCGTGGGCTATATTTGGTGCAATAGGGGTTGCGCTTTCCGCGAATTTACTCACTTTTTATGTATTCTTTGAGATATTGACCGTTTCGACATATCCTCTGGTTATACATGACCAGTCGCCGGAGGCTATAAGTGCGGGGCATAAATATTTTGCGTATTTGCTAACCGGGGGCTGTTTCTTTTTATTCGCGATAATGATGACCTATTATCTTACGGGAACTACGGATCTTATACCCGGGGGGATATCCGCTCTTGGTTCTGCATCCCGAACGATATTAATAGTGATGTTCTTCTGTTTCCTGCTGGCGTTCATGAAGGCTGCGTGGATGCCTTTCCACTCCTGGCTCCCCACTGCGATGATAGCGCCGACGCCCGTGAGCGCACTATTGCATGCGGTAGCAGTAGTGAAGGCGGGGGTGTTTGGAATAGTGCGTGTAGTTTGTTATGTATACGGTGTGGACTTGATGCACGAACTTGGGCTGTGGTTAGTTTTAGCTTGCATCGCCGGTTTCACCATGATTGTTGGCTCTTTCTTCGCAATTGCACAGGATAACCTTAAGAGGAGATTGGCATACTCCACCATAAGTCAGTTATCCTACATAATTCTGGGTGCAGCATTTTTGACATCTAACGGAATAAAGGGCGCAATGCTCCATATACCTTTCCATGGGTACATGAAGATAACGCTTTTCATGTGCGCGGGCGCGATAATGGTAGCGACCGGGAAGAAGAATATAAGCGAGATGGCAGGTATAGGTAAGCAAATTCCAGTGACTATGCTTGCTTTCAGCATAACTGCGTTAGGTATGTGTGGAATTCCACCGGTATGCGGGTTCATCAGCAAAATATATCTCTGCTTTGGTGCGTGGACGTTAGATCAATACGGGATAATATTCTTAGCGATCATCCTTACAAGTTCGTTGCTTGACGTTATTTATTTCTTCCCTATTATATATACCGCATTCTTCAGGGAGCTGCCGAAGGGAGGAGGAAGCGGAACCGGAGAAGGTAAGATAAAGGAAGCACCTATCTTCATGCTCGTTCCATTAACTATAACCGCCATCTTCTCCATCATTTTTTTCATCCACCCGAACACGCTGTTTATATTTGACCTTGTGAAAACTGCAATTGTCGATTTAGGTTTCGGCGGTGTGTGAAAATTTAGTATTTGTTTACCGCCGGGAACGCGGAGAGCGCTGAGATGTGGTAAATGATTTCCATGATACTTCGCGTTCTCTGCGGGTTCAGCGGTAAGATCTATATAATCTTAGTAATCTTTTTATATCTTTCAAGATAAATTATTAGCGATGATGAAAATGGAAAGTAGAATACCGCCTGAGATAAGGGCGGCGCTATCAACGGGGATGGGGTTTTCGCTGCTGCTAAAGGGCGAGCCTGGAACGGGGAAGACGATGCTCGCTTTTGAGATACTCGATGAGTTCGGAGGCGAAAATGCTGCATATCTTTCCACAAGGGTCTCACTTCCTGCTCTTTACAGCCAATTTCCGTGGTTGGAAGAACGTGCCGGCTTTAGCGCGGTAGATGCAACTAAGTTGTATCTGTCGTCAAAAGGTTTTACGGGATTGCGCTCTTTCTCTGACACTCTTTACAAGAAATTGGCAGAGGCAGAAAAGCCAGCCACTCTCGTAATTGATAGCTGGGAAGCGATAATATCCGGTGGTGGTAAAGAGGAGAAGAAGGAAGTGCTGGAAGCTGCATTAACTGACCTGGTAAGGAACTATGCAACGCAATACAAAATGAATCTGATACTCATAGCAGAAACAAGCGCCACAACTCCGCTCGATTATATCGTTGATGGAATAGTAGAAATGACTCGCATAGACATAGATTACCGAAGGGGAAGGCAATTGGTATTAAAGAAACTAAGAGGCACCAGAATAGACCAGCATAAATACGGGTTTACTTTAGATGGAGGCAGATTCCGCCATTTCGGGCCTTTCGAGAGGAGAAAAATAGAGAAGGCGAGAAAAATTGAGGTTGTGCCAAATACCGCCAAATACATATCTACGGGATGCGCGGGGATAGATACGATCTTGGGAGGGGGGATGGCTACGGGAAGCACCCATATCGTGGAATACGGAGATGATTTATCCCTCTTAGGTTATCATTCTCTCATCGCACACATGATTATAAACAGTATACAGCAAGGGGTTAATGTTGTGAAGATTCCGCTTAGCGGGTGGGATGAGCGGCGGCTGAGGAGGGGGATACTGCCCTTCGTGAAGGAAGAGGATTATCTGAAGTATCTCACCGTCTTCGAGATAAGGAAGGAGAAGAAAGAGGTAAGAGAGAACGTGCAAGTTTTGAAAGGCGAATCAATGGAGGAAGATTTTTCAATATTGACGGATTTCATTGCCAGTTTAGAGCCTCCGGTCGTGGTTATCATCGGAACGGACACTCTGGAGTATCAATATCGTTTGAAAGTCTCAGGCAACCTTGAGAGAATGGCAGAGTTATTCTCATACTGGGTAATGGAGATGAGGGAGGCGGAGAATGTGGGCGTATTTGGAATGCCTGCCGGGGGCGTATTGGGCACCGAGCTGGGGCACATGGCAACAAATCACTTTAAGATGAGTGTGCTCGACAGGAGTGTCATCTTTTATTGCAATCGCCCTGATACCAAATTACACTGCCTGGAAAATATCATCACCACAGAAGCACTCAAGTTAAGAACCACACCTTTTTTGTGAAGACCCCGCAAAAAGAAAGGATTGTATCAACATTATAGAAGAACAGAGATAGGCAGCAGCGCGTGCGCGTAGTAGTGTGGCATGTTCAGAGATTAATTATATAGAATGAGAACGAGGTCTACTGTGATGGTTAGTTTGGCAAAGAGGAGGGTATAAAGTAGAAAATAACATGAAAAATAGAATACCGCCTGAATTAAGTGAAGCGCTATCACCCGGGGTAGGGTACTCGCTGCTGTTAAAGGGAGAACCGGGAACAGGGAAGACGATGCTCGCTTTGGAAATTCTCACCGAGTTCGGGGGCGAAAATGCTGTATATCTTTCAACAAGGGTTTCACTTCCTACTCTTTACGAGCATTTTCCATGGCTGGAAGAACGTGCAGACTCCGTGAGCGTGATAGATGCAACCAAGTTATATCCTTCATCAAAAGGTTTTACGGGATTGCGCTCTTTCTCTGAGACTCTTTACGAGAAATTGGGGGTGACTGAGGCGGAAAAACCAGCCACACTCGTCATTGATAGCTGGGAGGCGATAACCGCGGCGGAAGAAAAGGAGAAGATAGAAGAGCTGGAGGCTGCGATAACCAACCTGGTAAGGAATTACGCAACGGAATACAAAATGAATTTGATACTCGTATTAGAAAGAACTGACACGACCATGCTTGATTATCTCGTTGATGGAATAGTAGAAATGGCACGCATAGACATAGATTACCGAAGGGCAAGGGAACTGGTAGTAAAGAAACTAAGGGGCACCAGAATAGACCAGCATAAATATGGGTTTACCTTAGATGGTGGCAGATTTCGTTTTTTCCCGCCTTTCGAGAGGAGGAAAATAGAGAAACAAAGAAGAGTAGAGGTTGTGCCAAATACTACCACACATCTATCTACAGGATGCGAAGAATTAGATAAGATTGTAGGTGGTGGATTAAGCAAGGGAAGCACCGCTATGATAGAATATGGAGATGATTTATCCCTCTTGGGCTATCAATCTATCGTCGCGCACATGATTATAAACAGTATAAAGCAAAGGAATCATTGCGTGGTGATCCCAAGTAGTGGGTGGGATGAGCGGCGGTTAAGGCGGGGGATATTGCCCTTCGTAAAGGAGAAGGATTATCTGAAGTATCTCACAGTCTTTGAGATAAGGAGGGAGAGGAGAGAGGAAAGAGAGAACGTGGAAGTTTTAGAAGGGCTGTCAATGGATGAAGATCTCCCAATATTCTCAGAGTTCATTTCTAAGTTAAAACCCCCGGTCATGGTTATCATCGGGACGGATTTGTTGGAGTTTCAATATCGTTTGAAAACACTGGGCAACCTTGAGAGAACGTTAGAGTTGTTCGCATATTGGATACCGGAGTTGCGGGAGTCAGGAAATGTAGGAGTATTTGGAATGCCTACCCGGGGTGTAGTTGGTGAAAAAGGGCTGGGTGAGATGGTAACAAATCGCTTTAAGTTGGCCGTGCTCGACAGGAGCGTTATCCTTTATTGCAATCGCCCTGATAGCAAATTACATTGCCTCGAAAATATCATCACCGAAGAAACTCTCAAGTTAAAACTCACTCCTTTTGTGTGAGGGTGTAGTGTAAAAAGAAGTTCTCTTCTATACTTTTAATCCTAAATACTATTTCGGTACTGTATAGTCCTCGTATGCCTTTTCCAAGTATTTCGCTAACACTATTGCCGTACAATAAAAAATCACTAGCATGACATATCTCAGCTCTCTAAAGACCAAATCCGGTAGCTGAGGCTCATAAATTTCCGATACGTCACTAATACCTATGCCTATCAATTCGTACCACCTTATTCCGTAGTAAAAAATAGTATAAATATTTATAGCGCAGAGACCAAGTGCAACCCCATAGCATGCTTTAGCCAAATCTAACGTTGCCTTCACCTTCACTGCTGATGCACTTATGTAACCAAAGAGAAACCAGCCCATTATGAGCAGAATAATACACGAGCACAGGCTCTCCCAAAAGGCTATATTGTTATCAATGCTTATAACTATTCGCCACAGAATCACTGCTGCTATTATCGCTATTAATGTTCGTTCATTCGTTATTACTCTGAATAAAAATTCTTTCATGCTCTTTGCAGGCTTCTTCGGTCTTTCTTTGGTTAGCGATCTGTAATTCTCGTGCATCTCTCTAAAATACCGAGCAGACCATATTATCGCACAATAAAACACCACGAACAGGACATATCTTACATCTCTAAAAATGGGATCGTGGAGCACAGAAACTTCTACGTGCAGTAACCCAACCCACCGCATTCCATAGTAAATAGCAACATAAATATTTAGAACGAGAAGGCAGATGGCGACCCAATGATAAATCTTATTTGTAACTGGCCAGCTCGTCGGTTTCCGGGACATGGAACACATGTAAGCAAAGAGAGCCCAGCCAATTATGAACAGAGAAATGCCTGAACAGATACATTCCCAAAGGGTTTCCGTCTTATCAAGGCTTACCAGTGAACGCCAAAAAAGCGCTATGCCTGCTATTACTATTAATATTCGTTCATCTGTTATTACCCTGGATATGTGTTCTCTCATTCTCTTTTTTGCTGTAAATATTCAATAATCCTGGATCTCCTTAGAATTAGAAATAGAATTCCTTTACACACTCCGACTTCCTTGTCAACAGGTCTTGAATACTAACAATGCCCACGAGCACCTCATTTTCAACCACTGGCAGTCTCTTTATGCGCTTCTTCGCTGCGAGCTTGCACACTTCGTCTACTGATACCTCTGGCTCGATGGTTACCAGAGGGAACGCCATTATTTCTTTTGCTTTCACCTCGCTTGCCCTCCTATCCTTTAATAGAACTTTCAAAGCTATGTCGCGCTCAGTAATAATTCCTGCGGGTTTTCCTTCTTTTGTTATAACTACACTCCCTATCCCCAACTCGTCCATATCTTCCGCTATTTTAGTTACCAACGTGTCTTCATCTTCAGCGATGATTGAACGTGTCATTATCTCTCTAACTTTCATCTTCCCCTTTTCACCTCTTTTCTCTTTTCCAAATGAGAAATAGGGAACTACTGAACAGACCCTCTGTTTATATCTACTTGCTAAAACACGCACTTCGGGATAAAATCTTTTTACATACTCGGGCTTTTTCGTCAATATGTTTCTAACACTTACAATGCCGATGGGGACATCGTTTTCAACCACAGGCAGCCTTTTCATGCCATTCTTTGCTACGAGCTCACATGCTTCTTCAACGGACGTTTCGGGCTCGATGGTTACCAAAGGGAAAGACATTATTTCTTTTGCTTTTACCTCGCTTGCCCTTTTATTCTTTAATAGAACTTTTAATGCTATGTCGCGCTCAGTAACAATTCCTGCGGGTTTACCTTCTTTTGTTATAACTACACTCCCTATCCCCAGTTCTGCCATATCCTTCGCTATCTTAGTGATCAAAGCCTCTTCATCTTCAGCGATGATTGGGCGTGTCATTATATCTCTGACTTTCATCAAATCAACTCGCTTATGCAGATATTCATGGCCATCCATGGGTTCTACCCCCTCGCTCACATACAGAGCGAGTTCCTGAAAAGAAGTCTTTCTCTCATGCCCTGGTTCTGAAAAGCCCTCATCTGCAACCAGATCAAAGTCAAGTTCATAGCTTCCAGGACCCGGCGGTATGAACTCTAATATTGCCACATTGCCCTCATGGGTTGCAGTGTATCTTCCCAAATACTGCCGACCAGTATAAGCTGTCTTGAAAAGTGAAATGAACTCCATAAATGACCTATCCTCTCTGAACAAGCAATTTCCTAAGCGATCTGCGATTGATAACCTGTAATTGTTGAATTGGACTCCAAGAGAGGGGTCATATTCGTACCACTTAACCGTTTCACTAAACCTGAAGATGAGCCCTATTCTGCACCATTTCTGAAAGGTTGTTATTTCAAAAGAGCCAGATATCTTTATCCTTCCATTCTTTTTATTGCCTTCAAACCTTGCCACCTCCCTTTCCGAGGCTGTTTTTCTCTTATGTTTCAGAAAGCCGGAGACAACCAAGACTCCTATGACTCTCGGAAACGAAACTAAAATACCCCTCCGCCAAGCCATAGTTTTTCCTACCCATTATATATATTGGTAGTATTAATAAAAAACAGCGCAAATAGAAAATCCCTCTTGTTCCTCGTAATTGCTCAATATCTTGTGGACGGAAATTAGGATTTATGATTTTTCACTCTTTATTGAGCATGTTCTGTTCCTCTTCAAAAATCCAAAATCTCAATACCATCGCAGCGTAGATATTACTCCTTATACGCCTTTTCTCCTTTTTTAATCAAATACTCACACTCCGAGGTTGCCCTTTCCAGATATTTGGATAACGCTATTGTTGTGCAATAAAATATCACTATCATGCAAAATCTTATGTCTCTGAAGACAAAATCCAGCGGCACCAAAGCTTCTTCTACATCTGCAAAGCCCGCTAATCTATACCACCTCATTATGTAGTAAGCAATAACATGGATGTTTATAGCGAATAGAGCAAGGGCAATCCCGTGATAAATCTTTGCAACGCTTGGTCTGGTTGTTCTCACCGCCAGCGAATTTATGTAACCCAGGAGCGCCCAGCCCAGCATGATAAGAGCAACACCCGAGCAGATACTTTCCCAGGGCGCTATCTGTTTGTCAAGGCTTGTGAATGCACGCCAGAAAAACGCTACGCCTATTATTACTATTACTGTTCGATCATCGGTTATTACTTTTAACAATGCTTCTGACACGGCCGGTTTTCGCATCTCCGGCATTTCTTCGGTTACCAGCACGTAATTATCGTGCATCTTTTTTAGATGCCCTATCGCCCAGATCATTCCACAATAAGCTAACACTAACATGAGATATCTCACATTCCTTAGGAGTAAATCATAAGGCAGATACGCTTCTCCTGCAGAAAGTAATCTGTACCATCTCATTCCATAGTAAATAAGAACGTAAACATTTAGAGTGATGAGGCTAATGGCAAGCCCCTGAGCCATCTTATTCGAGATTAACCAGCTCGTCTCTTTCCGGGACATAGAATAGACGTAAACGAAGAGATACCAGCCCAATATGATAAGAGCAACACCCGAGCAGATACTTTCCCAGGGCGCTATCTCTTCGTCAAGGCTTATGAACGTTCGCCACAAAATCGCGACGCCTATTATCGCAGCCAAAATTCGCTTATCCATCATCGCTTTTTCCAAGAACTCTTTCACACCCATCTTTATCTGAAACCCCTATCCCTTCTCTATCTCATTCTTTATAAAGTTTAGAATAGGACATATAAATATATTTTGATTTTGATTCTTCCTCGGTTGGAACTGTAGCAACTGCTGTGCTGTAAAGGATGAATGTGGTTGAAATTATATCTGCACAGTTGGAGGTGAATTTTAACCAATAATGAAACACCACCAAAACTTTGTAGATAAATATAAAAACGATTATGAGGCAGGATTTTGAAAACCCCTCAAAAACATCGGGAAATATCCAAAAAGTATATAAAAGATGGAATGTAAAGATGAGTAAATCGATAATACTCTTATGCCGCTTATTTATATCACGTATAACATATACTATAAATACGTAGGATACCGGTGGCAGGAGGTAAGAATGGATGGGAAGCAAATTTATTGCTGCATTAAAATGCTTTATTAGATGTCCAGGGAAAGCGATGGAACTCATGATGGGTTCTCAGGATCAAGAAACGATAGAATCAATAAAGAGAAGTTGTCCCGAGGTGGAGGTGGAGAGTTTAGGTTATTACCTCGGTATTTTACTGGCAATCATTTTCCTTCTTCTCGGTATGTCAGCGTATATAATACAGATGCTTTATAACTGGGTATGGTAGGCTAATTGTATTTGTATATCCTGGGGAATATCCCAAATCAAAATAATACCAATACTACCAAACAACATTTCTTTAAAAAAGAAAACTTTGCCAAAGAAACATTTAAAGGTGTTATTCTTATTCTTTGGATTGGAAATTGAGATTTACTTGGGATTTTGTAGTATTTGTCATTGGAATTTATATACTTACGTCTTCGATACTTCCGCGGATAGCAATGAATATCCCTCATGTGCTCTTTTTAGATATTTCGACAACGCTATCGAAGCGCAATAGAATATCACCAATGTAAAATAACTTATATCTGCAAAGACGA
>Ga0307379_10008016_pt1 | contig 14293 bp, 34 predicted proteins | sample UN2MG_FD_202237 | JGI IMG/M metagenome (GOLD analysis project Ga0307379, IMG submission 202237) | Soil microbial communities from Risofladan, Vaasa, Finland - UN-2 | ecosystem: Environmental > Terrestrial > Soil > Coastal area > Acid sulfate soil | place: Finland: Risofladan, Vaasa | collected...
CTGATAGCACTTGCAGAGGCGCTCCGAGTCAACGTCAACAGCGTCGCCAGGTGGGCAAAAGAGCTTGTCGACACCGGCTTGATGACGAAGAAAAAGTACTACCGAGGGTGGAGATTTATCCTCTCGGATGAGATTCCTTCGGACCTCCTCGTCGACCAATGGCGCTTCAATAATGGGGCGCTAACGCGCCGCGTTAAGAAAAAGGCCCCGGTCTCCGAAAAGGAGCCAATTGACGATTTGACGCAGTGCGGCGAAGCACTCGTTAAACGAGAGTGGGAAAACACAGAGCCGAAAACCCACTCTACATTAGAGGGAAACCCACCCCTCCCGGTTGGGGAAAAATGCCCCAAAATACACTCGTTTAACGAGAGTGGATACACTCGTTTAACGAGAGTGTACAGAAGCGGGATGAACAGGAAGCGGGATGAACATAAGAAGAAGAAAGAAGAAGAAAAGATGGGCAATCAGCGAAACGCTGATTGCGTTTTGAAGGCAGCAGGAGATCTTCAGATCGAAAACGCTCGCTGCGCTCGCTCTTGCGAAGGCACTTCGCCGGAGGAGACTGAAGACGAGAAACAAAGGACTTACGCAAAAGCCCTCGGCGTAGCCTCGCTTCCGGACAAAACTGGGGGCTTTTCTGAGCCAGAGAAACAAAGGACTTACGTGAAGGACAAATCACAACCCGAAGACCCGTCTGAACTTATGGCAGATCTGCCAACTCAGCCGAAAAAGGCTCCTCGGAAGAAAAGGGCACCTGATCTTGCCTGCGTAACCACCCAGCATGACATGAGAGGCGCTGGGAAGCCCTCCACTGGCTCCAAAGTATCTGAGCCTACCGGACCTCCGGTTTGGAAACCTAAGGACGTCCTAGCCCTTCTCAGAGGAGAGGTCGAAGCGAAGTTCGGAGCAGGCGGATGCCGCGGAATGCCCCTCAATCTGACGAAGGTCGATCAGGCGAAAATCCAGAACACGGTGCTGAACAAATATTCTCCCGACACGGTGATTTCGATGGTCCGAGTTTTGGTTTGGGATTGGGAAATCGCTCGGGCTTCGATCTTCCCTTTTCGACCTCAAGTGAGGATCCCCACCATCGAATCTCTGGTCCAATATCAGGAGACTCTTGCCTCGGTAGTCGACACCGGCCTGAAATACACCGGGGCTTCCCGAGGAGTTTGGAAGACTTACGCCTCTCGCTATCTCGTGGATGCGAATCCGTCCGTTGTTGAACCTGATCCGTTCTAAGCAGGGTAAGAGTGTCTATGGGACAAATGCGGCAGATCAGACAGGAAGCACCGCTTCTTCTAGAAGCAACGAAGACAGCGTTGCGATTCCTTCGTGGACAAGATCCGTTTCCTCTCGCTTCCGACGAATCTGAGCGTCAGAAAGTCATGGAGGTGCTCTGCAATGCCATTGAAAGGGCAGAACCAACCACTTTCGATGACTCGATCTCGTCTCTGCGACTAACTATGACCCACCCTTCGTGGAACGCCCTCCTTAAGATTATGGGGGCGCTCACAACTGAAGAAGACCGATTGGTCCACGTTGCACTTGTCGAAGGGTTTCGGGAGACCAAACAACGGGTCTACGTTTCGCTCTCGATCAACCCTCGTATTCTCCGGCGCTTAAAGTTTGTCCTGACACATATGGCACCGTCGAGTCAGGGTAATGCGTTTGCACGGTTGGCTGAGCAGATCAAAGAGGATGGGCTGTCTAAGAACCCCATGGAGATCCTTGGACAGATGGGACTTTAGATGGCGAAGCGTTACCGACAGTTTCGACGAATCAAATTCACGGCGAAGATCGGTGCGCTCATTCGTGAGTCGTTGGTCGATAAGACCCTCAAGGACCATTTCTCGAAGTGTTGGAATCACGGTGTCGAGGATATCGAGTGTTACCACAGCATAGAGGGAAATCTGGGCGTAGCTCGTTTGGTGGAGGCAGGGATCACGGTCGGAAAGAAGCGTGGCTATCTCGACGTGCGATGCCCTTATTCGTTATCAAAACCTTGGAGGCAGGTTTTTCTCTTAGAGAACACGGTAGGACGGCTGCGACGTGTCGCAGAGGCGTCAACAACCAAGCGTAAGAAGGACTGTCTCCTCGCCGTTGCCCAAGAGATCGACGACTACGCCCACCGCAATGCAATGGAAGTGCTTGCCGAGCAGGTCGTGGACGTGGACTTCTCTAGCCTTCCGTGATGATCCCAGGCTCGGTTTCTCTGCGGAGCGCGCGAGGTGTATAGATCTTCAGGAAGTTGAGCGGAACTCGGACCGATCCGAAATTGTCACACGTCTCGCAACCCTTGCCGTGCGGCTTCGGGCTCATGCCTCTGCAATCGGGGCAGGTGATCGGAACGAACGAGCCCGCTGATGTTCCTGGTAGGCCAGAAGAGAGAACGGCCGGCGGCGTGGGGTCCAAGACCTCCACGCTCGCCGGCAGGCAGTTCTCACAATAGATCTTCCCGTCCATCCATTTCTTGAAGCGCAGCCGACCAAGGGGGTTTTCGGCTGACTGGCATGTATGACACGTGCGGCATGTGCTGGGAGGCATGGGCGATTTCCTAGTGGGTGTAACTCTCGATCAGTTTCGTCTGCGTCGAGATCACCTTGCTCTTGAGTTCCTCGGTCTGCGTCTTGAGCGTCCGAGCAAGAAGGGCGAGGCGATTGAGGTCGCCAGACCTATGCGCGTCCGCCAAGTCGTCCCAGGTTACCTCAGTGTCGTGGTGAGTGCCCCCATCGCCGTTGTTCGACGGCTCGACTACGACTTCGTTGAGCCGCGACGACGGGCGTGCAAGGATCGCGGGCGTTACTTGAGCTAGAAGAGGTGGTGGCACAAGCAATACGCCTTCGCTGTCCTTAAGGTGGGTCAAGCAGATCTTGGCAGACCCACCGCGCCAACCCATTTCCTTATCCTCTTTCGAGGACTTCACGTCGGTCGCGAAGATTGCCGCTCCAACGCACCACTTACCAGCGCAGCGGCCACCGCCGTTGCAGGGTACCGTCGACTTGGAAGTCACGATCATCTGCTTGCCTCGTAGATTCGCCTTTCCGTAGCTTTCGGCCACGATGACCTTTTGGCCCCGTGTCAATCGTTGGGCCAGCATCTCCTCCTGCGGCGAAAGCTCCCTCGGAATGGTCGGAGTTTTCGCGCTCGTCTTCTTTTTCGCCTTTGTCATCCGGATCTCCTTTGTTCTTGATTCCATCTACCCTCAAAGCGAGGGCGTATGTGAGGGATAGTGGAATGAAATTGCGGCCACGTAACTCATGAGCACGGGCCGAAACTTATACAGTTCCGCAGCCCTAGTAATGAAGGTAGACATCCATAAAAGACACGTAGACCGAGCATTTGGTGTCTCGTGCCAACGCGTTGAAGAAGATCCTGGCAGCCGTTTGGGCGCCCGTTTCTTCCTGGAGGTGTCCGTGCGCCTTCGTCTGCGTCATTCGATACCATTCGGAGCGGTAGCTCTTGAGGATGCGCTCCATTTGGCCCTCGTATTCCTCTTCGGAGAGATCCCACCGGGAACGGCGAACGACGTTCAGCTTGGCAAGATACTTCTCGCAGAACTCACGGCAGCGCTTCTCCGATTTGCCAGCGTGGAAGCAAGGGATCTCGATCTCCACCGCCTCGAAGCCATTCGCTGGACGCTCGCTGACGTCTTGGACCGCCGACGCCAGGGCTTCCATGGCGTTGACTTCTTCGTAGTCTCGCTTCTTCCGAATCTGGATCTCACAGCGTTCTTTCGCCGCTGCGTAGGAATAGAGCGTTCCGGTGTCGGAGCGACCATTGGTTCCAATCCGACCCCAACGGAAGGTCCATCTGCCGCGCCCGTTTTCAAGCTCTCGGGCCTCGACGTCATAGAACCGGTTCTGGGTGCCTTTCTTCTTTTCACCGCGCCAGGTAAATCTGCGTAGATCGTTCATTTTGGGCCTCCTAATGTTGCCTTCTACCTGTGTCTCTGCGAGGTTGGTGGAAGGTTCAAAGCAAGAAGACGTGCTATAACCGGGAGCGACATGCCTGATCAGCCAGAAGTAATGTTCGACCTTGAGGCAACCTTTAAGGCGATCCTTGAGCAGCCGGATGTGGTTATCCCAGCAGAAGAGATCAACCCGGACGGTGATTTCACGGTAGAGCAACGAGCAATGCTCCAGAAAGCTCTGGAAATGCGTTTGCCGACTCCTGAAGAGATCGAAGAACGAACGCGTATTGCGGCGCACAACGCTGAGATCCAGCGCAGGCGCGAAGAGAAGCAAGACAAGAAACGCGGGCGTCGTGAAGCGCTCGGTAAAACTAAACGGCGCAGGAGTAGGTGATGCCTAAGACCAAAAAGTCGAAGAAGACTGTCGGCAATCGGACTGTGACATGTGGTAAGTGCAAGGCGACGGGACACAACGCCCGAACCTGCCCACCAGCGGTCGCTGCACCAGAGGTAAAGAAGGAGATCAAGACGAGCGCTGATATTCCAGCGCCGCCTATTCAGCCTGGGCCTAAGACTCGGATTGATATGAGGCACGAGGCTACGGAGAAGCGCATGAGCACTGTGCCACGCCGCGATTCGCCTACCGCTGACATTTCAGGTGCCCAGGCAGCGCCCTATCGGTGCGTGAAATGCAACTCTGTCAAGATCCTCATTATCGTGAAGGTCAAGGATCACAACGCCTCCTTCAAGGCGGGGAAGGACGTGTTCACGGGCGATCTTCGCTGTGAGAACTGCATGAACAAGCCCACGCCCAGTGACCTGATCCTCAAATGGGGAGCGGCGCCTGGCGAGGTAATTGATTCGGCCATTATCAATGCCTAAGAGTTATGGCGGCGCTCAGCAGCTTCGACGCGGAGACCGTGTTCGGGTCGAGAACGGTTGCTACCGTCACTACCTTCGTGGACTTGAGGGCACTGTGATGTGCGTCCTCCACCATGGTGCAATCGTAGCGTTGGATAACGACCCCATGAAGCAGCAGAAGGTGCTCGGAACCAACACCGCCCGAGGTGTGGATCAGACTCAGGGACGAGCGGCGCCGAAGATACCAAACCTGGCTCAACGACAGTTTCAGTTCAATGAGTTAGTGAAGATTCCCCGTGCCTGACTTCAATAACGATCCGTCGTTTCGCGGAGAGGGGCGAGAGCGCCCACCCGGTCGTCCGAACCCGCGGATAGTAAACGCGAGCATTCCTTCGCTCAATTTCGCTCGGGGCACTCGCATTCGAGTAATCGAGGACAACGGAACCCGCGGGCTTGTTGGCCTTGAAGGAATCGTCGTTGCGAGCGGTCCCGGCAGCGTAGTGGTTGAGCTTGAGGACGACCCGTTGATAAAGTTTCGCGCGCAAATGGCTGGGGGTATCACGATTCCGAACCGAACACCTCAGCGCCATTTCAGGGCTTCAGAGGTCGAACGGGTTGAGGAATTGCCGTAGATAGCGCCCACACAAATCCAAGTTCTCCGGGTAGATAAGGTAAAGGAGAACTCATGATTGGTGACCGAATAATTCAAAAGCAGCGTCGTGTTCGTGCAGAAGAACTGCTGCAAGAGGGCCTATCGACAAGGCAGATCGCGGACCGCACGGGCATGACACAACGCTCTGTGCTCCGGCTCAAGAAGAAGCTGGAGGAGCAGGGTGTCCAAGCCCAATCCCAAGCCTAATCCAACGGCTAGCACTCTTAAGACGAAGCGTCGCCGTAAGCCGATCTTCATAGACGAACCGATCCAGTGGCACCTTCGCACTACGGAACACGACCGTTGTTCATGGTGCGGTCTTCAGGAGATCTGGAGACAAGACGCTCGTAGGCGGCGGTGCGATAATGGGGCGTGCGGATCTGTTTTCAGAATAAGCATTCCTCAGAGCGTCTGGTTTAATAATAAGACCAATCCTTACACTTCGTTGGATCTGTCAGTCACGATCAACCCGTCAATAGATCTGTCAGGCGCCCCCAACCCGCGGGGCGTCAAGGTGGGCGTCTTTGGGGTGGGTCTTGGCCTTCGTTTTACTCTTCAAGAGGCCCAACTAAGGAGTGACACAGGAAGAGGCTTTGTCTGTTTCCATAACATGAGAAATATCCGAAGAATCTATTGGCACCGTCAGGGGCACCTCCCAGAACGAGAAGACGCAAGACCTGCATGTGCTGGAGGCTCGGCCCTCTGGAGGGCTATGCTTGATGTCCGGAAGGATAAAGTCTGGCTCCCAGATCAGCCTCTAAATGAAATGGAAGTCATCGCGAAGGCTTACGGCACCGACGAGCCCATGTTTTAGTGGGCGCTGTAACTTTCACGCCCGGGACCTTCTACGAATGCAAGGGGAGGATTGAGTTCGTAAAGAAGGATGTCGAGCCTTTTAATACCGGCCTCACTCTTAAGCCCGGAGACTACCTGCGGTGCTCGAAGATCGTCTTCCGTAGTGGCAGCAAGGGTCGTGGTCACTACGCCAAGCTCCACTACAGGTGGGGGCAATCCAACCTCGTTCTTTACCACCGTGTATCGAAGAACCGGATAGGTTCAGGATCTTGGGAAGAGATGAATGAAATGATGGTCCTCGCACTGGCGGACGTCCTCGCACTCGACTAAGGTTGGACGCGACCCAGTAATAGAGCCCGCTGTAGAGCACCCAAGTCAGGTGAGGATGCCTCAGACGCCCCCAAAGCAGAGCCCGCTGATGTCCCGCTATGGGGCTGCAAATCATCCGCACCCTATTAAGGTGCGAGAGGACTTCTGGGTGGTCTGGGGGTATTACCAATACAAAAACGCGCTCTATATAACTCGCAGCGCCGAAGAGGACTTTGATCCGCCACTTATGCTCCCTCCAGGAACTTATTTCGTCTGCCAAGATGTAACAGAGCGACCTATTTCAACTGAGATGGATGGACCGTCGCTTCTTTCAGTTACACTCCTTGCCCTTCACCCAGAAGACGAGCGAGAAATGCAAGTGGACGTGTTTCCACAGACCAAACTAGGGTTTTCCCGAATTGAAAACGAGATGGAAATAATAGCCATCGCAGCAACAGGATTAGCTCTGTGACAGCAACGAAGACTCGCCCCAGTTCCACGTCCAAGAAGGCTACCAAGTCGGCAGACAAGACGAAGAAGCCCAGTTGGGGCGTCGTCTCCTTCAAGAAGATCGAAGAGTGGCGAACGAAGCTTGGTCTTTCCAAATCGGGCATGGCCGAGGCGCTTGGAGTCACGAACTCCACGTTCCATAACTGGCGACGAGGCACGACTGTGCCCCACTCCAACCAGCAGGACGATATTGCCCTGCGCCTGGCTGCTCTGGATCGGAATGCTGGTGTGGCTCCGCTCGCCCTCATAACGGGAGGGTTGCACGATGCCAAAACAAGCAACGCGGCCAATCCGAAGCCGGCCAAGTCCAAGTCGGCCAAGTCAAAGCCGGTCAAGACGGCTGCGGCCAAAACTGCCGGTCGGCCATCTAAGTCGTCTTGCCATCAGGGCATAGCGACTCCTGGTACTCTCCCGAGTCAGGCAAAGGTTCATCGCAACGACATCGCGACGATCACGGCGGCCTGGATTACGAGTCAGCAGAAGGCAGTATCAGCGGGCTCTGTTATGGAGTTCGTGCAGTCGCTCCAGGCGGTGATGTAACTGCATTTGCTTTGAACCTCTTGCTCACTTAGCGGAGAGACGGGTAGAGAGAGGCGATCCAATGTGGGTCGCCTCTTTCCACGTACCGCACTTACCGCTTGCATTCGCTTTGAACCTTTGCAGGTCCAGCGAGAGAGACAATCAGGAGGATCAACATGATCTTGACTCAGGAATTGAAGACGCAGAAGACGTTGCACCCAATGGTGCAATGCCAACTGCTCATGGCAATGAACATGGCTGAGGCGGGAGCCGAGGTCACGGTCTGCCTTACCGCGCCCAAGGTGACGGACGCGGAGCCTCGTCAGAGTCCCCAGGACTATCTGACGTTGCCGGGCATTGCGCCCGACGCCCAGATCGGCCCCGTTTCTGTCCACCGCTACGTGGATAACCGGGAGAACCAGCGATTGGATCGCGTCGGCGCGATCTATCTCAAGGTCCGCTCGATCACTCGTGCGAACGGTCTCAACCCTTACGGGTGGACCAACGTGCGTCTGGAGCAGATCACGGGCTTCATGGTGCTCGGCGTCGTCACTCCGACCGAGGAGCAGATGGCCATGCGTGCGCTGGCCCAGGCTGCGGCTCAGACCCCCCAGGGGGTCTAGCCGTGGGCGACATTGAGCCAGTCCCGGGCGTCGTCATCGCAATCGGCGGTGACGGCTCGGGCGTCTACATCTCTGACGATGAGGGTGAGATTGTCTGCTGGATCTACGATGAGATCGTCGAAGACCCAGAGGCTTGGACGGCTTCGCTTCATGCGGTCGCGATGGCTGCCTCCGAGGGGCCTGCCGCCGTTCGGAAATTCCTCAACGCTAAGAACGGGAGGTAGCCGTGGCTAAGTTCAAGGTCTTTCTCGCGAAGGATACGACTCGCTACGTGCAAGTCGAGATTGACGCAGAGTCTCCAGAGATCGCAGAGGAACTCGCCCTTTCGAAGTCCGATCAAGGCGAGCTTACGTGGGAGGTCAGCGACGAGAGCGGCGAGCCCTACGTCATTGAGACAGAAGCGCTTCCCTCTGACATCTTGCTGGAGCAATTCGAGCGTGAGCAACTGATCGAACTGCTCGTAGACGCCAACGGGGACTACTCGTCGATCCTCAAGAAGCTTGGCTTCAAGGGGACTACGACCAACGGAGAGGTGGTGAACTAATGGCTTTCAAGGTCAAGGTGCTGCTGGAACTCGGGAGCCTACCAGACAAGCATTACGAAACGGTCGAGTTCGCTACTGAGGCGGAGGCGCGTGCCTTTATTCGCGGCTGCGATCTTGCATCAGAGGCAATCGACGGGTGTTACGCCGGTTCGGTGGACGCCCGATTGATCGACCAACCTGGTCCCGAGGCCGGTTGGTGCGTCGAGCACGAAAAGGATCATTTCCTCCATGCCGACGGTGCTTGTTACGAGAATTAACAAAGGGGAGGGGCTTCGGCCCCTCCCCTGCCTCGCATCATGTCCATTCGACCGGAGGTTGACGCACCCGCAAAGGCTTTGAACCTTTGCGTGACCCCAGAGAGTAGCGGTTAGGAACCCAACACAAGAGAGGAAACAAATGAAAAGCTATTGGCTCTATACGCCCGAATCAGACGAAGCCGGATGCGTTGCCGAAGGCGACACGCCCGAGGAAGCTCTTAAGCACGCCCAGAATCTTGGGTGGTATCCCGACGCTGGCGAAGAAGTCCAGTGGTATGTGCTTGGTGAGGGTGGAACCCTGATCGTGGAGACCGAGGAGATCGACGAGCCAGAGGACGATCAGGCTGAGCTTCGCGCAGAGCGCGACAGGCTGTTGGCGGTTCTCGACGCCTGCGGTGGGCGCAACATCGAGATAGCGGAGCAGATCGATGAGATCGCCCGCGAGCTTGGGGAGTCGGAGTTCAATGATGAGTGAGAGCAAGACCATCTATCGTGTCGTCTCCTCCCCGTGGGAGGAGGACACACCCTTTCCCTGGGACTACGAGGAGGAAGGTCTCGTGCGTTGGGTCGATGAAGTCTTCATGGAGGGCTTGGATCTTCTGGACGCCAACGGTTACAGAGTGGAGGAGATCAATGCCTGATTTCACCGAGATTGTGCAGTTCCACTGTGCCTCGGTCGAAACCTATGAGACCGAGATCAAGGGGTCCACCGGCAAGTTTCATAAGGTTCGGGTCGGCTATTCCGACCAGCGGACCCCAACCAAGATCGCTTGGTCTTGCGACTGTCCCGGTTTCAAGTTCCGCCACCATTGCAAGCATATCGACGAGGCAAAGAAGTCTCCCGATTATTGTGGGTGGTATGAACAGTTCGGAGACGGCGAGATCAAGCGGGACGAGAGCAACGTCGCTCGATGTCCCAAGTGCAACAACCTAGCCATCGCCATGCGATACGGAGTCTGAAACATGCCCAAGTTCACCGTGCGGTTGGTCCGTGAAGCGACCCAATACACTACTGCCGAGGTAGAGGCCAAGGACGAGGAAGCTGCTGAGGAGGCGGCACAGGACATGCTCGATAACGGGCATCTTTTCGATTGGGATCTCAGTGACGACACTGGACCTCCGTATATTCTTGACGGAGAAACGGAACAGGAGAAATCCGAAGACGAAGACGAAGACGAAACGGAGTCTGAATGAGCAGCGGATACACTTCCTGCAAATGCAGGGATTGCATGGAGATTGCGGTCTCCAACGACATGAACAAACCGGACTATTGCAACGCCTGCGAGGGCAACTGTGGGCCGGAGAACACGACCTTCACCGAGTGCCAGGCGACGGAGATTAACTACGGAGTGGGCGTGATGGGAAAGGGTGCGGACGAAGCATGACGCTGACTGACGATTACCGTCTGACCCTGGAAGGGGATCTCGGAGCGGGAGCGCCGGATAACCTGCCTACTAGGATAACCTGCTTCTTGTGGGCCTTCCGACGTTGGATCAAAGGATAGAGGGGAGCCCTTCGGGGCTCCCCTCCCTTTTTTTGTCTACACTCAGTCCAGGAAGCGAGCCCGCTGATGGATCCCAACTGGTCACAAAAAAATCCAGCCCTGCCGGACGCAGCCAGAGCGTTCCCAGGACAGGTGTTCCAGGAGTGGCTCCGACTGCGCCGGCAGGGCGCGGATCAATTCTTTCCAGAGTGGCGAAGGTTCACCGACGATCAGAAGCGCGAGCGCGTCTACTGCCTCGACCTCGGTGCGGTGCTGAAGGCTCGCTTCAACTAATCGTCGTAACTGGTGTAGGTGCCGTAGCCTCCGTTGTAGTTCTCGGAGAACTTCTCACCGTGGTCGCCGTCGTCCTCGTCTTCCTCCTGAAACTCCACGCATTTCTCGTGGACCTTGCATTTGCTGCGGGGGAAGCAACGGTGGCAACGCTCGTCTTCGCAGTCGTTGGACGAACACCATTCCGGCAGCGGATAGCAGGCGTCGCCCTTGCCCCACCCGTCTGGGCCGTGAGGCTCTCCGAAGATTATGTCTGGTCCTATCTTCTTTGCGCTCACGATTGATCCCCGTGTGGGCGAAGCTCGACCGTGATGGTGAATTCCACCTTGTCGAGTCCCATCTCTGCCATGTCGGCTGACTGGATCTTCAGGATCGCGTCGAAGCGGGACACAGCAGAGCGGATGCTCATGCTGTGCCCGTCGCCGTAGAATTCGACACGCGGATCTGGCTCCCCGTAGCGCAGCCCCGGGGGCTCCTCCCGCAACGGGAGATTCTTGATGCGTTCGCTCATCTGCTCTCCTCGCACTTGGAATGCTCCTCTTGGAGAAACTGAAGGATGTCTTCGTGCAGGTGGTCCTGCTCGTCTTCGGTTAGATCGTCCGGCGTCTCCAGCCCAGCCATGAGCCGGGCTATCCTCGCGGCACGCTTTCGGTCACTCATCGGAACCTACCTCGTGCGTATCGGTGATCTCAAACGAATCCTCGCAGTAGACAGAACCGTTCTTACCGCCCTCTGGGATGTCGATGTCGGAGATGGCGTCCTGAAAGGATCCCTCGTCCTCGCACCCGTCGGGGAGCACCACGTCGCACTCGAATGTGACGCTGTAGACAACGCGATACTTCTTCATTGGATTTGCCACCCTTCCTCAAGCTCGTAAAGTCCTTCGGTGCAGGGCCAAGTGAGCTTCCCGTCCGACCAACGGACGGGCACTTGGCGGCCCTGGCACCCCTCGACCTGGCGGCAGGGGCGACCATCGCCCCTTACCTCGCCTTCGATGATCGGCTCGTCTCCTGAACGGGAGAAAACCTTGTCGTTCTTCTGGGGCATCACTCCCCCTTCCAATGCTGCTTGGCCTCGTCTGCCAAGCCGCCGCCGATGTCATCCTTGAAGGTGACCTCGTAGTCCTTCCAGTCGGACCCGATGTTGTCCTTCATGTCGATGACCATGCCATCGATGTCGTCGGGGTAGTAGCCGCCGCACGACGGAAGGTCGAAGTCCACTTCGGCCTCCTCGTCCTGACCGCAGGCGTGGCACTTGGAGAACGCCTCGATTGTGTAGCCGTAAATCTCACCGTTACACCACTGGGTGTAGCGTTCGATAAAGGCGGTGGCGTCCTTCCGACGATCCTCGACCGTCACGGCCCCGATGTCGCCTTCGTCGTGCTCCCAAATGAGCAGACCGGCTTGCTTCGACGTGTCCCAGCGACACTGAGGGCCCTCGCCAGCGAGTGACCACATGCACTGACCGTGCTCGAAGTAGTCGAGCCAGAAGGCCAGACCGGAATCGAGCTTCTTCTGCAAGTCGGCGTCGGGACCGTAGTCGCCGTCGTCGTCTTCCTCGAAGATCGACTCGGGATCCTTGTAGTTGTTGTGGCGGTTGGAGAACGAGTAAGCCTTCCAGCCGTCGTTCTCGTTCGGGTCTTCGGGTGAGTCATCGTGCCAGAGCTTGATGACGAGCTTGATAGCGGTCGCGTTCATGTTGATCCTCCTGGTCGCTTCTCTTACTTGTCGGTTAAAGGTTCAAAGGCTTTCCGCGCAGCCCCTAAAGGGCTGCACGGGCGATGGTCACCATCGCGGGTTCACCAACGAGGCGAAACGGACGGTAGTCGTTGTAGCGACCCTCTCCACGGTCGTCGATCTCGTCGGGAACGCTCTCAACGAGCATGGCCCCAAGCTCCTCGCAGAGATTCTCCGGGGTGAGCTTGTGCTTGCCGATCTTCGCCATCGCCGTGGCGATCTTCTGAACGGCTTGAAGCCCCAGTGAACAGGGGCGAAACGAGACCTCCGGCGCGAAATGCTCGTGTTCCACGGTCCAGAGCCAGCGAACCGTCACAGTCGCCTCGTAGTCGAACGTGTCGGTATAGAAGCCCGTCGGGCGGTTGGAGCCCTTCAGGTGCTTCAGTCGCAGACGGAAGTGTTGATTCTCGCTGTAGATAGGGCTCGAACCGCCGAGACCGGGCGTAGGGTCGCTTCGCTCCCCCTCGTTCCAGACCACGGTCATATGAAGTCTTCTGCTTAGCTTGCGCTTGTTCATGTTTGATCCTCCTTACCCGTCTCTCCGCTAAGTGAGCAAGAGGTTCAAAGCCGCGTGGCAGTCTTCACGGGATCTAGAGTTTCGTCCCGTCGCTCGTAACACTGGTCCCAGACAATGAGCCCGCTGATGCTCCTGCACCACACGAAAAAAGACCGGGGAGCCCCCGAAGGGGCTCCCCGCTTTTACTCTGAGTCCAATACCCAAAGGGCCCGTTCCAGAAGGAGCGCTTCCAGTCTGAGAAGTTCCAGTTCCCCACCAGAGTTAATACAACCGTCTACGGCGTTGATTGGCACCTTGCCCTGTTCGGAATAGAGCAGTTTCGAGATTTCGACCCAGCCGCACCGGGGCTTCCAGACCACGCAAGTCAGATTCCGTGACTGATTTGGATAGCTGCGGTCGATCTGGATCGAAACACGAAGCCGGTAAGGACCGGCCTCGTGGTGAGAAAGAAGTCGGACATTTTGCCCGTCCGGCCCGGTGCCGGGAGCCGAGATAACTCGGCTCCCGACCAGGTTAAGATCGAAGATCATCGGGCGAAGCCCGACTGGAGCTTGCGGTAGGTTTCGAGAGAGACTCCCAAAGCCTCCGCGTCCTCCGCGTCCTCTGCGTCCTCGTCCTGCACCTTGCCGTCGAGGATCTCCAGGATCTCCTCTACGGAATCCTCCGCTTTCGAGGGAGGAACGAGACCAAGCTCCTCGTCGGTGCAAGCTGCTCGGGCCAGGACTTCCATGGCGTTCGGCTCCTCGGAACTAACCGAATGTTCGTTGCCAACGGCTCGGTCGCCCTTGTGGGCCGTGGTCGTGGACCATTTGCCCTTCCCGTTCGTGCGGACCTCGTAACCCAGGTTGGCCGCGATCTCGGCCAGCACGATATGCGACCAGCACTCGACCGGAACCCAGATTGCGTTCCCCTTCGCGTCCTTGCCCTTGCATTCCTGCCATTCGAAACTCTTTTCACGCTTCCCGGTGTCCGGGTTCACGCTCCAGCCTCCGAATACGGAGCGGAAAACGCGACCGTCGTCCATTCCGTAATCCTTCTCGTAGACGGTGCGCTCCCGTCCACGGTAACTCTTGGTCGTCTTCTCCTCGCGCGTGACCTTGATTTGATACTCGGGGCGAGAGTCCGCCCCGGTGCAGACCAGATACATGATCTGGTCTCCTTCCACGATCTTGCGATTGGACAAGCCACAAACCTGTGGCCTGGCGTCAGTGTGACCCGTCTTCGCTTCGAAAACTCGACTACTCATGCGGTGTTGATCCTTCTCTTTAGGGAGCCACCCTTGG
>Ga0307379_10008018_pt1 | contig 14293 bp, 16 predicted proteins | sample UN2MG_FD_202237 | JGI IMG/M metagenome (GOLD analysis project Ga0307379, IMG submission 202237) | Soil microbial communities from Risofladan, Vaasa, Finland - UN-2 | ecosystem: Environmental > Terrestrial > Soil > Coastal area > Acid sulfate soil | place: Finland: Risofladan, Vaasa | collected...
CTAAGGCGCTAAGGTTTTTTTTGTTTTTTCCAGATCGGGACGGACGATCTGAAAAAGTATCATGCCCTGCGAGCAGGCTATTTATCAAAAACGTCTGCGGGCAAATCAAACTTCTCTATCAGATCATCAAGTGCATATGGCAAAATGAGCGTCTTTTTGCCATGCGACTTAATTGGGTAAGACTTATGTATCTCGAAATCATAAAACTTAGGGTGCCTGCCTTTGCCTGTCACATAAATAATGCCGTACCCCTTGAGCGTTTTTATTACTTTCCTTAATTCTAACGGCTTAGGCATAGTTTATTTCGGTAGTTGATTGCTGGAGATTATCATTGGGAATAGACATTAATGATTTTTTTATAGACAACTTCAGACTCCTGGAAGACTGTTTGGTTTCCAGTTCATTATATATCCTCCAATACTTACCGTGCGCTGGATCAAAAATTGTATTAATTGCATCGTTTTCTACCGCGGTTAAAACATATTCCTTTATGGAATCAGCTAATGCTTTTAAAGCGGCTTTTTCATCTTTACCATGGGAAGAAACTGTAAATTCCAAACAGCGGGCAACAACCACATCGTTCTCTTTGGTTAATAATATATGCAGTGGTGGACTTTCCCATAAGCTACCGATCTTAAATCTTATCCTCTTTGCTTTCATACCTTTCATAGATCCCTCTTTAATTTGCACAATTCCACAATTTTGTTTATGATTTTGTTCTTCCTGATTCATCAAATTTGGGTTGAAACCCTGTGCTAATCAAACTCTGTTTTAGCAAGAATTTAATCACCTCATCCACACTTTGATTTAAACTGAACTTGTCTGTCTCAATAACAAGAGCACCGCTGGGGGACGCTGGCAGGTTTGTAAGGTTATTCACGTTTCTGCCCCAGAAGGGCGTACTCGGCACATAGTGTCTTACCCCTTGTTACGGCCTCGTGAACGCTCATTCGTTTAACACCCAAAAACCTTGCCACATCGGTTGCCGGGTACCCTGTTTCCTCAAAAAGGAGGCGTCAACATCTGACACCGCCCAGTACAACCTCCAGCCTGCTTATCATCATCTTCAGTTGCTGATCTTCTCCGGCTTTTAATTCCAACCTCAGGCTTGCCTGCGATACCACCGCATCGCTTATCCCGAAACGTTCTCCAATTTCCTTGGGCTTTGCTCCGCTATACTTCCGGCAGAAAAAGATGCTTACCTTTCTTGTCAAATCTCCATTTTCGCCAAGTTCCATTTTGACTGCACTTACGATCTCATCCATTGAAGGCCAGGATTCAGTATAATTTTGAGTTTTGAGTTTTTAATTTTGAATGGAAAAGGCTTTTGAACCGCAAAATCGCTAAGGCGCTAAGGTTTTTTTTGTTTTTTCCAGATCGGAACGAACGATCTGAAAAAGTAACATGCCCTGTCCCGCTGGGCGGGATAAACTGGGCAGAAAAAGCTGTCATCTTCCCAGGTTGTTTACCATTCGTTTTATGCCGTCCTTCATCAATGGCACATTCCAGTTGAGAAGGAAGCCGAGTTCAAAATTGGTAAGTTTAAGATAAGTCAGGAGTTGGGCTTCGTGAATTGGAGCTATTTTATCAACGGTCTTGTTTTCTATGATTACAGTCTGTTGGATCATCATATCGATTCGAAAGCCCGCATCTATTGTAACGGATTCATACTTGACTGGGAGCGGGACTTCGCAGGCCACTGTTAATCCTGTTTTTTCCAGTTCGTATGCCAGGCATTTCTGATATACGGATTCGAGAAGGCCTGGGCCGAGCGCTTTGTGTACTTTAATGGCGGAATGTACGATATTTCTTCCGATTTCTTCGATGTCTTTCATTTATTTCGTCTTTGAACCGCGCTAAGGGGTAAAACTGTTGAACCGCTAAGTCGCTAAGGTTTTCAGGGTTCAAGGACTGTGCGTTTTATGGTTAAGGTGTATGTTTCTGCTGCTGGGCGAGAGGTTGCATCGTGGCCCCATTTTATGAGCTTGAGGCTGGGGGTGCTATCTTCCATTGTTATTTCAATGCCTGTGATGCATCTTGGATGCACGCAGGAACCTGTGTTGTAGTAAACCGGCTCGGGGTTGAGCTTTTTTCCTCTTTCAATGGCTCTGCGCTCGGTAAGGGAGAGGTTTTCGTACACAGGGCGATGGGTGTGCCCTGCTATGATTGTGTCAATATTTTTGTCGTTGTTCATAGCCAGTTGATAGAACTTTTCGTCTATTTCGTTGGATAGACCCGGATTGGCGGCTGCCCTTGTGGGGTCTTTTATGCCGTATCTCTGAAGGCATGACCAGAAGTTTTGCACGAAGAATTTGCTGAAGGCTGCTCCGTGGCCGCTACATTTAGGGTCTGCCTGGTGGCCGTGCCAGAGGAGGATGCGTTTTCCATGCGGGGTGGGTCTGTGGAGTATCGCGGCTTCGTAGATCCTGATGCCGGGAAAGATATCGCGCAGGATATTTGCGTTGTCTTTCCACTGGATGTCGTGATTGCCCCAGATCTTGATGTAACGGGTATTTTTCTGATCAGGATCATGAAATTCTTTGATTTTGTCATAGACAGAGGTGTGGGTGATGTATATCTGCTCAAAGGTTTTGTTTTCCCAGAGTTCTTCGGCGTCGCCAAGTTCTATATAGGTAAATCCCTCTTTGAGATAGTAATCGAGCGCGCATTTGTAGATGAGGGAGTTGTGGGCGAAGTCGTCGGAGCCGGTCCCGTCACCACGATGCATGTCGGACATAACGATAAGTTTTGTGCCTTGCTCCAGGGCTATGGATTTGATTGTTGCCATTCTTTATAAAGGGAATTTTGTCCCCCTTTAAGAACATCTTCAGAAATCAAGGCCAAAGAGCCTTGCGCCTGTTTCAGATCCGGTTGAGTTACCCATTTTATTGGGGTCAGGAGTTCTACCGGAAACTCTTTTATTATTCTGCTGACCGCAATCGGTTCGACCCATAAATCTTTATTTTTTGCTTCTTCGATAATATTTTCCCAAATAAATGGAAATTTTTTCGCAATAAAGAGTATGTCCGCATAATCTTTAGGTTCCATTCGACTTAAGGCACATATTTTATTTGAAAGAATATTTCTCCAGTTATCAACATTTGCAAAAAAATCAAATCGTTCAAAACCACCAAAATGAAAAGGAACATCATTTATAAAATCTATCTTTAGAACCAATTGATCCTTGTTTATAAAAATACGCAAAAAGGATTCACTGGTTATTGAGACCATACACTGAGAAAATGTTTTTTTTAAATAAGTTACGACTATCTCACATTGCTGTTTGAAATTCGGATGATTGTTCAGAAATAGATCCAAATCATCGGAATATCTGTGATCAAGGAAACACCTGCTTAACACAGTTCCGCCAGACAGGTAAAAATCAACATCCAGATCCTGAATTTCCCTTAAAATTTCATCCTGAAACGGATAAAGCTTATTTAAATAATATTCCTCTGGCATACTTATATTTTTCCTTTAATTCCTTTGGATACAATCTGCCAAGGACATCATCAGTTAAGGCTTCTTTCAATATTTTATTTGGAATAAGTTTGATCAATGTATACCAATCGTAGGTAGATAACAGTCTACAAAAAATTAATTTTTTATCAAGAAACGGCAATGTTTCAATTTTACCAGTTATGAGATCGTATAATTGATTTTCATCAACGTTTTTATCCCAAAAAGCATCTGATAATAATTTTTTTTTATCTTCCGGTGTCAATTGTTTCATAGAGACCTTTGAAAAATGCTTCCCGCTAAAATCGGAATTGAAGCTCCCCCCAGTCCCGCTGGAACGGGATCTCCTCTTTGAGACAGCTCCGCCTCTTGAATTACATTAAGAAAGGTTGTATAACTAACTAATTCTATTATAAATATGTTACAAAATCTCAAAAATTACCAGAGAGAAATTACCCTGTCAGAAGAAACTCCATTGAGCCTTGCTGTCTTTGCATCTTGATTCACATTAAACTCAACAACAAGATCAAAGGAATTATCATCATGTTTTTTAATATCCTGCCAGTCTTCGCAGTGAGCCACCAGAACCAGCGCTAAAGCTTTTTCGTATATTATGGAATCAATAAACTCTTTTACTATTTCAGGGCCAATGAAAATAATGCGGTTACGGCCGTTTTTTGCAATGGCAATTAATCTTTCCTCCAGTTTGCCACGGATGTTATTGTACTCTTTTAGTTTGGATACTACAAAATGTGCAGCCAGCTTCGATTTTGCCTCAATCCCTTTTGGGGTTAAAAGGTAAGCATAACCTATCTTGTGAGGATTATTACGAAAATTGCCGATTTTGACAAGGCCCTTTGCTAAGAACTGCTTCAGGACATAATTGATCTGACCCAGGCTTATTCCCGTAGAATCCGCTAATTGGCGCTGAGTTGAAATCTCCTGCCCGCCTAAGGTCTCTAATATTTGAAAGTGCTTTTCTGAAAGGAGCATAAGTAAGCTAAAATAACAAAAAAAGTTGCAAGTGAGCTAAAGTGCCTAAAGTTAAGGAGTCGCTTCGCTCCGCTAATTTTATATAATTAACATCCGTTACAGCACTCTGGCGGATTGAGACCTTTGCAAAACGCTCACTTTTGCCCAATTTTGGCGTCAGGCTCAAATTTTAATCCTCAAAATACTCAATGTATTCCTCCGGTTAGAATTTTCGCCTTCCTTGACCTTTGAACAAAACTGAGCATTTTTCAAAGGTCTCGGATTGCAGGGAATACGCTCGTTGTTCAGTTTTGAACAGACTTCTTATATTGAACGAGCTGTGTAGTCAAGAAAAATATTTTTGGGCAGGAAGAAGGGGTAAAACTCTTGAACCGCTAAGGCGCTGAGGTTTTTTTGTTTATCCTTTGACCCCTAATTCTATCTTTTCAATAACGTAATTCTGCATCTCTGCCGTTAGTTCCGGGTAGATGGGCAGCGCGATGGTGTGTTTCGAGGCGTATTCGCTGTTTGGAAAATCGCCGGATTTATAGCCGAGGTATCTGAAGCATTCTTGTTCGTGGAAGGACACAGGATAGTAGATCTCGGTACCGATGTTGCTTTCTGTAAGGAATTTTCGCAGGTCATCTCTTTGTTCGGCTATGGATATGACGTACTGGTTATAGATATGATATTCTCTTTTGCAGGCAACAACGGGCTTTTTGATGCCTTTGACATTCAGGTTTTCGTCGTAGTAGGCGGCGTTTTCCTGTCTCATTGAATGCCACTTGTCAAGATGGGGCAGTTTTACGAGAAGGATTGCGGCCTGGATGGGATCAAGCCGGAAATTGCCTCCGATCAGGGTATGATAATATTTGGGTTTGGCGCCATGATTTCTGAGCTTCCTTAATTTTTCATCAATTGAGGCATCGTTTGTAACGACCATGCCGCCATCGCCCATGGCTCCGAGATTCTTGCTGGGGAAGAATGAAAAACAGCCCATAGTTCCCATGCTGCCTGCTTTTTTTGTTCCGGTCTTTGAGGGATATCTCGCGCCGATGGCCTGGGCCGCGTCTTCAATAACCGGAATGTTGTATCCCCCGGCAATTTCAAGAATCGGGTCCATGTCAGCGCATTGACCATAGAGGTGAACGGGGATGATTGCCTTTACCTTGTTTCGTTTTTCTGTCTCCGATTCAAACCATTTCCGCAAGGCTGTCGGGCTAAGATTATATGTATCGGGATCTATGTCCACAAATGCGGGGGTCGCGCCGAGTCTCGCGATAACACCCGCTGTGGCGAAAAATGAAAAAGGCGTCGTAATGACGATGTCGCCGGGGCCAACATCCAGGGCCATGAGCGAAATCAGCAGGGCGTCGGTTCCGGATGATACACCGGAGGCGTATTTCGTACCTACATAAGCTGCAATCTGTCCTTCCAGTTCTTCAACCTTTGGCCCCATAATGTAACGGGTTGAGTCGATGACTTCATTGACAGCAGCTTTTACTTCTTTTTCTATCGTTTTTAATTGTGCGTTTAAATCGAGTAATGGGACTTTCACGGTTACTCCTTTTGAGACCTTTGCAAAACGCCCTTTTAAGACAGCTCCGCTTCTTGGATTACATTAAGAAAGGTTGTTTAACTAACTAATTCTATAAATATAATGAATGGAAAATCAATTCAAAGGTCTCAATTCTGTTCAGTTTTGAACAGACTTCTTATATTGAACAGGTTGTTTAGTCAAGTAAAATAATGAGATTTTTGCAGAACGCCGAGAAGAATGTTGGCCACAGACAAACACAAAGTAGCCGTTCACAGGTTCACGGTTCAGAGGTTCAGGGTTATTTTTCTTGGAGCGCCGGGCTAACTGCTATGCACCAATATTTTCAAATCGAAGATTGTTAGCAGTTAGCTTTTAGCAATTAGCCTTTAGCTTAAAAAATCAAACAGTTAACACATTCAGCTAAGAGCTAACAGCTAATGGCTAATAGAGCTTTATCCTGAACCTTTGAACCTTGAACCTTTGAACCCGTGAACGGTTACTTTGTGTTCATCTTTGTGAATCTGTGGCTGAATGGTTACTCGTCTCTTTGGCGGAGCGGGTGGCATTTTTTATATATTCGATGAAGAATGCAAGAAAAACAACCATGAACAATGCAACCACAGTAGCAAGAAGGACGATCTGTTTCACACTTTTTGACCGCACCGAGCTGGTTTCGGGATCCCTTACAACATGGACAGCATTACCTACCAACCTGCCAAGATATTCTATATTCAACTCATTTGCGCTTTTTGACAAGGCAACAATTCTGCCCTCTATATCCTTTAAAGCTGTTACCACAGAGGTAATATTCTCCTTCTCCTTCTCCTTCTTATCCTTCTTCTCCATTAAAAGAGCAATCTCTTGTTCCAGGAATTCTTTGTCAACTTCCAGATTTTTTGCTTTTACCTCTGACTGCAGGGCAGTTCTTAAAAGAAGCGCGGAAGAATCCTCCTTGATCAGATCCTTGATAAAGGAAGTATCAATAACCAGACTTGTCTCTCCTTTTTCTCTGCCTGCGCTCTTTAGCGGCTCGTACCTTTCCGATTGTTTCATTTCCTTCAACAGTTTTATGGCAATCAATGCCTCTTTTTCTTTCTTTTTTCTTTCGATATCAATTGTTCTTATTTTATGCCTGTATACATTAATGAGATTTTCTTTATTTTTGGTAAGCTTCAGTGTTTTAATAGTTGCTTCTGTTTCGGAAATCTTAATGTCATTAATCAATTCAAGATCATTTTTCACATCTATGAATGAATCACCTGTTTTCTGCGACCTGAAAAACCCGGATTTTGCTATCTTGGCATCCAAAAATTTGATAAAGTTATCTGTTCTGATTTTAAATGTGTTGATCACATCAATATAGTCGGAATTTGCAAGAAAATTGGCGGGAAATTCAATCACTACCAACGGTTCTTCTCCGTATTTCTTCTCAAAGCCTATTCTATATTCGTCTACTATTGACAGCAATATCTGATTTCTTTCTTTTATCGAAAAAACATCGGCTTGTTCCAGGGTGAGGGTTAAACTAAACTGATTGGGGAAAAACGTATATGATTCTTTATTCTTTTCAGCAGCTTCGATCTTTCCCTGAACCTCAGGCGGTATTACCGCTCCTATGCCTATCAACCCTCTTATATCTTCTACGGGAATGGTTTTATTTTTCTTTTGAAGGAAGACAGCTGCCCTGGATAAAATCGCTGGAGTAATAATTTGATTTTTATTAAATAGAGTACCATCGGGATTCTGGTGCTTCTCTATACCTGGAAAATTCAGTTGAATAATGCATTGAGTTACATATTTAGTGGGATATTTTAACATTACGTACCCCATGGACACTCCAATACACAAAACCACCCCTAAAATTATAAAAACCTTCCACTTCCACAGAATCTTCAGATAATCGATAAGATTTATTTCGTCTTCGTATGGCGGGTAATTCTGGGGATATTGAGTCTGTTGTCGTTCATTGTTGGTCATTTTTTAGCTCCTGCAAATTAGGATTAAGGATTAAAGGATTAAAGGATTAAGGATTAAAGAAAACGTTTAAGTGATTTGATGAGTGCGTTCAGCATCTTGCTTGCTGATTCATATTTTGATTCGAGAATTTCATGATCTTTTTCACTTAAATATCCCAATTCCGTTGAAAGCAATAAAAAATATCGAACTTCTTCTAAAGACCCCCTTGCGTTATACAAAACTGTAAGTACTCTCTCGTAGTTTGTCGAGACTGGCCTTCAACTATGTTTACAGGTACAGAATATGCTGCACGTTTTAGTTGATTAACCAACCCATAAATTTCAGTTCCTGGAAAATTACTTGTTACCTTATAAATGTCAATCACTAATTCATGCGTCTTTTGCCAAACCTTCAATTCACGCCAATGAGTCCCCACAATAATCCCCTAATCCTTTAATCCCTAATCCTTAATTATAGTATTTCGTCAAAATATTTTATGGTTTTTTTTAGGCCTTCATTCAGTTTTACCACAGGCTGCCATTTTAGTTTTTTTCTGGCAAGGCTGATGTCTGGTCTGCGCTGCATGGGATCATCCTGCGGCAGGGGCTTAAACACAATTTTTGATTTTGAACCTGTAATTTTTATGATTTTTTGAGCCAGCTCAAGGATAGCGAATTCATCGGGATTCCCCAGGTTTACCGGTCCTGTAAAATCATCCGGCCCGCTCATCATGCGGATCATGCCTTCTATCAGATCATCCACATAACAAAAAGAGCGTGTTTGGGTTCCATCGCCAAACACCGTGATATCCCTGTTTTTCAATGCCTGAACAATAAAGTTGGAAACAACGCGACCGTCATTTGGGTGCATCCGCGGGCCATATGTGTTAAATATTCTGACAACTTTGATTTTCAGACCGTGCTGGCGATAATAGTCAAAAAAAAGGGTTTCAGCGCACCTTTTTCCTTCATCATAACAGGATCTCGGACCGATAGGATTTACCCTGCCCCAATAGGTTTCCGGCTGGGGATGAACATCCGGATCTCCGTAAACCTCGCTTGTGGATGCCTGCAGAATTTTAGCTTTAATCCGCTTGGCAAGCCCCAACATATTGATGGCGCCATGCACGCTTGTTTTTGTAGTCTGGACAGGATCAAACTGATAATGGACAGGCGATGCAGGACATGCAAGATTGTAAATTTCATCCGCCTCAATATACAGAGGGAATGTAATGTCATGGCGGATAAACTCGAAATTCGGCTTATTTAAAAGATGGAAAATATTTTTCCTTGTACCGGTAAAACAGTTGTCCACACATAACACATCAAAACCTTCGGCAACAAGACGCTCGCAAAGATGAGAGCCTAAAAAGCCGGCGCCGCCGGTGATTAATACGCGGTTGTTTTGATGATATTCCATAAGAATCCTTTTTTTCACCACGAAGAACACGAAGGACGCGAAGAACGGGATCAAATGATTTTATAATATCTTCTTTCCCTTCGTGTTCTTCGTGGTAAAATTTTCCATTATTAAAAATTTCATTAAAAGTGAGTTAACGCTGGTTTGCCGATTGAGTAAACATTGAATCCAATCTCAAAAAGTTTATTCCGGTCGACGATATTGCGGCCGTCAAAGATAAAGGCCGGTTTTATCATTGACTTGAATATTTTCTCATAGTCAAGATCCCTGTATAAATCCCATTCCGTCATTATTGCAATTGCATGGCTTCCGGAGGCTGCTTCATAAGGATCATCAATATAGCTTACGTTTTCGTCAATTCCTTTTAGATCAATTCCTGCGTTCTTTAATGCCTTTGGATCGGTAATTGCCAGATGCGCTCTTTCCTCGATCAATCTCCTTGCAATGTAAATAGCCGGACTCTCCCTTGTGTCTCCTGTATTAGCCTTGAAAGCAAAACCAAAAAGGCATATTTTCTTGCCCGCTAATGTATTAAACATGACTGTAAGCATGTTGATCACAAAACGATCCTTTTGAAAATCATTTATCCTGAGAACATGGTCCCAGTAATCGGCTACTTCGTTAAGGCCCTGATGCCGGCAAAGATAGACAAGATTCAAAATATCCTTTTTAAAGCATGATCCACCAAACCCGATGCTTGCATTCAAGAATTTATCGCCGATCCTGCTGTCAAACCCGACTGCCCTGGCCACATTGACAATATCTGCATCGGTCTTCTCACACAAAGCGGATATGGCATTTATTGATGATATTCTCTGGGCTAAAAACGCGTTGGCCACAAGTTTGGAAAGTTCACTGCTCCAGATATCAGCGGTAATTATCCGCTTTTCATCTACCCAACCGGCATATATTTCAACCAGCTCATCTCTTGCTTTTAAACCGCTTTGTGTTTGACGGGAACCGATAAGTACCCGATCCGGATATTCCAGATCCTTTATTGCAGTGCCTTCAGACAAAAATTCCGGGTTGGAAAGAACTTCAAAATGAAGGTTGTTGTTCGAAGTCAGGATTCTCTCCATGGCCAGGGCGGTTTTAACCGGAAGCGTGCTCTTTTCGACAATGATTTTTGACGATTTAGAATACTGGAGTATCTGCCTTGCAGTTTTTTCCCAATACTGCAGGTCTGCGGCCATGCCGGCCCCCACTCCAAAGGTCTTTGTGGGGGTGTTTACACTGACAAAAATGATGTCGGACTCTATTATGCCCTGCTCTATATTACTGGTGAAGAAAAGATTTGTTCCGCGTGTTTTTTTTACAATCTCATCAAGACCCGGTTCATAAACCGGCAGGTCATTTGAGTTCCATTCATCAATGCGGACAGGATTGATATCCACAACCGTGACCTTGTATTGCGGACATTTATAAGCAATCATAGCCATGGTCGGCCCGCCCACGTAGCCTGCGCCTATACAAAGGATATTTTTTTTAAATTTTTTCATTTTTTTCTCAATGTTAATAATAGTTCACCGCAGAGTCGCAGAGAACGCTGAGGTTAATTTTTTTATTGTTTTCCGTTGAGAGGACGGAAAACAAAAATAAACGCATTATCAAAATTATCATATCGAGTATATTTCATTTAGATTGAACAGCTTGCTTTTTAAATTGTCGCCTCTCACGACAATTTAAAAAAATAAACTTCTTTGCGACCTCTGCGGCTCTGCGGTGAAGAAAATGGCTTGGCCGGGTTAGATGTTAAGAATTAAGGTAACTGTCATAAGTGCCGCGGATTCCGGTTTTAAGTGAAATCTTTGGTTTCCATCCAAGAGCGGTTAGCCTGGAAACATCTAACAGTTTTTGCAAAGTGCCGTCAGGCCGGGTTTTATCAAATACTACGTCCCCCTCAAATCCAACTATATCCTTTATAAGCAATGCCAGTTCCTTTATACTAATCTCCCTGCCTGAGCCTATATTTATCAGTGCAGGAGGATTGGAGGCAAGCAGGAGCGCAAAATTTTCCTCATTTAGATCCATTATAAACACGCACGCATCAGCAACATCATCCACGTGAAGAAACTCCCTGCATGGAGTTCCGCTGCCCCAGAGGTTTGCGACGGCAGGATCGGCCATGATATCTTCCGGAATAGGACCGAAGTGAGCCTGATCCTTTTTTATTTCTTCCTGGTCGCCATTAACAGCCAGTTTGGCAAGATGAAACTTGCGGATCATGGCTGGAAGAACATGGCTGGTTTCCAAATCAAAGTTGTCGTTTGGCCCGTAAAGATTGGTGGGCATAACTGCAACATAGTTTGTGCCGTACTGACGATTATATGATTGACACATCTTGATACCGGCAATCTTGGCTACTGCATATGGTTCATTAGTGGGTTCAAGAGGGCCTGTGAGCAGAGACTCTTCTTTCATCGGCTGAGAACAGTTCCTTGGATAAATACATGAAGAGCCTAAAAATAACAGACGCTTTACCCCTGCTTTCCATGCTGCGTGAATAATATTGGTCTGAATTGCAAGGTTGGTGTATATGAACTCGGCGGGATAGGTATTGTTGGCAAGTATGCCGCCGACCTTTGCGGCAGCTAAAAACACGTATTCAGGCTTTTCCTCCTGCATAAAGGCTTCCACATCTGATTGCCGTGTTAGATCCAGCTCCGTATGACTGCGTGTAATAAGATTTAAAAAACCTTTTTCCCTAAGCTTGCGGACAAGCGCGGAACCCACAAGGCCGGTATGGCCCGCGATATATATTAAGGCATTTGGGTTCATCACATATTTGCTTCGCAACTTGAGGGGAATGGAAAACCATTTTTGTGGCAGATGGCTTCCCGCGCTGCCTCGTCAAGATCATGTTCAACCATTTCATGAATCATGTCTTTAAATGAAATCTCAGACTTCCAGCCAAGTTTTTTGCGCGCCTTTGATGGATCTCCAAGCAGTGCTTCAACCTCGGTGGGACGAAAGTAGCGTGGATCAATTGAAACCATAACCTGCCCCTTTTTCAGTTCTTGAAGCTTGCTGTATGCCTTATATTTTTCCATGCTCTGCGAAGGAACTATTTCAGCCAGGATACCTTTTTCATCAACCCCCTGCCCGATCCATGCGAGTTTAATGCCGATTTTCGCGAAAGCCATTTCACAAAACTCTCTTACGGTATGCTGCTCTCCTGTTGCAATAACAAAATCCTCTGGTTCATCCTGCTGCAACATAAGCCACTGCACTTGAACAAAATCTTTAGCGTGTCCCCAATCGCGCTTTGCGTTAAGATTCCCAAGATACAGACAATCATTAAAGCCAAGGGCTGTGCGCGCAACAGCTCTGGTTATCTTGCGTGTTACAAAGGTTTCGCCCCGTACAGGCGATTCGTGATTAAAGAGGATGCCGTTGCAGGCATAAATGCCGTAAGCCTCCCTGTAGTTCACCGTGCACCAGAAAGCATAGAGCTTGGCGCAGGCGTAAGGAGAGCGGGGATAAAAGGGTGTAAGCTCGGTTTGCGGGATTTCCTGAACCTTGCCGTAAAGTTCGGATGTGGATGCCTGGTAGAATCTGGCTTTTTTCTCAAGCCCTAACATCCGAATGGCTTCCAGAATACGCAATGCCCCAAGAGCGTCTGTGTTTGCGGTATATTCAGGAGTTTCAAAAGAAACCTGGACATGACTCTGCGCGCCCAGGTTATAGATTTCATCTGGCCGGACTTCCTGGATGATGCGAATAAGGTTACCGGCGTCGGTAAGATCGCCATAGTGAAGGACAAATCTACGGCCTTTTTCATGAGGATCCTGGTAAAGATGATCTACCCTTTGAGTATTAAAAAGAGAAGAACGCCGTTTTATTCCATGGACCTCGTATCCCTTGCTTAAAAGTAATTCCGCAAGATAAGCGCCGTCCTGACCGGTAATTCCAGTAATTAAGGCTTTTTTCATTTTAGATCTACATTCTCTATGTACGAAAGAGTTTAAATCTCACCGCAGAGCCGCAGAGAACGCTGAGATTAAGTTTTTTATTGTTTTCCGTTGAGAGGACAGAAAACAATAAGAGCTATCTGAAAAGTGGATTACTCGTCTAATTCGTTCGCTATTCTTACTATGCCATCCCGCATAAGGGCACAACGTTAGTTTTTTTCTTTCTGTCCTCTCAACAGAAAGAAAAAGCTATCTTCCCTTTGCGTCCTCTGCGGCTCTGCGGTGAATAAAAAACAGAGGACCTAATTAACTGCAATATAGTGCTTGATGGCATTAAATGTGCCTGAGCCAATCCCCTGCACCTTCCTGATATCTTCGATTTTTTCAAACAGGCCGTGCTTGTTTCTGTGTTCCACAATCTTCACAGCCAATACAGGTCCAACATTAGGGAGAATTACCATGTCTGTAAGGCTTGCCCTGTTGATGTTTACAGTGCCCTGCAACCCTTTTTCCATCACCTTTGCAATAAATTTATCGTAGTGATTTCCCAAATGCTTTTTGGCAACCTCTTCGTTTTTAAGATCAAGCCATGTCTCACGGTCAAGGGTCCCCAAAACATATATCAGTTGTTCTTCATCAATTTTGCCGTTTGAATCATGATGTGGGCAATGCCTGATTTTCTCGCCGGCTTTTGCTTCAACCACTGCAAAGCTGGAATCGGGAAGAAGACGTATCCTGAGATCTGTCCATCCCTGGCAAATGGCGGAACTTTCGCCAAATAGAAATAAAATAAAAAAACTGAACAGTAACAGGCAGTGATTTCGCTTCATAATAACTCCTGTAATTAGGGTGTTAGGTGTTAGGAACAAAAGAAGTTACAAGTGAACTAAAGTGCCTAAAGTGAGCTAAAGTTAATGAGTTGCTACGCTCCATTTTTTTATATAAAATTGACAAGATACCTCAACTTTGACAAGCTCGTAAAAAGTCCCTTTAGCCTGTCATTTCGAGTGAAACGAGAAATCTTTATTCTGCAACC
>Ga0307379_10008021_pt1 | contig 14291 bp, 8 predicted proteins | sample UN2MG_FD_202237 | JGI IMG/M metagenome (GOLD analysis project Ga0307379, IMG submission 202237) | Soil microbial communities from Risofladan, Vaasa, Finland - UN-2 | ecosystem: Environmental > Terrestrial > Soil > Coastal area > Acid sulfate soil | place: Finland: Risofladan, Vaasa | collected...
CTCCTTTCTTTTTGAAAGAAGATTATACCATAACCTTTTTGGAGTGTTACCTATGTGTCCGAACACTTGTTACCTATGTGTCCGGTCTATACAGCATGCTCTGCCCCTACAGTTCTTGTCCGGTCTAGAGCAAATGCTTGAAAGACCAAAAGCCTATTCCTTCCTACTAAATTTTGTGAGTAATCCAGGTTAAAAGTCCGTGCCGATAGAGAAGAAATTGCGTCGCCGGCCTTTGATCAGCTCTTCGGACTCATAGACCTGGTTACCGAAGCTGTAATAATTGTTTGCGTAATGGTCGAAACTTTTGGCGAAGTCGAAGCGCAGAATTGTGTAACCGAAGTTGATCCGGATGCCAAAACCGTAAGCCGCCTGGGCATCTTGGAGCCTGAAAAATTTGGATCTTTGAGCGGTAAAGGGTTGAAAGACTTCATCTTTAAACCAGGCGCCGGCGATGTCCATGAAAAACACTCCGCCGATACCGCGCAGATAAATCGGCAGGGGCCAGCCCATAACGAGGTGCTCGATCAGGGGGAAGCGCAATTCCATGTTGCCCAGTATAAGGTTAGTTCCCCAGAGGTCCCCGTAGCCGGCGCCACGGAAAGTATACGGTCCGCCAATATACAGAACCTGCGGGTTCCGGCCCAGGCGCGTGGCCCCGATTCCGCGCAAGGCAAAGGTGACCCGGCGCCAGAGCAGCCAGTATTGCCGCCAGTCGGCGATCAGCTCAGTGTAACTCAGGTCGCCTAAATACTGCTCGGCGCTCAGGCGGTACCTCGAGCCATCCACCGGGCCGGTGTTGCCGAAAGCGGTGTTGTCGAAAACGAGAGCCACCTGGGGGCCGCCAAAAATGTCTGTACCGTACTTCTGGACGTTATGCTCTCTGAGGTCAGGGAAGTAATAATACTGATAAAAGCTCATCTCGAATGTTTTCTGACTGATCGAGTAAACGGCCAGGCCCCACTCGATCCTGCGGAAACGGTTGAACGGGCGGCTGAAAATAACCCCCCCTCCCCGCCAGATGTTGGCCAGGTACTCCTCGCCGCTTCGCAGGGTGGAAAGATAATAAACATCGCGGAACTGGGTGACAAAAAAGCCGTAGTCTGTACGCCCCTTAAGGTTGATATACTGGAACATGAGGTCCGAGTCCTGGATATTGCCGTAGATATTGGCTCCCAATAGTATGTTCCGGTTGCCGAGCTGGTCTGATAAAGAGAGCAAAACCCCGCCCGAGATGCCAAGGTTGTTCTGGTAGCCGCCATAGCCAGTGACATAATCAGTGGAGAACTTCGCTTTGTATTTGCCGAAAGTAAAACTTGTAGTGTCCGGCATGGGAATCTTTTCCTTCGGCACATCGAAGTCAAAGCTGACCGAGGGCAGAGAGTCGGATTGCGAGACTTTTAAGGAATCTGCGCCGGCAGCCGCGCTGTCAAGCAGGGCAACAGCGGTGTCCTCTTTGTAGAAGGCCTTTAAGTCAAGGCTGTCCCCGGCCATTATAGCCTGAGCGCTGAGCGTGTCCGCGGGCGCGCCCGGGGGGGTCTCTTCCGGATTTTCGCCAGGAAAGGCCGCTACCTCGAGCTTAGCAGCTTGAGCCGGAACGGTGTCCTCGGGTAGAGGGAGCTTAAGTGTGTCGGCTGTCAGTTGTAACTGACTGGCGGTCTCCAGGTCGGATTTCTCCCCTTTGCCAGCGAGAACCTTTGCGGCCAGCTTCATTTGAGAGCTTTCGAGAATCGGAGTAAAAGGAGGATGTTTCTCCAGGGGCTCTTTCTCCTTGGGGAAGTTTATGTTTGAAAGAGCCTTTGCAAATTGAGAATTCAATTGCTCCTGTTCTTCAAGATGTTTGAAGAGTGCTTTTCTGGCTTTCAGATGCACGGTCTCGTAAGTGAAAGTTTCAGTGGTATCCGGTTTCCAGATTTTAGCCTGGCGCTCCGGGCTGTTGATTACAAAGATATCCCAGCCCGCGTTGAAAAAGGCGCTGAAAGCGAGGCGGCCGCTCGAGGAAGACCAGGAGATACAAGGGCTTATCTCAGTGGCGCCGGTAATCCCGGTCAGGACATCGGTCACCTGGTACTCTTGTCCGTCCGCGAAATCATGGTAAAAGATGTTCTGAATCCCGGTGCGAACGGAAACATAAGCCAGTTTATCGCCATCCGGAGACCATTGGGGAGAGATGTTATCCCCCAGACTGTTTGGAAGGATTGAATATTTGCCGGTTTCAAGATCAAGGATGCCGATGCGGTAGTCGGAGAAGATCAGTTTTTCGAGGTCTGTACCTGGGCCGTATTCGGTAGTGAAGGCGATTTTTTTACCATCCGGGGAGAATACCGGATCGCGCTGTGTGTATTTGTCAGCTGTGAGTTGAGTCAGCTTTCCTGTTTTAATATCCACCAGATAGAGGTTGGACTCCCCGCCGTCGATCCCCGAGAAAACAATTTTTTCTCCATCCGGTGAGAAGCTCGGTGTGAGGATCCCGTCAAGGCCGAACTTGAACTGTTCAATCACCTCTTTTTTGAAGAGGGCGTAGACGTAGATAGCATCTTCCTCTCCGCTTTTAGCTACGAAGGTGAGGAAGCGGTCGTCCGGGCTCCAGTCGAGGCTGGTGTAGAGAAAACGGAACGATTCGAAATCAGGGCTGCGCTGGCCCTCGACGATTTTTTTGGCGTTGCTTCCATCGATAGCGCTGGCGAGCCAGATGTCTGTATAACCGCTCTTGTTGGAGATGAAAGCTATCTTTTCCCCGGTCGAGTTGAGCGCAGGTGTAACATTGTAGTTGCTGCCATCCGTGGTATGGTCGGTCAGCCGGCGCGAGAAATCCTCGGGCTTGCTGAAATTGACGACCTGGGGCAGATAGGTTTTGCGGACATCCTCGTTCCACTGCTGGCCCAGTGTTTTCAGATTAGCCCCTACCGAAGATTTAAAAGCGCCATCAAGATTGCCGAAAAGAGGAGTTTTCTGCAGGATCTCCCCGATCTTCTTGTTGCCGTAGCGCTGGGCGATGAAATACCAGAACGAATGGCCGAAGCGGTAGGACCGCAGATCGGGCATGTAGTTAAGTTCTTCGAGAGTCATCAGGTATCCGCTCAATGCGGCATCCCTGAGCCACATTTCAGTGTATGGGGTCATTCCATCCAGGGAAAGCTGTTCGACCATGCCCTCGATAAACCAGAGCGGCGGCATGAAAGAAAAGGGGTTGTACATCGGGGTTATATCGCCCCAGATAACATCGATCTGGAAAGCATGGGCTAGCTCGTGAGTCAGGGTATGCTCGAAATCTTTCCAGGAACCGGTGAACGGCAGAATTACGCGCTTCTTGAGGAACTCGTTCACCCCGGCGAGACCCTCATCGATCTCTCCAGCCAGAATATTGGTCTGGGAGAAATCCGAATGGCTGGCGTAAAGCATCAGCGGTATCCGTCTCTTTGGCTTGAAATTGAGCATCTTGCTGTAGCGCAGATATGCTCTCTCAGAGATCTTGGCGGCATCGAGCACCATGGGCCGTTCTTTTCCGTAAAAATAAATATCGAAATGCTCGCTTTTCAGTACCTGCCAGTCGAACTTCTTGTACTGGACCTTGTTTTTGCCGAACTGGGCGGAAACCTCGCCTGGGAAAAGAGCCGCAAAGGCGAATCCAAGGACAACCAGGCTGAGAAAAGTTTTTATCAACTCCCTATTCGCAAAAGGCGAGAGAGGTTTATTATCGAATCTTGCGGCAGACATCCTGCAAATTCCTTTCAGATTAACAATCTAGTTCCTGAGGTGACCCTCGAAATTTCCAGACAGTAAACCGGCCCCTGAAAGCGCTAAAAAAATGCTGCAAGCTTTATAACCGTGGTTCATTTCGGCTCATTCCAATCAGGTGGTAAAAGTTTATACCAGCAAGCACAGTAAAAAGTTTCCTCTAAGGAAAAATTTGTCGAATTTTTTTTAATGTGCTTGCATTAAAGCGGGACTAGGAATATCTTTATTTAATTGTATTGATAAAAATCAAGCTGGTCAATAAAATGATGAAAGGCTGAATGTTCCCGGACGCCTCGTTAAGGGCTGTCGAGCGGGATATGACTACTTATCTGGCCGCATACGGTAAAATAAGCCAGCAAGTGAGCGAGGCTATCGATTATGTGTCGATGATCAGGGCCAAGGTCAGGGGCAAGTGTTTCGGTCCTAACCGGGCCCTTCAGGATGAGGTGCGCAAGATCTATGGGCGTGAGGTGGAGGAGCGCCTGCGGTTGATCGGCAGGCTGATCATCGAGCTTGGAGAATCTCGCCCGCAGCGTTTCGCCTCTGCCCTGAGCCGGCTCTCTCTCAACCTGGGCGAGAAAGCAGAACAGATGGTGGATCTGCTTTATATTCCAGGTTACCATGATCTCCAGAAAGTAGTGGTGGCTCAACTCGATCACATCCGGCGCTCGCTCATCTACTTCCAGAAGACAGTGACCAACAAAGAGGAACCTACCACTGTCAATATCAACTATCTGTTCCGGGACATTACCCTGGCGGTTTGTCCCTATCGCAGCGGGTTTTTACCTGCCAGTGACGAGCGAATGGTGGGTGTGAGTTTCAAAGAGAAGCTGGATGATGAAGTGCCGCATATGCTGGGTGAAGATGAATCGCTGTATCTGGCTTTCTACCAGATAATGGCCAATGCGGTCACTGCGGCGGGAGATCAGGGAACAGTAAGTGTATATACCAAGTATTACAGCCGGTTCAACCAGATTCAGGCAACCATAGCGGACAATGGACAGGGGATTGACCGGCTGGGGGTGCTGAAAAGTGCGCTGGAGACCGAGACAATAAACCCCATAGATGCCGAAGAGATTCGCGATGACAAAGCAGATCTCAACAATAAAGTCTTTGATCTGATTTACAAGCCGCGGGTGAGTGCTTTCAAGAATGAAAGCAGCAAGGGGATAGGACTGGCCCTGGCCCATGATGAGATTTCGCGCCACAGGGGCAAAATTGACATATTCAGCAAACCCTCGAGAGGTGCTACTTTCCAGGTGTTTTTTTATATCAGATAACCTGTAGGCTGATCTATTTCTGGCAACCAATACAGAAAAAGAGGCAGAAAGTGAAAACAAGAGGATTCGTGAACAGCTTGACCGTGGGAGTTTCAGCCGCAGCTTTCATGCTGACATTATTCTCAAGCTGCAGCTTTTTGGGGAAGAATGTCACACCGCTGGAAGCCAATTCCGGAATCAAGTACGGTGAAATGATCGCTTTTGCAGGTAGCAAGGCTGACAGGGCCTACATCAGCTTAAAGGGCGGCTACCCGGTTTATGCCGAGAGTGGGGATTGGAGAGATTCTGATAGTGGCGGCTGGGCCCAAGGGTACTATCCCGGGATGGTCTGGCTTTTGTACCAGTCCACCAAGGACCCCCAGTACTATAATCTGGTCCAGGACTGGACAAAGGGTCTCATACAGCGCAAAGAAGACTCTTCAAGTTTCGGTCTGGGACAGGTATTTTTCCCTGCCTTTGTTATCGGCTACCAGGTGACAGGTAACCGGACATACAGAGAAGCGGCCCTGGAAGCGGCTCAAACCATTTCCAGGCGTTTCGTGCCGGCAGGGTTTTTCCCGGCCTGGGGTGAGCCGGAAGATACGATTCTGGCGCGAAGGCTCTCAATCGAGTCAATGATGGACCTTGAAGTCCTCTACTGGGCTTCTGAAGCCACGGGCAACTCTCAGTATTCCAGGCAAGCCGACCAGCATACGTTTTTCACCCTGAGGCGTCTGGTCAACAGTGATGGCAAGATACTGCATGTGGCCGATTTCGATCCCAGGAACGGAGATACTTACGCGGAAAAGACTTCACAGCTTGCCGATAATAAAATGTACGCCTCAAAAGGCTACAGCCCGTCAACTGTCTGGGCTCTGGGTCAGGCCTGGGCAATCTATGGATTTACCACGGCTTACCGCTATTCAAACCAGACCACGTTTCTTAATGGGGCCAAGCTGTCGGCGGATTATTTTATTAATAACCTGCCCGAGGATGGCATCCCCTTTTGGGATTTCGAGCTTCCTCCCGGTGAGCCGAGGCAGAAAGACAGCTCAGCCGGGGCTGTCGCCGCTGCCGGCTTGTTGAAACTTTCCCGGATCTGCCCGGACAGGGCCGACAAACAGCGTTATTACGATACAGCGCTCAAAATTGTATCGAAACTGATCAGTGGTTACTACCGCAAGGGAGAGAGTGCAGGCGTGCTTGGCGGTGGAGTGTTCGACAGGAATTTTACCTCCGGGAAAGGCGGATCGACCTCCTGGGGAGATTACTACTTTATCGAGGCGCTCCTTTTGCTTAGGGACTATAAGGCGTAACTTAATAATATCCTTGTTCCAGACTCGTTCAGGCGAATTCCAGCGAAAGCCCCACAAACTTGGTGGGGCTTTTTTTTAGAAACCACCGCCGAAAAGCCTTGGAAAGGCCTCGGTCAAGCCCATAAACATGAAATGCACCCCGATAGCGATAATAAAGATCTGCAGGATGCGGCTGACCGCGAGCATTCCTATCGGTCCCATCAGGCGGCTGAGCCGGCTGGCAAAGGAGAGGATAAGCATGGTGAAGCTGAAAACCACGACACAGACCGAGATAGCGAAAAGCTGGCCGTAATGCTGCTGGAAAAGAATTACAGTGACAATCGTTCCGGGTCCGGCCAGCAAGGGGCAGGCGATTGGTGAAACCGCAACGGCTTGATAGTGCTGTTTCCTGTCTTTTTCTCCGTTTTTCTCCTCAGGAGATTCTGCGGGAAGGCCTGTGACCAGCATCTCACGAATCCCGACCACCACCAGCAGCATACCACCGGCAAAAGCGAATTCGCTTATCTCGATGTGAAAGAGATGGTGCAGGATAAAAGAGCCCACCAGGGCAAATGACAAAACAAGCAGGAAGGCGATAGCTACCGCAAAGCGGAAAATACGCCTGCGCTCTTGTTCGCTTAGACCCTGGGTGAGGCTGATAAAAACCGGCAGGCCGCCTATCGGGTCGACAATGGCGAAAAGGGAGAGAGCGGCCTGAAAAAAAACGAGCAGAGTGATCTCCATAATACAGGCCTTCTGGCTAAAAATTATCAGCTCAGGTCACTCCCCGTCTCCTGGAGCCTGGACCGTGAGACAGGAGCCTCTCTCGGCCGGATAAGAGGAGTGGACCGGTTAAGGGAAATTCAGCGAGAGCTTATCGGCCCCGCTGAAGAAAATATTGCCTCACCAGGGTTAAATCCCGCGTTGAAAATCAAGCTGCACGTATGCCAGGCTCATTCCATGGCAAACCGCATATTTACCCAACTCGAGCTTTCAGTGAGCGGTATGGATACCACCCCGAGTGCGGCGCCTATATTTTTCGGCACGCGCACAGACCCATAGGGGCTGTAGGTGTAATAGGGCCAGAGGAAACGCGCCGACTCAGGCAGAGACATCCTCCAGCCGTTATGGGAGAGACTGCCATTGACTGCCTTGCCTGTTAAACGGATTTCTTCTCCTCCCAGGATGAACGATTTCCCGGCGCCGGTTTGAAGCTTTTCCCCTGGGTGAAGCCTCAACGGCAGGTTGAGAAAACAGGTATCGGACCTGTCGTAGGTCTGCTCCATTTGGGCGCTGAGAGTGGCATGCAGTGAATCGTCGAGATTTATGGTCAGCCTGAGGCTATAGCCCTCGTGGGCCACGCACATGGTGTCGGAAGCCTCGGAGCCTGAGATAAACGCATCAAGCGGCAGCCGGGTCCAGGCGCCGGTGGAACCGAGCTTTACAGCGAAAGTGGCCAGCTCGGGCTGGTTTTTCGAGTTGCCCCCGGCGATAATATGCCGGCTCTTGTCGTGCCAGAGGCTGATCGGCGCTGTACGGTCCAGGAAAAACTGGTTCAAGGGACTTTCGGCACTTACCAGCGCGCACATCGAGTAGACCCAGGGACCTTCCTTTTTCACCACTGCCGGGCGGTCGAGCGCATGCTTGTAAGCATCGCTTTCCTGGGGGATCGGGGCCTCGGGACCCTCGGCGTGGTAATGCGCATCCTGAGCGATCCGGGCTAAAGAGTTAAGCCCGAGCGAGTTCAGCGGGTCGCCGCTGTCGCCCAGGGCTGCAAGGAGCTTGAAACGGGCAAAGCGGCGCCCTTCGGGGAAGTGGGAGAAAGTAAAAAGCCCCCAGGAAGCGTTGACCTGGAAATTGTTCCTGTTGCGCTCATCCACTGTGTAAATGTCCACGCCGTCCGGAGTGCACCAGTGGAGATGAAAGCCGGTATTGGCGCGCATGGCGTTCCAGGCGGCGGGATCGGCTGTGTAGTGCCAGTAAAGGCCGGCCACCGAGCTGTTCAGGTAGTCGTAATTCATGGTAGGTCCGTCATGTTCCGCCCAATAGCCGCCGGGTGCTACTTCGCGCACGAAGCGGCGCAAGGGCTCCGTGGTAAGGCTGACCCACTGATCCAGGCCCAGCACCATGCCCATGCGCCAGATAGTCGTGGCGCGCAGGCCGAAATGGTTCGGCGAATATCCCAGAAAGGGCGCAGTATAGCGGGGCCGGTCGATCCTCGGCTCAAGGTCGCGCACGAGATTTTCACCTGAGCGCCGGAGCGCTTCGCGCCAAGCCTGCAGGCGGCCCTTATCGAGGTGCCCTTGCAGGAGACCCAGGGCTTCTGTCCAGCAGTAGAGAGTCCGGTGGGCATCCAGCGGGTTGACCGGCCTGCCGTTAATCCTGGGCACTACATTGCCCTCTCTGTCAATGCAGGAGACCAGATAGTCCCCGGCGCGCAGGGCCATTTCGAGCACCTCTCTATCGCCGCGGCGAGGATTCGCGGGATGGACGCTTGTATAAAGAAGCGCCGGGACATAGATGTACTGCATCCCGGTTATAGCCCATCCTCTTTCTTCTTCGGCTGACGAGCCGGGCAAGTGAGCCCGGAACCGGCCGTCCGGGGCCTGGAATTCCCCGGCTTTGTCCACCGAGGCGGCGAGCACCTCATAATAGAGATCGGGAAGCCTGTCCGCCTTCCAGTGCGGGTGACTGGCGAATGTGGCGGCAGACAGGCCAGAGACCGAAAAGATTGTGGCTGCGAGAACAGTTGCCGGCATTTTCATGGAAGCGCTCCCGGATATAGGCTTTGGATTCAAAATGCGGCTTATCAATCAAGCCGGCCGCAAAAATACGCTGAACCGGTCGATAATCAAACCTCAGGCCTGCTCATTCTATAGTAAATTTTACATTTACCCATTCCGAATTTTGGGTGAGCGGGATGGATACCACCCCCATTGCGGCGCCTATATTTTTCGGCACTCGCACAGGCCCATACGGGCTGTAGGTGTAATAGGGCCAGAGAAAACGCGCCGACTCAGGCAGAGACATCCTCCAGGCGTTATGGGACAGGCTGAGGCCAGCCTCATTGCCGGAGAGACGGATTTCCCGTTCTCCCAGGATGAATGATTTCCCGGCGCCGGTTTGAAGATTCTCCCCTGGATGAAGCCTCAACGGCAGGTTGAGAAAACAGCTGTCAGGCACGTTATAGGTTTGTTCCATTTGAGCGCTGATAACGGCAGTCAGGCTGTCTTGCGGGATGATAGTGAGCCTGAGGCTATAGCCCTCGTGGGCCACGCACATGGTGTCGGAAGCCTCGGAGCCTGCGATAAACGCATCAAGCGGCAGGTAACTCACGCTTCCATCCGCTCTTTTCACAGAGAAAGTGGCAAGCTCGGGCTGGTTTTTCGAGTTGCCCCCGGCGATTATCTGCCGGCTCCTCTCGTGCCAGAGGCTGATCGGCACTATGCGGTCGAGGTAGAACTGACTCAAGGGTCTTTGGGGGCTCACCAGCGCGCTCATCGAGTAGACCCATGGGCCTTCCTTTTTCACTACTGCCGGGCGGTCGAGTGAGTGCCTGTAGGTTTGGCTCTCCTGGGGGATCGGGGCCTCGGGACCATCGAGGTGATAGTGGGCATCCTGAGCGATCCGTGCCAGGGCGCTGAGACTGAGGGCTTGCAGAGGATCACTGCTTTCGCCCAGGGCAGCCAGAAGCTTGAAGCGTGCGAAGCGTCTTCCATCCGGGAAGTGGCAGAATGTAAAAAGCCCCCAGGAAGCGTCAACCCGGAAGTTGTTCCTGTTGCGCTGATCGACAGTATGGATGTCCACTCCGTCCGGGGTACACCAGTAGAGATGAAAATCAGTATTGGCGCGCATGGCTTTCCCGGCGGCGAGATCCGCTGTGTATTGCCAGTAGAGACTGGCCACTGAGCCGTTCAAGTAGTCGTAACTCATAGTCGGCCCGTCATGTTCCGCCCAATAACCGCCGGGTCGCATTTCGAGCACGAAACGGCGCAAGGCGCCGATAGTCAGCTTGCTCCACTCAGGCATGTCCAGCACTGTGCCCATGCGAAAGATAGTTGTGGCGCGCAGCCCGAAATGGTTGGGTGAATAACCCAGGAAGGGCGAGGTATAGCGGGGCCTGTCGATCCGAGGTTCGAGGTCGCGGACAAGCTCTTCTCCGGCGCGCCGGAGAGCCTCGAGCCAGGTCTCAAGGCGGGCCTTATCGAGATGCTCCCGCAGGAGCCCCAGGGCTTCTGTCCAGCAGTAGAGCGTGCGATGTTCATCCAGCGCTTCGACCGGCTTGCCGTTGACCCTGGGCACCACCTTTCCATCCCGGTCAATGCAGGAGGCCAGGTAATCCCCGGCGCGCAGGGCCATCTCGAGCGTCTTTTCATCGCCGCGGCGGGGGTTTGCAGGATGAGCATCCGTATAGAGCAGAGCCGGAACATAAATATACTGCATATCGGTGATGCTCCAGGTTTTTTCGTCTTCGGCCGCAGAACTTGGAAGACTCGAGCGGAACCGGCCGTCCGGGGCCTGGAATTCCCGGGCTTTTTCCGCCGAGGCGGCGAGCACCTCGTAGTAGAGATCAGGCAGCTTGTCCGCCTTCCAATTCGGGTGATTGTCGAGAGTGGCGGCTGCCAGGGGTGAAAAAAGAAAAAGGCTGGCGACAATCGCGGTGCTAAGGTTTTTCATAAAGCCGGCTCCGGGGTTAAGAGTTGGATCCGATCAAGATTTGAGAACGGCTTATTCTGTATCCAAAGGAGCGGCGGCTGCCTGCGCGGCAGTGCTTTCAGGGGCAGACAGGCAGATTTGCCCTTAAAATTTCTACAATTTATCCCGCTTGTCAGATCAAACATGAGGCTGATCAAACTGAAGGTTTGTTAAATCTACATTTTCAATCGAGGTTAGTGCAAGATATAAATATTTTAAAAAAGACATCGGATCAATAAATTTTTCAAAAAATCTGTGAGCAACAATCGAATCTCAAAAAAGGACCTTTCAAGCTGGACGGAAACCGGGCGTGGTTATACTTTATAGCATAATAGCATATCTGGATCGGCCGAGCTGTTCGCTGTCTTTAAATTATTTTCGATATTTGTATCCAGGGGTTTGACCAATGCCAGAAACTATCATAACCTGCGGAGCGGACCGCCTGCTGGGCGAGGATCAATTTAAAGGGCTGGTGGAAAGCAAGCGCGTGGGCGTGGCGGTAAACCACACGGCGGTTACCGCGGACTATTCATTCTGGCCTTCACTTCTGAAAAAGCGCACCGGCGCCAGGCTCGAGGTGATTTTTTCCCCGGAGCATGGGCTTTGGGGCGCTGAACAGGACCAGGTGCCCTGCGCCGGGGAGAGGAGATCCTTTGTGGGAGCGCCGGTGGTCAGCCTTTACGGCGCTGATCCCGGGTCGCTCAAGCCGGACCCTGAGCTGTTAAGGGGCCTGGATGCCGTGCTGTTCGATATCCAGGATATCGGGAGCCGGTACTATACCTATATCTACACCCTGGCTTACGTGATGGAGGCAGCGGCAGAGGCAGGTGTCCGGGTAGTAGTGCTCGACCGTCCCAACCCGCTGGGGGGCGAAAAAGTCGAGGGCCCGGCCCTTCAGAAAGGTTATGAGTCTTTTGTCGGCAGGTTCGCAGGCCTCCCTGTGCGCCACGGGATGACCGCAGGAGAGCTTGCCCTCTATTTCAGCGGCATTCACGGAGTAGGGCGGTCTCCGGAGGTGGTTCCAGTCAAAGGATGGCAGCGGAGACTTACTGCCTTCGAGTACCGGGCCCCCTGGGTCAGCCCCTCCCCGAACATGCCCACTATCGATACCGCGCTGGTCTATCCCGGGATGTGCCTGCTCGAGGGAACCAGCCTCTCGGAAGGCCGCGGTACGACCCGCCCTTTTGAAATATTCGGTGCGCCTCACCTCGACACCTCCGCTCTGGCCGGCAGACTCAACGGGCTGGAGCTTGCCGGCGTGCGGTTCCGGCCCCACCGCTTTATCCCCACTTTCAGCAAGCACGCCGGGGTCCTCTGCTCAGGGGCCCAGGTCCATGTGACCGACAGAACAGTTTTTCATCCTTTTTTAACCGGCGCAGCGGTGATTTGGGCGGCAAAGAACCTTGCTCCGGAAGAGTTCGTCTGGCTTGCCGGAGGCTATGAGTTTGTCGAGCACATCCCCGCTATCGACCTTCTGTTCGGTGATAAAAGCTTCCGCATGCTTATCGATAACGGAGCCCCTTTCACAGAGATCGAGGCGATCTGTAATCCGGGAGCGGATGAGTTCAAAGCAGCTCGTGAGAAATATCTGCTTTATGACTAGCGCAGTGACAAGTTTGATTTACATGGTTGAGTCTTTTTTGTCCAACCTATTCATGGTTTATAGAATATAAGGGAAAAGGCTATAGACTATAAACTATAAAGTTGCAACCCTAAGGTTTCAACCTTGACATCCACTCCTGCCATTGGCTCAGGGTCTTTCTGTTTGCTTTCGCATCCGCGTAACAGGATAAAAAGAATTAACCGGGCTTAGCTCCGGCACTTTTTCGAACCCCAGGCGCCGAATCGATTCTCCCTGCCCGAGTACAGGCAAAACCTCATTCATTATATCAGATCAAATAAAAACTATTGAACAAAGCGTCAGTCTGACAGGTAGTTAAATAATGTGAATACAAAGCGGAAATAATTCATGGCGCATACTCTCAGCTTGACAAAGAAGTTGAGCTGGAATATCTTGGAAAAGTATAATAATATTTCAGTTACAGATTCGGTATCATTCAGGAGACAAGGGACAGGACATGGATTTAAACCATTATTTCAGCTCGACAGGCCAGGAACTCGAGAGTTTTTTGAACGTGTTTTATAAAAGCCACCGGATGTTCGATCTGCCAAGGGAAAGGGTGATCCGGGGAGTTGTGGAGCCCCGCTTTGCCCGGATGCGGAATATGATAGAGCACTCTTTGAAATCATTTCCTGGGCGCTACAGTTTCGAGCAGGTGGGGGATGATACTTATCTCACGATCAGCACAAGCCTTGGCGTGCGGCCCAGACAAAACTGGAAACTTCACGCCGGGCTTTTTCTGGTAACTATCCTGACCACCCTGCTTGTGGGGTCTTTGCGTGAGGGAGGCGACCCGTTTTTTAAAGCCTCGGAACTAGCGCTGGGTGTGCCTTTTTCTGCGGCCATTATGCTTATCCTGCTGGTCCACGAGCTCGGGCACTATTTTGCGGCCCGCTATCACGGCATGGATGTGACCCTTCCTTTTTTTATTCCCCTGCCGCCGCCTTTTATTTTCGGCACTGGCGGGGCGCTGATAAAGATGCGTTCGCCCATGTTCAGCCGAAGGATGCTTCTGGATGTGGGAGCTGCAGGACCGATAGCGGGTTTCCTGGTCAGTGTGCCGATAGTCATTTTAGGGCTTATGTCCTCGAGCTGGTCTCCGGTGCCGCCGCAGTATTTCGTTACCGGCAACTCCCTGCTTTTCTCCTGGCTTACGCATCTGGCGCTGGGGCCGGCGCCCCAGGGTTATTATCTGGAGATGTCTTCGGTCGCTTTCGCCGGCTGGATCGGCTTTTTTGTCACTGCCATGAACCTGTTGCCTATCGGGCAACTGGACGGAGGCCATATCGGCTATGCGCTGATCGGGCGCCGGCACACGCGGATGGCTTACACTTTTTTCGTCTTGATGCTGGTGCTGGGCTTATTCTGGCCCGGCTGGATTTTCTGGGCCCTTTTAATCCTCTTTTTGATCCGGGTCAAACATCCGCCGATAATCGATGAGGAGATCCCGCTGGATTCCAGGCGAAAGGCCGTGGGGGTAGCGACTTTCTGTATCTTGGTTCTTACTTTCATGCCCATGCCGATTCTGGCTTAAGGCAGCCGGGATTCCTGACAATGATTAATACTATTTTGCGTTCAAGTTAAGATTAACAATCCAAGGCCAGCCTGTTATGCTGTGAACCCGTTGGGGATTTTTTTCCAAACAGGCAAGTTGATCGACAAGTTGATCTTCGACGGCATTCATTG
>Ga0307379_10008023_pt1 | contig 14289 bp, 20 predicted proteins | sample UN2MG_FD_202237 | JGI IMG/M metagenome (GOLD analysis project Ga0307379, IMG submission 202237) | Soil microbial communities from Risofladan, Vaasa, Finland - UN-2 | ecosystem: Environmental > Terrestrial > Soil > Coastal area > Acid sulfate soil | place: Finland: Risofladan, Vaasa | collected...
TTCGTGTAACGTGTGATCACATCCTTAAGGTCCGTGATGTATTTATTTAGTATAAGGGTTTTCTCTGCGTTTAAGTCCTGAATTTCTTTTTTCAGCGACTTATTGCTAGAATGTTGTATTTTAATTACTGCAACCAATGCGGCCAAAATAGGCACAATGATTGGCAGTAATATTTTAAGTAAATTTCCTAAAGAATCTAAAAATTCGTCCATTCTGTATATTTGAGACAACTGGAATACTTATGTTGTTTGTGTCTCTGTAGTACAATGGTGCTGTATTACATGTGAGGGATAATGTACAGCACTTGGACTAGCGACAGGGGGGTTATTGTTGGCTTTGCCAACGACACAATGGAAGATATTACCGAGGATGTTGTTTTTGCGACTTCTAAACCACTGTTTAACAAATCGCAAGTAATAACTAGGGAATATATTTCCAACTGTTCCACTTGGGTTAAGTCTTCATACGAGTATGGAGGCGTCCTAAAGGAGATAGGGAGATCATGGTTTGACAAGGACATCATATCAAAGTTCTTATATCATGCTAAAATCTCGAATGATGGCGTGACACAGTATATAAAGTTGATGCTGTTTAAGAATGATGTTTCTGATATGGTGGAATAGTATGTTTAATAAACTAACACTGACGAGCGTCTTAATGGCGCTCGTTTTTGTATCTGGATGCTGTTTCTCTCCAGAAATCATCCCAGCTAAAATAGAAGTGCAAGCAGGTGACTTGGAAGTTGAAGTGGTGTCTACTTACGCTAATACAGAAATATTGGTCAATGCGGCCATTGTAGCTGTGGAAGATGAAGATGATAAGGAATCATTACAGACTGCATTTGATCTGATAAAAGAGGACTTTGCTAGGCTATTACTCAAAACGAATCAATTACACAAAGATATAAAGAACTTACGAGAGAATAAAGATGGCGAAGATTAATCTTGCACATTTGCTTGGTGAAATTAATTCAACTAAAACCAAGGAATCTTTGCTAGCTAAGGCTGGCGAATTAATTGCTGTACATGGTAATATTGAGGGCGGTGGTTTAATTGATGGCAAGTTGGGGGCTGATGACTCGGCTAAAGTTCAGGCACTCATTGATGGTATAATCGAGAAATTTAAGGCTGAAAAGAAATTTAATTGGCGTGTTCATATTCTAGACACAATTTATGCTATTATTGATATAACAAAAATTATAGAACCAACTACCAGCAATCGTGAAGCCTTAGAGATGTTGGTGGTTGATTTAGTAAAAGATTTGTTTAAAAAATATAACCCAAAGATCCCATACGTTCCGAACTTTATTGGGAATTGGATCAAAGCACTTATCGTCGATACTATCTCACCAGCGTTGATTGATTGGCTATTTGATAAAGTTTACGACGACGACGAATCAGACCAATAATAACTAGATGTATCTTATTCTTATAATTCATAAGGATGAGACATGACTAGCATAGCTTACGAACCTTCTATCTATGTAGTTGGCCGTCAGGTTATTGATATGAAGGCTGTCCAGCATTTTTTGGATGCTGAAGGTACGTATTGGGAAACCGACACTAATATCCCAGCAGAAATGATACCAGAATTTGCTGGTCGCATGTGCTATATGAGTTTTGGTGATAAAGCTGGTCGTAAGGAAAATAGCAAATATTTAGGACACCTTATTGATGTTGGGCATGGTAGTGTTCTTGAACATACTGTGTTTAATTTGATATTTTGCGATATTTCGCGTAGTTTGACACATGAGCTAGTTAGACATAGGGCTGGTTTTGGATTTAGCCAATTATCGCAGCGGTATGTTGATTCTGGCGATGCGAAATTCGTAATGCCTCCAGCAATCAGGGGCGATAAGGAATTAGAAGATATTGTCAAAAGTCATATAAATGACAGTGTTGAACGTTATGAAGCGTTAACTACTAAATTATCTGACAAATTAGCTTCACCTGATTCTATGATGTCATTTGCATTGGGAAATGAAACGATCACTAAGGTCATTAGTGGATGGTCTGTTGGCACGTGGAATTTTAATAGCTTGGAAGATCTCCGTGCGGCGATTGGAAATGATGAAGATTTCAAGTCTTACCTGAAAAAGAAGACGATTAGAGAGAGACGTAAAGCAGCAAGAGAAGCGGCTAGATGTGTATTGCCAAATGCGACAGAAACCAAGATATTTGTCACAGCTAATGCTAGATCGTTAAGACATTTTGTTGAATTGAGAGGTGATAGAGCAGCAGACGCAGAAATAAGACAATTGGCTTGCGAGTTGGTATTAGTCTTACAAAGAGAAGCGCCAAATTTATTTGGTGACTATACAGTGTGCGCTACCGACGATGGTACACAGAATTTTATTTCGTTGAATAAGACTAGGAAGGTTTAAAATAGTCGATAACCTGCATACATGCTTTATATTCATTGGCTTCTGATGTTATCCACCCAACTGATTGCTCGGCTTCACATCTGTTGTCGATGTCATCATCAAAAAATATGATTGACTTATCGTTCTTACAGTTTATTATAGCATTCGTAGTAGCGAATATGTTTTTATTTGGTTTTCTGCATCCAAGATCAAATGATAAAAAAGCGTGTTTGTAGAAATTACCTATGAACTGTGAGAAATATGACCAATGTAGAATGTTTGTATTTGATAATAAGTAAATATCATATCCTTTAGCTGTTAAGGTGGAAATAACTCCACCCATGTCGTTGAGAAATTTGCCGGTTATAATGCTGTTAAACTTAAATGTTATTTCTGAGAATGATAATTTGGTTTTTACTGCTAGCTGATTTATGAAGCACCACGGTGTGATATCGCTACATTCTAATAATCTTAGATTATCCCAAAATTTGGGAACTTGCGATAATTCGCCATACTTAGACTCATCAATTTCTAGAATTGTGTTGCCAACATCAAACACTATTAATGGTTTTTCCATAAAGGCTCAACATGACTTCGCATAAAGGAAGAGTTAAGTTTTATAACAGAAGTGGTGAATTTGGATTTATCATTTCTGATAGGTTCGATAGAGACATCTACTTTAAATTTGATAACGTTGCCAATAAGGATGAGATTGATGTAGGTTCTCTTGGCGACAGTAAAAGTACGTGGATGGCTAGTTTCTCTGATGTTGACAGCAATTCCCGTGGATTTGAAGCGGCGTCTGTTGTTTTAGAAGATATAACGGATGTTCTAAGTGGATCTAAAATACTACAAGCTACTGATGACACTGATGCTGTAGTTTATTTGAATAATGAAGACTGGTTTAATGTGGCATGCCTAGAATTATCCGGACACCGTAAATTAGAATTCATGGTTGGTAAGAATAAAGAAGTGTTAGCGAGAATAGTCAGAAGCTAATAAAATATAAAACCTCAATCAAATATATACAGTAAGAATCCAGTACCGCCACGATGTGGTAGGGTGAGCATGGTGCTCGTCTGCTGGGTTTGAGACAAAATTTTTGAGGTTTTTCCTATGGCTAGTCAACCAGCCAACACTTCGATCCAAGTCCATCGTAGACTTAGATCACAGCGTGCTGACCGCCGTCACGATTCGGTCAAGTCATTGCTGTCGCCAGGTCTTCGTGAGCTAGTAATGGCAGTTCCGGGCGAAGAGGTCCGTACGCTTGCTACTCGCGATGCAGTCGTTTCAGATCGTTACTACAGTGGTCACAGAGTGGTTGTTTACAACCGCGCTCTCAAGACCCTTGCAAGCGCTCTGAGCACGATTACTGGAATCGAGGCACCGATCAAGATCGGTCGCGACAAGTTCTTCAACAAGAGCACCGCGAATGTTGCCGACGATATCCACCAAGAGTTGCGCGACGTTTAAGTTTTACTCGCTTGACGGGCGAACACAGGGGAGGAGAGAAATCTCCTCCCTTGTTGTATTCTAGTTTAGTCAAAACTAAAAAGGATTTAAGGAGAAATAGATGTCACCATATCCAACACCATTCAATTCTACTGATCCGTGGAATTCAAGTAATCCGGCTCATCATCCTAGCTACGAGCAATTTGTAGCTTATTTCAGAATTCTACCTGCTCTTGGTAACGGAAAGCGTAGGGAATATTTAGTTAGCATGGAAAGCATTGCGTCTAAGATCCATGCTGCGTTTGCTGATGCTGGATTAACCATTCCAGAATCAAGACCGTCTGTTGTTCCGCAATTTGGACAAAAGACGGCTAGAGTTACGCTTACTGGATATCAAAGTTTAGATGCTAGTACTGGATTTAGTGAAAGACCAAGACACCATCCTCTTGAAAATCGAGTTGTAGATAGTAATGGTTCAGAATCTGGGAATGGGATTAGGAGTGGTGTTGGCGGTAATGTTCAGCATGGCCAAGATCTTACTGCCGTTGCGATTCAAGCTGTAACGCAATTGAAGCAGGATATAGACGCAATTCTAACTACCGAACTAACTGGCGAATCGATTACGTTCTATAAGTTAGATTTTATGGGCGTAACTTTTGGCGACGGCGGCATTCACTTTCCGGCATAATGCAACTACGATCACTATACACAGATGATAATGAATTAGCGGCTGCCGTTGCTGTGGTTGGATATGGCGGTGGCTCTAAATGGCTGCTTGGATTATATGATATTAATGGTGATCGTAAGGGTAAATGGTGTTTTCCCGGTGGCAGATTGGAAAATTACGAATCAGTAAAGCATTGCGCAGAACGGGAATGCTTTGAAGAAACCGGTGTTAGTGTCAATCCAATACGTGAAATAGATAGAAACGAAGAAGCATCAATATGGTATTGTGAAGCTAGTTCCATTGATACCCCGTTAATGCCAAATTCCGAGTATTCAGAATTAAAATGGATGTCAACCGACGAAGCCTTGGGCTTGAATAATTTATATGATTTAAATAGAGATTATATATTAAAAGCTCGTAAGGAGCACTAAACCAGTGCGCAATTAATGGCTGATATCGAACAACTCGTAGATGCTATTATTGCCCATGGTTATCGGCCTTCATTATTGGTAGTTAGCCCCCACGTTGTTGCTTATGGTTTTTCTGGTGGTGACATCAATAAGTACCCCGGTGGATATATGGAAGTGCAACTGGATAAATCTGACAGCTATGTTGTTTATGAAACACAGATTGCAAATTACAACAACAATTTAAATGTTACGACTCGCTATTTGTCTAGAGATGAACTTGTAAAAATATTAATTGCACCTTCTATCCATCGGAAAGATATTATAATAAACGCTCTTCAACAAATTCTTGCAGAACTAGCCCCCACACTTTCTCGCGACACCAGCATTCAAGACATAGCTGATATGATGGATGATGGAGATGATATATTTAGTGGTGGCAATCGCAGGTGGCTTGTGAGATAAGACAAATATATGTTATTGGAGATTTTGCATGGCAATTCTTGGTCCAAGTCAATTACCAGCTCTATTGAAGGTGGATAGCAATCCACTGAAATTGCACGCGTTGTCTGAACTTGGGCACCCGAACGTTCTTGTTGAAATGACTGAGGTTCAATGGGAACAAGTTTTGCGTAGTATGGGTGACTTTATTGCTAATTATTTTCCATTAGAACATCGTTTACACATTTTTTATACCACGCCATTGCAAACCACCTATGATTTACCACCTGACGCATACTGGGTCAGAGATGTAGCTTGGGACCCTGTATCAACTAGAATAGATGATATTTTCGGTGCTGAGAGTTTCCTTTTTAATATTGGTAACGTTACTGGCATTCAAAATATGTTGCTTGACTATCATATGTTGCTTGCATATAGGAAATTTAGTCAGAAAATTTTAGCAACAGAGGGTAAATGGGAATTTATTCCCGGCGAAGGCGATGATATGAAGTCTGGCGAGCGCCTTAGATTATACCCAACCCCAAAAGGCAGGTTCCCTGTTATGGTGTTGTATATACCAGAAGTTGTTAGGTTTAAAACAGTAGAAGCTAGAGAAATTCTATATAGAGCAGTAGTAGCAAAAACTAAGCTCGCTGTGGGAGCAGTCAGACGTAAAATCAGCGGTATGCCAGCGCCTGATGGTGGGCAATTGGCGTTAGATGGTGATGCATTAATCTCTGAAGGGAAAGAAGAATATAAAGAAGTTGTTCAAGATGCCATCCATCACGGCGAACCAATGGGGCCGTTTGCTTGGTAAATACACTATGAGATATAAATTCACCAAAAAATTAGATATCCTCATGAGCGAGGGTAAAGTAGCCAGAGCTAGAACTCAGGCCATAAAGACTTTGAATAGCAAAGCCAAGAGTATTGCTGGATTTTTAGATAAAAATGGGAAAGAATCTGATATTATAGAAGCATCTGATAGTATCGATTCTTTTGCTAGGGTTGAAGCGCAATTTGGCATGAATGAGCATTTTGATAGATCGCAAGTTGTGTCGATAACTATCCATGATGTTGATGATTATGTTGTGGAATTGCCAGCGGTTTTATCGATGGTGACTGGCGCTGGGAACTACGCGAAGTTAAAAGGGCTGAGAGCTACTAAGTCACACTTAAATGATATAATTAATAAGCTCGTGAATGTGTATTCTAAATTCAAATCTAAACAATGATAAGAATTGCAAATAAATTAGAGGTTATGAAAGGTGGATGGATAAAAGTCCCCGGATGTGAACCTACATCTGCGATTACTTCGCCTTCGCTATCCGTTGCGTTCCAAGAAGATTGTAAGTCTGTCATAGTGAAATTGGAAGATGCTATTTCTGCAATACCGGGATCTTCTGTTGAAACCTCTTTAAATCCAAAGATTCAATATTTTGTCTTGCCATATGGTCCTCCGCCTGCACATGGTTGTCGCGATGAAATGTGCACAGATTGGTATAAAATTTTAAGATCTATTGGCGTACCGACTGAAGAGAAGGATGTTGGCTGTGAAGCTGGCAAACCAACTGATGGATTCGGATATTTCTCCGGCATATTTACTGGGTAAGCTATGTCTAAATTGAATGAAAATGAAAAAGAAGTCTTAAGGATGTTAAAATATAGATTAAATCCTAAGATTATGCTTGAAGACATAGTAAATGCTGCTGTTGCTATGATTGAATATATACCAGAAGATGGTGGCGGTAATACGGTAAAAGTCACGATGTTTGATCGTGCATATAAAGATGGAGATCCATCGTTTGGTGCTGGTTCTGAAGCTTGGAATTACGTAAAAAAGTTAGATGGAAGTCGTATTGATGGAAATCAAGAAATTGACCCAGATGACAAAGCGTATGAAGCACTTGACGAATCACCATATATTATGATATTGCAGTGGTTAACTAATATGCTTGAGCCATTCGGCCATGTTGAATATAGACATGATAAAGAAGAAAAACCACACGGGCAGAGATTTAATGTTAGGAAACCGAAAGCTGGTTATGATGTTAAGAATGTCTATTGGTTTGATATTCCCGGAGATTTGCCGGGTGTTAATCAATTAGACGCATTTAATACTTTAGTTGCTGCTTCCGATAAACCCAATTGGCTTGATGTTGTTACTGATAGCGAAATGGATATGTGGTATGCAGTTGTTAAAGCTGAAGAAGTTAATCCATACGATCAAGATGCGTACAGCGAGATAAAGGCGCAGAAGGAAACTGATAGAGAACGTGATTTTGATATAGATGTTAAGGCTGACCGAGATTTTTCATTTAGAAATCCTCTTGGTGGATTTAACGTTGATCAAGCCAAGGAATCATGGAATACGATTGTCAATAAGATGACAGCCGCTGTTTCCAGACTTGAACAAAATCAGGGCAAGAGAGTTTCGCCGTATTGGGTGGAATTGGCTGTTATTAGAGCACTTCACGAGATGGACCCAGCTACGGTTCAAAGCAATTTCGATCCGGAAATGGCTGGCGAAACTGAATGGAGGGCTATAATCGGAAGCACAAGAGATAAAACAGATGGGTTGATCGATAGATTGACACCAGACGATTTGAAGTTGGAAGAAATTGAAAAAGAAATGCTAGCCATATTGGAAAATTCTCACAAGTATACAGATGGGTCAGGTGAAAAATCGGCTTGCAGAATAATAAAAGATTTTGGCGATAAAGGATGCACTATGGATGAGTGTTCTTCACTCATGCCAGAAGCTCAACGATCAGGTATTGATGGTTGCATTCAAAATTTGGAAAAGAATGGGGTTGTCATGCGTAAAGGTGACAAATTCTATTTCAACAACGACAGTGGTATGACTGACGAACTTGATGAAATGCGTGATGGTAAGTGGCCAGCCAATCAAGGTGGGGTGGGGTTGTCTAACTAATGCCATTATATAACTTCAACTTCAATCAACCACTAGCTTCAATAAATGAATCTCCTGATATGAGAACTGAGTCAGAGAAGATGCTGACCTTAGCTGCTGTTTATAATCCTACCAATCCAGATATTTCCATGGCCGAGAGACTTGCGGAGGAATTATGCAATGTCTCTGGTGCTTTGGTTAAAGTTTGGCTTCGTACCGACAATGAAGTTAATGCTGACGATACTTGGGATGAAGATCCAAATCCGACATATTATAATCCAATTTGGCTAAAGGGAGTATGGATACCTAAGCCGCTAAAGGATGAATTAACAAAATTCGGTGTCGATGCTGATACCGAATCTGCTATTTCCTTTTGTAGAGCAGTGTTGTTGAATGATTTACCAAGGACATTGAGGGCTGGCGATTTAATACAGTTACCACAAAATGCTGCCAGAACTGATTATAAGCTAGATATTCAAGAGAACTTACTAAATTATGAAGTTCTTGTAGCGGAAGATAATGGTTCTTACAGATATAGATGGTTATATGTCAAATGTACAGTAAGACCGTTTAGCGGCGACTTTACATTGTTACCACATGGCAGATAATCAAAAACAGTTTGATAAATTATTTTCAGATCTTAAAAAAGACTTAGATAAAAAATCTAATGATATCACTAATGACATTGGTGAGGCTATTAGATTGGATTTAGAAAAGCATGCAAATTCGTTAATTATTAAATTAAAGAAGATGCCAGACGATAAGTTAGACCAATTCATGAAAAAATATAATATTGAATCATTGAATTTTGAAATTTCAAAAACAGAGCCGTATCATGAAAAATTGGGCGGAGTTGATCTGAGATCTAGATTAATTATAAAAGCTGGCTCAAAAAGCAATGATTTAAGAAAGATAGAAATTCTGACTAATAATAAGGTTTTTGCAAAGACGTTGCTTACAATAAGTACGAAGCAAGGGTTACTGACGTTATTAGGTAAATAATGCCAATCTACAAATTCAGCTGGGATAATCATCCAATAGGCCACCGTGGGGTGGAAGCTGTACCTATACCACCGACTGAACCTGAACAATTTGAATTAGATCAACATCCACAAAGAGTTGATAGACTTAAATTAACTGAAAATAAAACGAATACTCAATCTGATGAAGTTGTTAGAGTGTTTGCTGATGGCTTCAAAACGATGGATGCCGGTATTAAGAGTTATCTTTCCAGCTTGGTTGTTCCAGACAAACAGGATGGATTTAGAGAAGTTGATGTTAGAATATCTGGTGGTGATAAAACTGTTCTGAACTGGAAGCAAGGTAGAAGAAATGCCAGAATAGTGCTTCCGGTTATAGCTATAAATAGAACTGGGTCTAAATTTAATGAAACTAAATATTCACCACCATATAGATATGAAAATAGACAATTTGTTGATAGAGAAGGTACCGAAATGAGGTTGACATACAGACCTCAGCCGCACACTATAAGTTATGCGGTTACGGTCTGGTGTGAGCACAAACACGACGCCGACTCGCTATTATTCCAAATAATGACGCGTTTCAACCCAGTCGCCCAATGGACTGTTGAAGATCCATGGATGAAGGGAGTAGTAGAAGCGTGGCTGGATGGATATACAGATTCGTCAGATATTGATGTTTCACCCGATGAGCGTGCAAAAGTACGTTACGATTTTGCGATTAGGGTAGAGGGTTGGTTGCCGATACCCGGCGAGAAAATTGTTAAGACTATTTTAGGTAGAGTAGCATCAGAAGAGGTGGAAGAATAATGGCTAAATCTCAACGTGATATCAAGAAAACATTAGATCCAAAAAAAGTCGAGTATATGGTAATTACCAATCGAACAAAACAATTGATTGGTATTCAGCTAGTTGAACCAGATGGTGTTGACTTCTTTCACGGACAACAAACGATTAGACTGATGGGAAAGCAGAGTGCTAGATTCCCAGTTGATAGATTAATGGAATCACAAGTGAATAACTTGCGTAAAAAAGGCATGATTGCTGTGTCTGGTTACAGCGAGTGGTAATCAAATATAAGATCAGGAATTAAAGCGGAGATCAAGAATGGCCGTTTATCTAAGTCCGGGTGTTTACCCAAATGAAATAGATCTCAGCGCCTTTATTGGCGTTCAAAGTGATGTAGTGCCGGGGTTTGTAGGTACGGCCAACAAAGGTCCTATCAATACCCCTGTGTTTATATCTACTGCTGAGCAATTTATTGATACTTTTGGTGAACCGTTTCCGGATTCATACCTTGGGTATGCTGTACTAAACTACTTACTTGAAGGCAATCAATGCTGGGTTGTTAGAGTCGGCATTGAATGTGATGATGGGCAGGACTCTGCTCTTGATGATGTCTGCATTGACACTAGTGGAGCAAGAGGAAAAGGTTGGGGAAGAATCCCACTTTTCTCTGGCGTTGATTTTGGCCAGCTGTGCACTAGAGTTATCGATGCTGACAACCCGCTTGTAATTCACGCGGCATCTACCACTGCGCCAACATTTACCGATGTTGATGAAAGTGCTTCCGATGGTCCAACTACAGCGTCATTGGCGCTGAGTGGAACATACAACGAAGCAATTGACGATACGTTCTTTGTGAACATCACTGGTGCGCCAACTGGCACCTTGATTGATGGTGCTGATTACGAAATCGTTCGCAACAGCGATGCTGAAGTAATAGCAACTGGAACGTTTAGTGCCGTTGCTGGTGTTACTTCGTCATTTGCTATTGGAACAGGTTCAGACGCGACTGGTCTTACTGGTATCATAACAGTGACTGGTTCATCTGCGGTTGAAACTGGCGACTACTTCTCATTTGTCGCTGCTCCAGATAACACAACCGCGCAATTTTCGGTTGAGGGAGTCGCTCAAGTTGCTGCAGTTCTCTCGCCAACAACGTACACATCGGCCACTACATTTGCCGACGATCTCAATAGTGCCGCAGGATCATCAGAGGATTGGATAGCGATAGTTCAAGATGATGAAACGGTTTGCATTAGAACTGATACTGAAGGAAGGTGGATTCAGTTAATTTCAACCGAAGCGTTTGCATTAGAAGTTGGGTTATCGCTTTGGGCGTACGACATCCCACGTAGTCATGCTGTTGGGACAAGTCTCTCGCCGTATAATATCAATTCAAACAAAAACAGAGTTAAAATAAATGTTGTTGGAACAACTGCCTCCGATGTTATAGAGGTATCAGTTCCAGTCAGTGCTACGCATAGCGCAGCGTCGTTAAAGACAGTGTTTAATGGTGCAAATGAAGTTGATGGTATTCCAAAGTTTGATGCCGTTGCGCTTAGACTGAGTGATAGTCAAGTCGTCTTAGCGTTAATGACAACAATCGATAATGCTGAAGATGATCTTAGCCTATTAGCCAACAATTCGAATCTCAAGACACTGAGATTTGCCCAAGAATTGGGAATGAATTTCCCATTCGGTACCGGCTATAGAGTGTTTGATGACGCCAGAGTTCTGTTGCCGGAAGGTGGGACCGTTGACCCAGCTGTTCCTTTGAGCTGCGACATTGACCCACTAAGTTCACAATGCTCGCTTGACTCATCCTACTACCAAAAAATTGTTGGATTTGTCGTTGCGAAATCACCGGGAACGTGGATAGACGACTTTAAGCTTACGATCCAGATTTATAACAATACTTCTGGAAAATACACACTTAGGATTGTAGAAGTTAGTTCTAACGTGGAAGTTCACAGAATTGATGATGTAAGCTTCGATTCTAGAGAAGCCAGATACATCGGCAATATTGTGAATGAAGGTTCGTCAATTGGCGGTGCTGCTGGCGACTCATACATCAGATGGGAAGAAAGACCGTCGTACCTTAATAACGATGCAACTGATCTATTGACGTTTGAGGTCAGAACTCCGGGTACGTTCTCAACGCAGACTTTTGATGGTGGCGCTGACGGTATTCCAGTTGATGCCACGTTTAGCACAGAACTCGATGCGGCTATTATTGGTAGCCCGCAAGACAATTCTGGCATTTGGGCTCTGCAAAACCCGGACTTATTTAACATTAACATGTTGCTGACACCGGGTGTAAGTACTGGTTCTGTTCTTTCGCAAGCCATTACAATGTGCGAAGGACGCGGAGACTGCATTTACATTGTTGATCCTCCGTTTGGACTTACTCCACAACAAGTGGTTGACTGGCACAATGGCATGCTGGATAGCAGCTTGCTGACGGCAATCAATACCAGCTACGCTGCACTGTACTGGTCTTGGCAGAAGATTTACGACCAGTTTAGCGCTGAAGAAATATTCGTTCCACCTTCTGGACAGGTTGCCGCTGTTTTTGCTAGAACGGCAAGAGTTGCTGAACAGTGGTTTGCCCCTGCTGGACTAAATAGAGGCAAACTGACAACTTCGCTTGATATCGAGTTTAATCCGTCGCAAGGCGAAAGAAACTTGATGTACAGCCAAGGGAATGCGGTTAACTTTATCGTTAAATTCCCGCAGGATGGAATAGCGGTATTCGGACAAAGAACCCTGCAGAGAGCAGCTACTGCTCTTGATAGAGTAAACGTAAGAATGTTGCTGATATTCCTTAAAAAGGAATTAATCAAAACACTTAGAACATTCCTCTTCGAACCGAATGATCGTTTCACAAGAGGGGAAGTTGTTAATAGAATTGAGCCGTTCCTTGCAGAAATTGCGGCAAGAAGAGGCGTTACTGGATTTAAAGTGATTTGCGATCAAACCAACAATACCCCACAGCGCATTGATAGAAATGAACTTTGGGTGTCAGTTCTGGTTAGACCAACAAGAGCAGCCGAATTCGTTGTGTTGAATATTGGTGTTCTGAGATCCGATCAGAGCTTCTCTGCTGAAGAGGTGTTGGCTCAAACTGGCGTTGTGCTTACATAGTCAAAGATATTTTGACGACTAAGAGGGAATAAAACATGCCCGGATTTAACATACAAGGCAATGGCGGAAACGGGCCATCGAATACGTCTGAACCAAGACGTAAACATAGATGGGTGTGGCAATCTGTCGGCCAGACGGCAACAAGCAGAATTCTTGTATACCTTAAGACTGCTCAAAGACCGCATGGTAAGTTCAATGAAGCCGTAATGCACCATAACCAAGAGCAGGCATACTTTGCTGGTAAGACAGAGTGGGACCCAATCACTCTTACTTGGTATGATATTGAACAGCCAGCAGATGTTTCAAAACAGGTCTGGACGTGGTGGAATAGTGTTTCTGACATTCCAACTGCCAACGTTGCTTTACCATCATCATACAAGCGTCAATCGACATTGACGATGATTGGTGGTGCTGGTACTGTGAATGAGAAATGGACGCTGTACGGTTCTTGGCCGCAGGACACCAATTTCCAAGAATTGGATTATACCACATCTGATATTCAGGAAATTCAGGTTATGCTAAGATTTGATAGAGCAGTTAGAGGTGGCGCAGCTGGTAGTGCTGACAAGGATAGTGATAAAGCAGATGATGAGAAGTCAACTGCCGCTGCTGCTCCGGACGCGCAATAATTTTGGTAATGCCAGAATTAATGAGGCACAGCGATAATACGCTGTGCCTCGTATATAGGTAATAAATGCCCGGATTTAACATAACTGGATCTGAATCGGGATCGTTTGAAAGCAATAATGCTGAGACGATGCGTGCACATAGATGGCGTGTGTCTAAACTTGGCCCAATCACTAAGATTGATGGTCAGGGGGTATGGTATGCTAAGGAATTTACATTTCCTGAATTAAGTGCTACTGTTGAAACTGTGCAGGGTGCTGGAATTGATTATAAATATGCTGGACAAACACAATTTGGGCCAGCGTCACTTGTGCTATATGATGCATCAATAAGTGAAGGCACAAGCTTACTTCTATTGTTGACCGATTGGGTGCGTAAGGTCCACGCCACAGATGTTACTACGGCTGGCAGATCTAGTGTTGTTGGTAGGGTGGCGATAGCAAATGAATATAAAGATAGATCTATTTTCGAAATGACAAGCAATACGGGTTCTAAATTATATAGTATTA
>Ga0307379_10008024_pt1 | contig 14289 bp, 12 predicted proteins | sample UN2MG_FD_202237 | JGI IMG/M metagenome (GOLD analysis project Ga0307379, IMG submission 202237) | Soil microbial communities from Risofladan, Vaasa, Finland - UN-2 | ecosystem: Environmental > Terrestrial > Soil > Coastal area > Acid sulfate soil | place: Finland: Risofladan, Vaasa | collected...
CAGCACGTCGTCCACGCTCAGCGACTCGCCGCCCTCCCAGGCGTACGGCGTGTCGCACCAGGCGCATCGCAGGTTGCACCCCGCCAGGCGCACGAACGCGCACGGCAGCCCCGCGCGCGAGCCCTCCCCCTGGATCGACAGGAAGACCTCGCTGACTTCCAGCATCGCGCACATGCCGGCATTGTACCGATAGCGGCCGCGACCTACGATGGGCATCATGAAGGACCTGCGGCTGTGGGGTATCCTGGCGATCGGGCTGGCGCTGCGGGGGATGCTCTTCTCGGCCGCCATCCGCGACGAGCGCCGGGCCTTCACGCCGGATTCCTGGGACTACTGGAACCTGGCCGGGGACCTCCTCTTCGCCGGCGAGTACCGAAGCGGCGAGGTGAACATCCAGCCGGAGGTCTTCCGCACGCCCGGCTACCCCGCGTTCCTCACGGTCGGCCGGAACGTCCCCGACCGGCCGGGCTTCCTGCTGGGCTCCTGGCGGGCGTCGCTGGCGATCCAGATGCTCATCGACCTGCACCTGGTGCTCGTGACGTTCGCCCTGGGCCGCGAGCTTGTGGGCCACGGCACGGGCCTGCTGGCGGCGCTGCTCTATGCGATCAGCCCCCTGGCCGTCGGGGCGAGTTGCCGCGTGCTGTCCGACAGCCTCTTCGCGTTCCTGCTCACCACGGCCATATGGGCCGTCAGCGTGCACTTCCGCACCGGCCAGCGGCGGGCCCTGCTGGCGGCGGCCGGGCTGATGGGCCTGGCCTGCTACGTCCGCCCGATCGGCCTGGCGATGTCGGCGGTGTTCCTGGCCGTGCTGCTGTTCCGCCCGCGGAGGCTCCGGCGGGCCGGGGCGTTCGCCGCCGTGGCCGCCGGGCTCATCGCGCCGTGGGTCGTCCGCAACGCCGTCGTGGCGGAGTACGTCGGCTTCTCCAGCTTCGCCGGCGAGAGCCTGTACTGGTACTCCGCCGCCGAGGTCGTCGCCGCCACCGACCGCAGCGTCCCGTCCGCCGAGGCCGCGCGACAGCGTTTCCTCCGGCAGGAGGGCTGGGCGTCCTTCGATCCCGACCTGATGGGCCAGTCCGACGCGCCCTGCTATCTCGACAGCGGCGCCCTGGCCCGCTACCGCGCCCGGCGGGCACGGGCGATCCTCCTGGCCCACCCGGGGAGTTGTCTGGGAATCCACCTGAAGGGGTGTCTGGCGTTCTGGCTGCCGGGGGCGGCGGATGTGCTCGAGACGGCCGGGTTTACCAGCGGCGGCAAGGGTACCCTCGCCGTGCTGCACGAGAAGGGGCTGCTCGCGGCCGCGAGGCATTACTTCGGCGGGAACACCACGGCGATGTGGCTGGCGGCGGGGATGACGCTCGTGCTGCTGTTCCGCTACGCCGGCGTGCTGCTGTGCGTGGTGTGGCGATTCACGCTGCGCCTGCCGGCGGCGGCGTGGCTGTGCCTCGGCCTGGTGGCCGCCTCGTTCCTCCTGCCCGGCCCGGCCGCCCACCCGCGCTTCCGGGTGCCCGTCGAGCCGATCCTCTCGATCGCCGCGGCAATGGGCTGGGCGGCAATCTTGCGGCGCCCGAAGCGTCGCGAAGGCCACGAAGACCACCAAGGACTCGAAGCGGTCTGAAGACGACCTTCGCGTCGGTTGTCATCTCGACCCTCCGCGCGGTATGGTGGCAGGCGGAAGACGTATGCGGCGACGAGCCAAGGGAAGGAACCCATGGACAAGCTGGTGATCAACGGCGGCGGACGGCTGCGGGGCAAGGTGGAGATCAGCGGGTCGAAGAACGCGGCCTTGCCGATCATGGCGGCGTCGCTGCTGTCGGACGGGCCGAGCACGATCCGCAACGTGCCGGACCTGGCCGACATCCGCAGCATGGCGGAGCTGCTGACCGAGTTGGGGGTGTCGGCCTCGCGCAGCAGCGACGGCGACCTCCAGCTCAACGTCGAGGACGAGGGCAGCTCGCACGCGAAGTACGACCGGGTTCGGAAGATGCGCGCCAGCGTCTGCGTGCTGGGGCCCCTGCTGGCCAAGCGCAAGGTCGCCCGCGTGGCCATGCCCGGCGGCTGCGCGATCGGCTCGCGCCCGGTGGACCTGCACCTGCGCGGGCTGAAGGCGATGGGGGCCGACATCGACCTGGACGGCGGCGACATCGTCGCCCGCGCCAAGAAGCTCACCGGCGCGAGCATCTTCCTGGGCGGGCCGTTCGGCTCGACGGTGCTGGGCACGGCGAACGTGATGATGGCCGCGACGCTCGCCCAGGGCCGGACGGTGATCGAGTCGGCCGCGTGCGAGCCGGAGATCGCCGACCTCGCGGCGTACCTCAACGCGATGGGCGCCCACGTCGAGGGCGCGGGCACGCCGCGGGTGGTGGTCGAGGGCGTCGAGGAGCTGACCGGCTGCGAGCACGCGGTCGTACCCGACCGCATCGAGGCCGGAACGTTCATGATCGCCGCCGCCCTGACCAACGGGGAGGTCAGCTTCCCCAACGTCTGCCTGGACCACATGATGGCGATCGTGGATAAGCTCCACGAGGTCGGTGTTGTGGTCGAGAACGACAACGGGGTGGTGGTGGTCTCCTCCTCGCGGCGGCTGGAGCCGGTGGACGTCACGACGCAGCCATACCCGGGTTTCCCGACCGACCTCCAGGCCCAGCTCATGACGCTGCTGTGCCTGGCCGACGGCAACAGCGCGATCACGGAGAAGGTGTTCCCCGACCGGTTCATGCACGTGCCGGAGCTGCTCCGCATGGGCGCGAACATCCGCAAGGAGGGCCCCACGGCGATCGTCACGGGCGTCAAGCGGCTGGTCGGGGCGCCGGTGATGGCCAGCGACCTGCGGGCCTCGGCGGCCCTGGTGCTGGCGGGCCTGGTCGCGCGGGGCACGACGGTCGTCCAGCGCGTCTACCACATCGACCGCGGCTACGAGCGGATCGAGACCAAGCTCCGGGCGATCGGGGCGGACATTCATCGCGTCAAGGAGTGAGGTCTGGGGCGTCTGTGAGGGCTGGGCGCGTCGTGCCGCGCGTACGGGCGTGTCGGCACGTATCTTCGGGCCGAATCGGCCCTTTCGACCCGCGGCTGCTCAACCGGCCCCTGCGCCGGGCCGATAGTAAAGACGCCGCCTATCGGAGGAACTGGAGGCTGGAGGCGCGTCCATGCGGTCGTTCAAGCATCGATGTCCGAACCCCGACTGCCGGGCCGTCCTGTCGGTACCCGAGACCACGAGGGGCCGCAACGTCCGCTGCGGGAAGTGCGGGCACTCCTTCTTCGCGCCCTTCCTGCTCGACACCGCGACACGGTACCGCCCGCCGCAGCGCAAGGCCGGCTGATCCCCGCCCCCGCCGGCCGCGCACGCCCAGGCCAGAGTTACCAGCCGCGAGGGCCCTCTTCCTGCTCCCCCGCGCGCTGCCAGCTCTCGGGGTCTCGATAGTAGCTCTTGAGCATCATCGCCGCGACGACCCCGTCGGCGCAGGCCGTGGCGAGTTGCATCGCCGCCTGCTGCCGGCAGTCGCCGGCGACGAACACGCCCGGCATGGACGTCTTCAGCGTGACGGGATCGCAGGCGATGTACCCGGCCTCGTTCATGTCCACCACGCCCTTGAGGAAGCCGGTGTTGGGCACCATCCCCACGAAGAGGAACACGCCGTCTACCTTCAGCTCCTCGACCTCGTCCGTGTCGCGGTTGCGGAGCTTGACGTGGTCGATCTCCGTGTTGTCGCCGTTGCCGACGATCTCCTCCAGCAGATAGGGCAGCTTGATCTCGATGCCGTGCTTCTCGGCCGCGGCGTGCAGCTCGTCGACGAGCACCTGCTGGGCGCGGAACTCCTTGCGGCGGTGAACCAGCGTGACCTTCTTGCAGAAGCGGGTGGCCAGGTAGATCGTGTCCTCGACGGCGGTGTTGCCCCCGCCGACCGCCAGCACGTGCTTGTCGCGGTAGAACGCCCCGTCGCAGGTGGCGCAGTAGCTGACGCGCGTGGCCTGGCGGAGCTCGTCCTCTCCGGGCACGCCGAGCTTGCGGTAGTCGCTGCCCGGCGCGAGGATCACCGCGCGGGCCACGTGGACCTTCTCGCCGCCGTGGACCTCGATCAGCCCGTCGTCCCGCCGCGTCAGGCCCGAGCAGGCCTGGTTGACGGCGACCTCGGCACCGAAGCTCTCGACCTGCTTCTTCTGGGCCTCCACCAGCTCGAAGCCGCCGATCTTCACGATGCCGGGGTAGTTCTCGATCCGCTCGGTCAGCATGATCTGCCCGCCCGGCAGGCCGTTCTTCTCCACCAGCAGCGTGCGGTAGCGGTCCCGCGCGGCGTACAGCCCCGCCGCCAACCCCGCCGGCCCCGCGCCCACGATGATCACGTCATACACGTCCGCGTCGCTCATAGACCTTCTCTCCTGCCCGGTCCCTGCGATAGCGTTCAGCCGGCGGCCGCAGGCCGCCGTCCGCGTCCCCGCCGTCGCGTCTTCCCTCACCGCCCCCGCACCAGCGCCTCGGCGTCCGGGAAACGCCGCAGGACGGCGCCCGGCGTGGCCTGCTCCATCACGATGCCCATGTCCGTCCGCATCCGCAGCAGCGTCCCGTCCGGCGCGAGGTGCAGCGCGGCCGCCTCGGCGTCGGCGGCGACCTGGTCCGACGCCCGCACCGCCTCCATCGTCTTGGCCCCGAGCGTGATCTTCTCCGGCCCGATCACGGTGAACGTCCGCATGTCGAAGTCGTCGGCGGCCGTGGTGTAGGTGGCGAAGGCGTACGCCGCCGGCTTGGCCAGGTCCACCAGGCGCGGCAGCAGCGGGGCCATCGCCCGCGGCAGGTAGCAGGCGTCCGTCGCCGCGGGGACGGGCTTCTGCCGCGTGGTGCTCTTGCCGCCGGCGTCGACCTTGCAGGTGATCGCCGCGCCGCGCTTGGCGCCCTCCTCCGACATCCTCCGGACGGCCTTGCCGCCCTGCCACACCACGGCCGTCTCGGACCACTGCTCCGAGGCCCGGTCGGCCGGGGCGAACATCTCCCGCCTCAGGTGCAGCACCTGCCCGTCCTTCAGCTCCAGTCGGGCGAACGTGCGAACGGTGACGCCCCGCTCGGACCCGCGGGCGCCAACCTCCTCCACCAGGTACAGGAAGCCCACGTCCCGGCCCGTCCGCTGGTAGAGGTACCACCGCGGCCCCGCCGCCGCCGCGGCCGACAGCTTCTGCGCCGAGAGCCCCTTCAGCAGGGCCGTGCCGCGCTGGAGGCCCTCCTGCCTGGCCGCCGCGAGCGACTTCGGGTCCGTCAGCCGCAGCGTCGAAGCGACCTCGCGCAGGGCCGAGTCCAGCTCGTCCTTTGCCCCGAGCGCGCCGTTAACGGAGATCGCCAGGAACCGATCGGCATCGGCCAGGACCCACACCTCCGCCTGCCAGCGCCGGTGCTCGCCGCCCCGCTCGGTGCGAAGGGAGAACCCCTCCTTGCCCAGCAGTTCCATCGGCCCGGCCGAGTCCACGCGGATGTCGGCCCGGCCCTTGAAGCCGTCCAGCAGCTTCTTGAGGTAGGCCTTGACGTCCGTTCCGGCCGGGGGCGCGGGCTCCTTGCGCACGGTCAGCGTCCAGGCGATCGCGCCGGAGCGCTTGTCGCGCACGGACCAGCGGACCAGGCGGCTCAGGGAGAACTCGCGGCTGCGTTCCGCCCCGGCGGGGGGGCGCAGGGAGAAGCCGTTGACGGGGTCGACGTATCGCGGCCCCAGCTCGAAGTCGTCGCCGGCGCCGGCAGGCGCGCCGGCCGGAACCACCCCCGCCAGGAAGACGATCATCCATGTTCGTCGCGAAAGCATAGCACTCACCTCGCCGACGTATCCTACGCCAGAGACGGCGGGAACACAAATGCGGGCTGCGGGATATCGGCTGCGTCCGGTTCAAACGCTGCCACCTGCATCTGGGCCGGCCAAAGTCATAGTGAACATTGTAGTTTTCCCACATGCCGCTTATTTCATAAACTCTTTGAAAAAAGTAGCTTATTGCCAGAAGCCTCTGTGCAAGATGGCATAATAGCTTGATAAAAGCGATGAGTACAATATAATGGCGCGTTCCTGTCGAGGCTTCCCAAGGGATACCGCTGTGGTCGATAGCGTGACGAAGCAGGTGGTTCAGGCCTTGCGCCGGATCATCCGGGCGGTGGATCTCCATTCCCGGGCCCTGGTGGCGCGATACGGCCTGACCGGACCACAACTAACTATTATGAAAGCACTTGAGGCAGTCAATGGCCTGTGGGTCGGCAAGCTGGCGGAACAGGTCCATCTCAGCCAGGCCACTGTCACGGGCATCCTGGATCGCCTGGCCAAGGCGGGACTGATCGTTCGACGCCGCGACGGCCAGGACAAACGCCGCGTGACGGCCGTGCTGACGCCCGAGGGCCGCCGCGTCCTGGCGCGCACGCCCCCGCCGCTCCAGGAGCATTTCATGGAGCGGTTCAGCCGCCTGGCCGACTGGGAGCAGAGCCAGATCCTCAGCTCCCTCCAGCGAATCGTGGCCATGATGGAGGCCTGCGACATCGAGGCCACGCCGATGCTTGCGACTGGACCCATCGACGTCACTCCTGAAAGAACACAAGCCTTCCTCGGCCTGCAGCGGCCGGGCGAGGAGCAACTCGCAGCCGAGGTCCCGTCTGCCGGTTCGGCCGCGAGCAAACCCGTTGACAGGCAGGCCTGAGGAGACCCAGCAGGTGGCGCCCGCGAAGGGCAGCCTACAGAAAGGAACCCATCTCATGCCCACACAAAGGACCGATCCGTGCTGGATCAGCCGGATGGCCGAGATCGCCCCCGGCTTCGATGATATCCATCTCCCCCAGAACGACGGCGGCCTCTCCCAGGACCGAGAGTGGTGCGAGGTGATCGTGGACGGAGTGGCGCGTCGCATCCGCTTCCACGACTACGGCAAGCTGTACCAGATCCCCGGCCTGTACGAAGGCCTGTTCTACGAGCGCCTGGAGTGCTGCTCGCCCAGCCGGGTCGTGGGCCTCTTCGAGGACGTCCTGGAGGACGTCGAGGACGAGGAACCCGACCTGCGCGTCCTGGACGTGGGGGCCGGCAACGGCATGGTGGGCGACGAGCTGCTCAGCTGCGGCGCCGAGGTGATCGTCGGCATCGACATCATCGAGCAGGCCCGGCAGGCGACCCTTCGCGACCGGCCCGAGGTCTACAGTGACTATGTCGTCGCCGACCTGACCGATCTGTCCGAGCAGGTGGAGGAGCGGCTGCGGCGGGCGAAGCTCAACTGCCTCAGCACCGTGGCGGCGCTGGGCTTTGGCGACATTCCCCCCGCGGCGTTCCTGAAGGCCCTGGACCTGATCGACACGCCGGGCTGGCTGGCGTTCAACATCAAGGAGGACTTCCTTTGCGAGCGCGACGGCACGGGCTTCTGCCGACTGATCCGCCAGCTCGCCCGCGAGGAGATCATCCAGGCGCAGGCGTACCGCCGGTACCGCCATCGCCTCTCGATCACCGGCAAGCCGCTGCACTACGTCGCGATGGTCGCCCGCAAGCGGAAGGACGTGCCCGACCACATGCTGGAGTTGTACGCGCCCGCCGAGGCATAGGCCAGGCCCCGCAACGCCCGGACCGACACGTTGATCACACTTGACCAGGTCAGTAAGTCGTACGACTCCGGAAAGACGTTCGCCGTGTGCGAGCTGTCCTTGGAGGTCGCCGAAGGCGAGACGCTGGCGCTGCTGGGCTCGTCCGGCTGCGGCAAGACGACCACGCTCAAGATGATCAACCGCCTCATCGAGCCGTCGGGCGGGCGGATCGAGATCGACGGCCGCGACGTGATGAAGCAGGACCCGATCGCCCTTCGGCGGCGGATCGGCTTTGCCATCCAGCACATCGGGCTTTTCCCGCACATGACGGTCGGGCGCAACGTCGCCGTCGTCCCGCGCCTGCTGGGGTGGGGCGAGCAGCGCATCGCCGACCGCGTGGACGAGTTGCTGACCATGGTCGGCCTGGAGCCGGGGGAGTTCCGCGGGCGCTTCCCTTCCCAGCTCAGCGGGGGGCAGTGCCAGCGGGTGGGCGTCGCGCGGGCCCTGGCGTCCGACCCGCCCATCGTCCTGATGGACGAGCCGTTCGGCGCGCTGGATCCCATCACGCGCGAGCAGCTCCAGAACGAGTTCCTCGAGCTGGAAAGCGAAATCCGCAAGACGGTCCTCTTCGTGACCCACGACGTCTTCGAGGCCGTCAAGGTGGGCGACCGCGTGGCCATACTCAACGAGGGCCGCCTCCAGCAGCTCGCCTCTCCCCGCGAGCTGGTGGAGAGCCCGGCCAATGAGTTTGTGGACCAGTTCCTTGGGCGCCACCGGTTCCAGCTCTCGCTGCTCACGCGGACCGTCGGCTCGGTGCTTGGCGAGATGGAGATCGACATGGCCCGTCCGCCGGCGGAGCGGCCCGGCGACTTCCTGTCCGTGCGCAGCTCGCTCATCGAGGCCCTGGACCTCTTCAAGCGCTCCGGCGCGAAGGCCGCGCACGCCTACGACCGGCAGCGGTTCGTGGGGCACTTGGCCAAGCGCCAGTTGCTGGCGGCCATCTCCCAGGTGCTCGGCGAGGCATGAAGGGAGGACCCACGACGTGACGGAGTTCCTTCGGGAATACGGCTGGGACATGCTTCGGCTGCTGGGCGATCACATGCTGCTGACGTTCCTGGCGCTGCTGATCTCCTGCGCCATCGCCTTGCCGCTGGGGGTGATACTGGCCCGCAGCCGGCATCGCCGCCTGGCCGCGGTCGTCCTGGGCATCGCCAACGTCTTCCAGCCGATCCCGTCGCTGGCGCTGGTGGCCCTCGTCGGCGTGGTCTTCATCTATCTGGACCTGCCCACGATCGGCATGCTTCCGGGGCTGGTGGCCCTGATCGCCTATGCCGTCCTGCCCGTGCTGCGGAACACCTACACCGGTCTCCGCCAGGTGGACCCGACGATCATCGAGGTCGCCACGGGCATGGGCATGAGGCCGCGGCAGGTGCTCTTCCAGGTCGAGTTGCCGCTGGCCTTGCCGGTCATTATGGCGGGGATCCGTATCGCGACCGTATGGACCATCGGCGTGGCGACGCTGGTCTCGCTGATCGGCGCGCATTCGCTGGGCGATCTGATCTTCCGCGGGCTCAGCCGCAGTCGGATCGGGCTGGTCCTCGGCGGGGCCCTGCCGGCCGTGGGTCTGGCCCTGCTGTTCGACTGGGTCCTTGGCAAGGCGGAGAAGTCCCTGATGCCCAAGGGGATGGACCAGTCCGGCAAGGCCTCCGGGAACCGAGAGGAGAGCATTGTGGCGGCTTCGTCGAAGAGGGTTCTCGTCGTCGTGCTTGTGGCGGCGTTGCTGATCGCGGCCGGGGCGCTGGTTGCCTGGCGACTGGCGGACCGGCCCGACGTCTACGTCGGCGGGAAGGACTTCACCGAGCAGTTGCTGCTGGGGGAGATAATGGCCATCCTCGTCGAGGAGCACACGTCCCTGAGCGTGGGCCAGCGGCCCTACCTGGGCGGGACGATGGTCTGCTTCAACGGCCTGCGGCGCGGCGACCTCGACGTCTACGCTGAGTACACGGGCACGGGGCTGGTGAACATCCTCGACGAGCCCGCCGTGGGCGACCCCAACGAGGCCTACCGCACGGTGAGAGACCAGTTCGCCGCGAAGTACGACCTCGTCTGGCTGAAGCCGCTGGGCTTCAACAACACCTACACGCTGGCCCTGCGCCGCAAGCAGGCCGAGCCCCTGGGCCTGCGGACCTTCTCCGACCTGGCCGGGCACCTTCGCAGCGGCAAGGCCCCACAACTCACGGCCGGGTTCACCGCGGAATTCCTGGACCGCCCCGACGGCTACAAGGGCCTGGCCAAGGCGCACGATCTGAGCTTCCCGGCCGAGCCGAGGCAACTGGACCCCGGCCTGATGTACAAGGCCTGCGCCGAAGGCTCGGTGGACGTGATCTGCGCGTTCGCCACCGACGGGCGAATCGCCGCGTTCGACCTGGTGACGCTGGAGGACGACAAGGGGTTCTTCCCGCCGTACCAGGCCGCCCCGCTGGTCCGCGGCGAGACGCTCCGCAAGCACCCGCAACTGGAGGCCGTCCTCAACCGCCTCGCCGGGCGGATCGACGACGAGACCATGCGCTCGCTGAACTACCAGGTCGACCGCAAGGACAACCCCCGCCGCGCCCGCGACGTGGCCAGGGAGTTCCTCAGGAAGGCACGCCTCATCGACTGAGCCGGGCGGGCCCGTAATGTGGCTCCGCGCCGTGCGCAACGGCACCACCGCCCGCGCGAACGGCCACACGCTGCGAGACGTCCGGGCCAGCGGGCCCGTGGCGTTCCTCAACGACGCCAACGCCCACAACGAGCATTCTGAGCCCACGCGCGTGAAGCGCGGCATCGGCAGGGGCAGGGACATCGATTGGGACGGGAACCCCGCCGCCCACCGCTACCCCCCGCCCAACGGCTGGGTCCACCCCTTCGTCCTCCACCGCTGCGCGTTCGGCCCGAAGCGCTACGAGTACTCCCTGCTGAACGTGGACCCCGCCGCCAACAAGGTCCGCCAGGAAATCGACCTGTCCCCCCTGGCGGGGCCGTAGGGGGAGGAGAATGCCCTGTCGCCCCGGCCGGGGGGCGGCTATCCTGTGGTTACACAATCCAGAGAGGAGTCTGCGATGGCGAGACGAGCATTGACGCGGCGGGAGTTCTTGCGATCGGTAGCGGTGAGCGCGGCGGCGGGGGCGCTGGGGGCGCGGGCGCTGGTGCAGGCGGCGGAGAAGAAGCGGCCGAACCTGGTGTTCATCTTCGCCGACGACCAGTGCTTCAGCACGGTCGGCGCCCTGAACAACCCGGAGGTCCAGACGCCCAACCTCGACCGCCTCGTCGCCGGCGGGGTGACGTTCACCCATGCCTACAACATGGGCTCGTGGTCGGGGGCGGTCTGCGTCGCCAGCCGGACCATGCTCAACACCGGCCTGTTCGTCTGGAACGCCGCGCGGATCTACGCCAACACCGACAAAGAGTTCCGCCAGCGCGGGCTCATGTGGGCGCAGTTGCTTTCCAAGGGCGGCTACGAGACGTACTTCACCGGCAAGTGGCACGTTCGCGCCCAGCCCGAGGAGACGTTCGACCACGTCACGCACGTCCGCGGCGGGATGCCCAAGCAGACCAAGGAGGGCTACAACCGCCCCATCGAGGGCCAGCCCGACCCCTGGAAGCCGTGGGATGAGAAGTTCGGCGGCTACTGGGAGGGCGGCAAGCACTGGAGCGAGGTCCTCGGCGACGACGCGGTGGGCTACATCGGCCAGGCCGCCAAGAGCGAGAAGCCCTTCTTCATGTACCTGGCCTTCAACGCCCCGCACGACCCGCGGCAGAGCCCGAAGCAGTACGTCGAGAAGTACCCGCTGGACAAGGTCGCCGTGCCGAAGAACTTCCTGCCGGAGTACCCCTACAAGGACAGCATCGGCTGCGGCAAGGGCCTGCGGGACGAGAAGCTCGCGCCGTTCCCCCGCACGGAGTATGCCGTCAAGGTCAACCGGCAGGAGTACTACGCGATCATCACCCACATGGACGCGCAGGTCGGGCGGATCCTCGAGGCGCTCGAGAAGTCCGGCAAGATGGACAACACGTACGTCTTCTTCAGCGCCGACCACGGCCTGGCCGTCGGGCAGCACGGGCTGATCGGCAAGCAGAACATGTACGACCACTCCGTCCGCGTGCCGCTGATGGTCTGCGGGCCCGGCGTGGCCAAGGGCCGGAAGATCGACGCCCCCGTCTACCTCCAGGACATCATGCCCAGCACGCTGGAGCTGGCCGGTGCGCCCAAGCCCAAGCACGTGCAGTTCAAGAGCCTCATGCCGCTGATCGACGGCCGGCAGAGCCGCAGCTACGACGCCATCTACGGCGGGTATCTCAAAGTCCAGCGGGCCGTCACCGCCGACGGCCACAAGCTGATCCTCTACCCCGCCTGCAAGAAGATGCGCCTGTACGACCTGAAGGCCGACCCCCTGGAGATGCACGACCTGGCCGAGAAGCCCGCCTCCCGGCCGATCATCACAAAGCTGCTGGCCCGGCTGGTCGAGCTGCAGAAGGAGACCGGCGACACGCTGGACCTAGGCGAGTTCCTCGCGGCCGTCAGCCATTGACGGCAATCGTTCGGAAGGGCAACGGATGTCACGCAGGACGCGCCGCGAGTTCATGAGATCGACGTTCGCCGCCGGGTCCGCCATGGCGCTGGCTCGCGCGGGCGCACGGGCCCAGGCGAAGGGCGCGGCGGCCCGGCCGAACCTCGTGTTCGTCATGGCCGACCAGATGCGCGGGCAGGCGCTGGGGTTCCTGAAGGAGGACCCGGCCCTCACGCCGAACCTGGACCGTTTCGCGGCCGAGGGGCTGGCGCTGGTGCAGGCGGCGAGCAACTACCCCGTGTGCAGCCCGTACCGCGGGATGCTGATGACCGGCAAGTACCCCCACGCCAACAAGGTGCTGAGCAACTGCACCTCGGCGACGGCGCCGTACGGCTGCCAGCTCCAGGAGTCCGACCGCTGCTGGTCGGACGTGCTGCACGACAAGGGCTACAGCCTGGGGTACATCGGGAAGTGGCACCTCGACTCGCCGCACGAGCCGTACGTCGAGAGCTACAACAACTCCGCGAAGTTCGCCTGGAACGAGTGGTGCCCGCCCCGCCGCCGCCACGGGTTCGACTTCTGGTACGCCTACGGCACGTTCGACCGCCACATGACGCCCGAGTACTGGTCCACCGACATGACGCGCGACCAGCGCGTGAAGGTGAAGCAGTGGGGCCCCGAGCACGAGGCGGACCTGGCCGTGAAGTACATCCGCAACGAGGGCGGCCGCTACCGGAAGGCCGGCGCGCCGTTCGCGCTGGTCGTCTCGTTCAACCCCCCGCACACGCCCTACGGCCAGGTCCCGCAGAAGTACGCCGACCGCTACGCCGGCAAGACGTACCAGGACCTGATCAACCGCCCGAACGTCGACCTGGCGGGCACGGCGCGCGCCGCCCGCGAGGCCAGGGGCCAGATCAGGAACTACTTCGCCATGGTCACCGGCGTGGACGACCAGTTCGGCAGGATCGTCCGTGCCATCGACCAGGCCGGCCTCGGGGCCGACACGATCGTCGTGTTCACCAGCGATCACGGCAACTGCATCGGCAGCCACAACCACAGCACGAAGAACGTGCACTGGGAGGAGTCGATGCGCGTGCCGTTCCTGGTCCGCTGGCCGGGGAAGATCCCGCCGCGCCGCGACGACCTGCTGATCTCCACCCCGGACATCTACCCGACGCTGCTGGAGCTGATGGGCTTTGCGGGCGACATCCCCGGGAGCGTCCAGGGCGTCAGCCACGCCGGGGCCTTCCTGACGGGCAAGGGCCCCCGCCCCACGTCCCAGCTCTACCTGTGGGTCCCGCCCGGCAAGCCCGCCTGGGGCCGCCGCGGTGTCCGCACGCACCGGTACACGCTGGTCATCAGCAAGGCCGAGGGCAGGCCCGTGGAGACCGTTCTCCACGACAACGTCGCCGACCCCTACCAGCTCCGGAACATCGCCGCCGAGAAGCCGGAGGCGGTCCGGCAGCTCGTCGAGTCCGAGCTGACGCCTTGGCTGCGGAAGACGGGCGATCCCTGGCTGAGCTCCTGAGCTCTCGACCTCCTCGGCCCCGGCGGGGACGCCCTCATGAACCTGGCAGGTCTGAACCGCTTCGCCGCCGGCCGGAAGGCCATGGACGACCGCGTCGCCGGGGTGCTGTCGAGGGGCGGATCGGCCGGCGTCATCGCCCCGTCGCGGGCGCTTCGTCCGGCGGGTCCAGCAGGTACTCCACGCCGGCCAGCGGCCCGGCTTGCCTGTCCAGCAGGTGGGCGCAGAAGCGCCACTCCCCGCCGCCCTGCGTGACCTTCACCAGCAGGAGGTTCGTGCCCTTGTTCAGGCGGACCTCCACGCGGTCTTCCATGGACCGGTAGCCGCGGGTCGTCAGCTTCTGGTGCACGCGCCGGCCGTTCAGCCAGACGACCACGCCGTCGTCGCTGCCGACGGCCAGCGCGGCGTCCGCGTCGCGGTCGCTGCGGACCCACACCGCCGCGTAGGCCGCGACGTTCTGCCCGCCGAGCAGCTTGCCGAAGTCCACCACGTTTTCGGCGTCGGCCGGGAGACTGCCCGGGCGCTCGCACTTGCGCCAGCGAACCTGCACGCCGTTCTTGCCGGATTCGGCGGCATCGAGGCGGATCGGCTCCCGCTCGATCGAGCGGACGGTGTCGGCCGTGCCGCCGCCGAAGTTGTGGAACGGGCCGATCACCCACCAGCGCGGCACCGAGGGGCAGACGGTCCGCCGGGCC
>Ga0307379_10008026_pt1 | contig 14287 bp, 10 predicted proteins | sample UN2MG_FD_202237 | JGI IMG/M metagenome (GOLD analysis project Ga0307379, IMG submission 202237) | Soil microbial communities from Risofladan, Vaasa, Finland - UN-2 | ecosystem: Environmental > Terrestrial > Soil > Coastal area > Acid sulfate soil | place: Finland: Risofladan, Vaasa | collected...
GAGTATCCGGAGAAAGTCTCCATCGCAATCAAAAAAGAAGCGATACTGCGCTACGGCGAAAATCCTCATCAAACAGGAGCGTTCTATAAGCTGCCCGTTAGCGGCGAAACATCCGTCAGCAGCGGCATACTGCTCGAGGGCGGCATCGGCATCAGCTTTAATAACCTGATGGATACGAACGCGGCCTTCGAGCTGGTGAAGGAATTTCCCGAGCCGGCGGCGGTCGTCGTCAAGCACCTGAATCCGTGCGGCTGCGCCGTCGATGATGATATCTGCGTGGCATACCGCAAAGCCTACGAAGGGGACGTGGTAAGCGCTTTCGGCAGTATTATCGCGCTGAACCGAAATGTAAATATCGAGCTTGCCCAGACGATCATGGAATCTTACAGCCGATTCGGCAAGGCACTTGGTGCCGGCGGATTCTTTGCCGAAGTGATTATCGCGCCCGCGTTCGATCAGGATGCCGTCGAGATCATAAGAACGCTGAAGGCTTGGGGCAGCCGGGTCAGGCTGATTGAAACAGGGCCGATCGACAGGGCTACTATCGACGGCAGCGAGTTCGATGTTCGCTGCATTGTCGGCGGAATGCTGCTACAGAAACGAAATCTCGTCGGCTGGGAGCCGGATGCACTGACGTATCCGACCAAGGCCAGGCCGACGAAGAAACAGCTCGACGACCTGAGAATTGCCTGGCTTGCCGGCAAGCATACCAAGAGCAATACAATTGTTCTGGTCAAGAACCGCAAGGTCATCGGCGTCGGGGCCGGACAGATGAACCGTGTAGAGTCGGGCTTAATCGCTTTCAAGAAAGCCGGCGACGAGACCAAAGGCTCTGTAATGGCCTCGGACGCGTTCTTCCCGTTCCCGGACAACGTGGATAATGCCGCTAAGGCGGGCATTGTTGCCATCGCTCAGCCGGGCGGCTCCAAAAAAGATGAAATAGTCATCGAAGCGGCAGACAAACACGGCATCGCAATGGTCTTTACCGGCAAGCGGCACTTTAAGCATTAATCTCGTTTTACGCCGGACTGTTTAATAATGTAGCCGGGATTATTCTTTTCCCGGCTGCAATTACTCTCCGCCCAGAGCCGATACCGTTGGAAGCTGTAAATTTACGAGCCGTGCATTCAACTCATTGACACGGCGCTCTGCGATCTCAAGTGCCGCTACCGCACGACGAACATGCTTGAAATCGTCCGCATCCATGACATGCTCTTCAGTGATCGATGGTAACCGAACCTTGTCAAATTCCTTCGCAAATCGTCGCAACCGCAGCCATCGCTTATATCGATAACTGCGGCATTTGTTTATTGCTATGGTAAAGAGCCAGCTTTTGAGACTGCAATCGCAGCGGAATTTTTTCAGGCCGAGAAACGCGGCGAGGAATATCTCCTGCGTAACATCCTCGACCTCGCCGGGCCAGCCGAGCAGCCGATTCGCCAGAGCTGCAACATCCGCCGAGTATCGTTCGACAACTCTCTCGAAGGCTGATTCGTCGCCCCGGCGGAACTTTTCAATAAGAAGTTCATCATCATTTATCTCGGCCATGGCTACAATATTAGACTGACAGCGCGATGAAAACTTACAAAAAATCGAGAAATATTGAAAAAAAAGAAGAAAAGCCCGTCCAACGTGTCGAGGGCGTCCCGCCCTCGAATCGCGGGCAAGATGCCCGCGACACAAAGATGGGGGCTAAACGGTTTTATCGGGGCGGATTGTGCAAACTCAAGCCAAAAGCATCTTCGGCGGCTTCCTTGAGCACCTCTGAAACCGTGGGGTGCGGAAAGCTTATTTCGGTAATCTTTTCCGTGCTGCCGATTAGCGCTCTTGCTGCGCCAATTAACTCGGTGACAATCGCGCCAACCATCGCAACTCCGATGATTCTGTTGGTTGAGTTATCCCGGACAACCCTTATCTCGCCGACGGTTTCGTTGTGTGCGGTGCTTCGGCCGTTGGCTCTGAAGAACGACTTGCCAACGGAAACATCAAGCCCTTCCAAAGCGCAGACATCCCCGGTCTTGCCGACCGATGCGATCTCCGGAAACGTATAAACCGCCCGCGGTATGAGTGAATAGTCCGCAATCTCCTCATTGCCGCCCGTGGCGTTGAAAGCGGCAACTTCCGCTTCGGCGAACGCCCCGTGGGCCAGATAGGTCGTACCCACAGCATCACCGATAGCATATACGCCGGGAGCGTTCGTTTCTAATTTCCGGTTTACGGCAATCGCTGGGCCGTTCATCTGCAAATTCAGCGATTCGACGGTTTCTTTATCCACGACGGCACGCCGGCCCACCGAAATAAGGACCTTTTCCGCGTCAATTGTCTGGCCGCTTTCAAGAACGACTTTCGCTAAGTCGCCAGTCTTATCGACGGAAGTAACTTTCTGGCCGGTCAGCGAAGTTATGCCGAGCTTCTTGAATTCGCGTTCAATCAGCCGGCCGACCCATTGGTCCTCCATGGGGATCAATCGCGAGAGAGCTTCGACGATTGTCACCTTCGTTCCCATCGTAGCATAAACGCAGGCCATTTCGCAGCCAATGACTCCGCCGCCGACGATTATCATCGATTGTGGTATTTGCTGTAAGGTCAGGGCTTCTTTGCTGCTGATAACGGTCTGGCCGTCAAATGGGATCGACGGAATCTCAATAGGATGCGAACCCGTCGCGAGGATTATTTTTCCGGCCTCAATCTCTGCCGGGCCGGCCTCCGATTCGATTTTGATTCTGCCCGGCGCCGTGACAACGGCCCGGCCGGGAATGATCTTTACTTTGTTGCCCCCGATCAATCCTGTCACACCTTTACGAAAGGCGGTTACGATAGCATCCTTTCTGGCCTGGATTTTCGGCCAGTTTGCGGTCGGGGTAGCAACGTCAATCCCCATAAGATTAGCATGCTTGAACATAAGCAGTGTGTGGGCCGAGGCCAGCAGCGTCTTCGACGGGATGCAGCCGCAGTTCAGGCAGGTTCCGCCAACAAAGTTTTTTTCGACAACTGCTGTCGAAACGCCTCGCTGCGCACATCTGATAGCGGCCGCGTAACCGCCGGGGCCGCTGCCGATAACTACAACATCATAACTTTCTGCCATGATTATAACTCCTTGCTTTGCACTAATAGATTCTGCCGATTATATAAATTTTTTATGTTCTCTGGTAGGGATTCTTTTCCGGATCGTACCACGCGAAGAGGCGGTCGCGCAACTTATCTCGGACTTTTTTAAGGCCGGGATCGTTGATGCGGTTTACGAATTCGCCCGGGTCCGCCTCGTGGTCGTACAGCTCGTGCGTCGAGCCGTGATTGAATATATATTTATAACGCTGAGTGCGAATCATATACTCACTTATCCTGGCCCTCAGGTTGAACTCACTGAAAGCCGCCGGTGGTCCTTCGATTTCCGGGTGGCGCAGAACATCTGCGAAGCTCGCCGCGTCCATACGCTCCGGAGCGCCGGGAATATCAAGCAGCGTCGTCTTTCGGGGCGCTTCGAGCCCCGCCAGCTCGCTCAGCGTCGGGTACAGGCCGATATACTCGGTCAGAGCGGCGGTTACTTTCTTTTCCGGCAGATGCTTCGGATAGCTGACGATCAGTGGAATCCGCACCGAGGGCTCGAACAGGCAGAATTTCTGGTACAGCCCATGGTCGCCGTCCATGTCGCCATGATCGGAGGTATAAACAACAATTGTGTTGTCCAGCAGTTTTTCTTTTTCCAGCGCTTTGTAAACGTGGCCGACGCACGTGTCGGCAAACGCAAGATTGCCAAGGTAGCCCGCGCGATGGGCCCGCTGGCGCTTCTCTCCCAGCGCCGCCATATTCTTGATTCGCCGCTGGATATGCGGCGGGTATTGAGAGGTGTCACCGACCTTTGGAAGCGTTATTTTGTCGATGGGATATTTTTCCGCCCACTGCCTCGGCGGATAGAACGGCGAGTGCGGCTTCATGAAACTGGTAACCAGGAAAAACGGCTGCTCGCGGTACCGGGAAATGAATTTGGCCGCCTCGCGTGCGAGGAACATATCGAGGTGGTCCTCAGGTTCGAGCCGGGATGCCATGTTATCGAAGTTCCACTTCTCGACGTTGCCCACCCATGGACTGCCTTTGGGCCACAATCCATCGATATCGGGCAGACCGGCACCGCCGTCATCCACAGTCTTGAAAAAGTGCGGCCCGAGCGGGTGATTGGCGATCTCGTTGGCGTAGTGCTGCACTTTCGGGCCCAGGTACATCAGCCAGTCGTTGATAGACATGTAATACTTGAAACCGTGGTTGTGGGCATCGACAAAGTGCATCTTACCAATCAGGCCGGTCAGATAGCCGTTCTCGGCAAAATGATTCGCGATGGTTCGGTAGCGCCAATCGAGCCGGTCTCTGTTTGTGATGGCTCCGGTGCTGTGGGCATAGAGGCCGGTCAGCAGTGCCATCCGCGAGGCGACGCACACCGGATAGGGGCAATAGGCATTGGTGAACCGCACGCCGCGGGATGCGATCAGGTCGATATTGGGCGTGGGAACAAAATCCCTGCCCGCGCACGTCATCAGGTCGGCACGGTGCTGGTCGGTCATAATCACGAGAACATTGGGTTTGTTGCGATTTGATCCTCGCGGTGAAGAGTTTGCCCGGGCGGAATTGCGGCTCAGAAAAACTGAAGCGGCGCCAACTCCCGCAGTTTGCAGGAACTGTCTTCTTCCAATATTTTTATTACTAATCATATCTGGCCTTCTATTTGCGTGGTTTCTTTTATTGCCGGCGGCCCCATTCGTTTGCCCTGGCGGGATCGTAATCCGGATTCGGCGTGGGCATTTTGGCGCCGACCGACTTGCGCCACTTTGCCAGCTTACGCTGCAAGTCGGCCGCCTTCTCCGGCATGGTTTTGGCAAGATTATTTTTCTCGCCGATGTCACGTTTGAGATTGTAAAGCTCCAACCGGCCGTCCTCGAAGAACTCTATCAATTTATAATCCCCCTCTCGAATAGCACCGGCAGGCCTCGAATGATGATAATGAGGGTAATGCCAGTATATAGCATCCCGTTCGAGCGAGCCGGTTGCCTTCAGCAGCGGCAGGATGTTCTCGCCGTCGAGAGCCTGGCTCGAATCACCTTTGGCGCCGAGTATCTTTAGGAAAGTCGGGTAGAAATCGACGCTGGTTACAGGCACGCTGCACGTAGATCCGGCTTTAACAACGCCGGGCCAGCGAACGATCAACGGCTCGCGAACTCCGCCTTCGTACAACGTACCCTTTTCGTCCCGGAGCGGCGCATTGGTTGAGACAATCTGCTTTTTTCCGGCGTAACCGCCATAGGCTTGACGCAATCCCCCGTTGTCCGAGAAGAAGATTACAATTGTGCGCCCTGCAAGATCCAGATCATCGAGCTTCTTAAGAATGCGGCCGATATTAGTGTCCAGGTGTTCAACCATCGCCGCATAGGTAGGATTATTAACACCTGTTGCCGGCTTCGGCTTGTTCTTGTATTTGTTAACGAGTTCCTCGGGCGCCTCCAGCTTGATATGAACGGAGTGATGTGACAAGTACAGAAAGAACGGTTCCTGCTTTTTCTCCTGAATGAACTTTATGGCTTGGTCGGTGAAACCGGATACCTGTTTGTCGTTCTGGTTTTTGACACCCGACACGACTTTATCGAAACCCTGTTTATCCGGAGAATAGCCTTTGCTGCCGAGATGCCACTTACCGATATAACAAGTTGCATAACCACACTTTTTGAAAACTTCGCCGATAGTGACGGACTCGAGAGGCAATTGCAGGCGGTTTTCGGGGACAACGAGCTTTTCATAGGGCCGCCAGTGGCCCGGAATAAAATCCGTGATGCCAACGCGGGCCGGGTACTGGCCTGCCATAATACTGGCGCGCGTGGGCGAGCAAACCGGGCAAGCCGCGTAAGCATCGGTAAACTTCATCCCCTGGTCAGCCAGCCGGTCGATATTCGGTGTCTCATGGAACTTGCTGCCGTAACAGCCCACATCCGGCCAACCCATGTCATCGATGAGAATGAAAACAAAATTGGGCTTTTTGTTTACATCGGTTGTTGCAGACCGGACCGGGTGGTTCGGCAAAGTCAGTGACAATGCACCGAATCCCACAGCTTTTAAAAAAACACGGCGATTCATAAAATTCTCCTTCCCAATATCGCTCATTGAAATAAAAAATCCGCCCCACTACTTCTTCGGGGCCAGAAGTTGAAACTCCCAGATAGTCGGCCCATCTGCCGAGTTGAGAATGTTCAGGCGTACCTGTCTCGCTGTGATGGGCTCAAATGTTTTCGAGTAGTCGGGTCCAATTTTTGTGCCCCGAGCGAAAGTTTTCCATTGCGTGGTGTTCTTATATTGTAACTCGAATTCCCGTACCCGGTCGTAAGCCTCGGCAATTTTTACCTGATTGAACGTGGCGGCTTTGCCCAGATCCACTTCGAGCCAGGCCTGTTTCGTGCCGGTGTCGGTAGCCCAGCGAGTGGCCGGGTCGTCGTCTACAACCTTGTCCGGACCGTATTGACGATTTTTTTGAAATATATTTGATGCCCGGGCTTTCTTTTCATGCGCCAGAGATGCCGAAGGAACACCAACAGGGGCAATTTCATCAGCCGAGCCGTCCAGTTGCAGTTTGATGATCGTGTCTATTTCGTGCCGGCCGGCTTTCGGCACGGAAATCTCGATAGCCTCGTCGGTCTGTCTGACGCTCGCCTCGCCGCCGGTCAGGACAGAGCCGGCAACGATTTTCTTCGGGACAGGGGACAGAAGTAATTTCTCGCCGGACCAATTCAGGACGTGAATATAGACAGCGTTACCTTTGTACGTGCTTGCACCCCATGCGCCCGGTTTGAACGGACCGCCGCGCGTGCCGTAAATACTCTGTCCATATTTTCTGAGCCAGGCGCCCATTTCCTTAAGGCGTTCGACCTGTCGAGGTTCTATCCGTCCGTCCGGCATGGGGCCGACGTTGAACAGCAAATTGCCGTCGCCCCCGACGGTCTTGACGAGAGTCTGGATGCACTGCTTAAACGATTTCATCTGGTCGTTGGGTTTCCACGCCCACTGCCGGCATATTGTCATGCAGGTCTCCCACGGGCGGTCGTTCTGAAATTTTCCAATTCTCTGCTCCGGCGTATCGTGGTCGGCGGGCAGACCGGCACGGTTGTTGATGATAACATTAGGCTGAAGCCGCCGGATCATCTTGAAGAGGTTCTCCGAATCCCAATCCTTCGCCGAGCCGCCGAGACTGTCGAACCAGATGATGTCGATTTTGCCGTAGTTCGAGCAAATTTCACGAAGCTGGCCATGCATATACTCGATGTAACGTGCGTGGTTTTCGGTGCGATAGTCAGGATGATACCAATCGACCGGCGAGTAATAATAGCCGAGCTTCAAGCCGCCTTTGTGGCAGGCATCGGCCAGTTCCTTGACTACGTCGCGCCTGAACGGCGAGTTGGTAATCTTGTAATCGGTAAACTTGCTGTCGAACATCGAGAAGCCATCGTGGTGCTTGCTGGTAAATACCAGATATTTCATTCCGGCGTCCTTTGCCATCTGCACCCACTGCTCGGCGTCAAACTTCACGGGATTGAACTGCTTGTAAAGATTATCGTAAATCTCGACGGGTATAGAACCGGTACTCTTGTCGTTACGTCCGCGTCGCTCGCCGCCGCGAGACCAGCCGATCTCCGTGCCCTTGAGGCTGACCGGCCCCCAGTGAATAAACAGGCCGAATTTCATTTGCCGCCAGGCCTGTACATCCTGCTGGCCGGCTTTGAGATAATCGGCGGTATCTGTCGCGCTGCCGGCGCTAATCTGACTAGCAGAACAGGCCGCAAGGAAACATATGATCAGACACGGGCTAATAACGATTGAACTGTTGTTCTGTTTGCTACTCAACATGTTTTTATCCTTTCCACTTTCATAATACAGATTTATATAAGACAACACTATAGCAGAAAAGCCATAAAAGCAAAACCAAAGGTCCGATTTTTCGACAAAATCCAACGGAATCAGGCCTGGGTGAGTGATAATAATGAGATTCCCCGTGCATCACAACAAAAGAGGTGTTATAATGATTGGAGAAAGCGGATCATGCTGAGACGATACAAATGAGCAAGCTTAAAAAAACGCTGTTGCTGGTTTTGGTTCTGCTCTTTGGTGCCGGGATATTTTTTCATAGAATGGCGCGAGGTCGAGCCGAGCGAACACTCATGTTTTTGGAGGCTGTTGTCAGCGGCGATACGAAAAAGGCAGGGGAAATGTTGGCAAGAGATCCGGACCTGGCTTTGATGAGGGATGGAAAGGGCAAGGGAGGAATCGGATCTCCGGTATTGTGTGCAGCTATTCAACACGGGCACGGAGACATTGTGAAGATATTACTGTCCAACGGTGCTGCAATTAATGCAAAGAATCACTTTGGCCAGCAGCCACTGCACTATGCATGTGTTTTCCGGCACAAGGAGGTAGTGAAGATACTGCTTGGCGCAGGAGCCGACGTAAATGCTAAAGATGATAATGGGCATACACCACTTAGACTTGCATCATTTCCGAAGAGAAATCCGGCAAAAGATATTGTCGAAATGCTCCGTGAAAAGGGTGGACGGAAATAGCAAACATTGAAGAGGGCCGATCTCACAAAGAATATTGCTACTTTACGATGGTTGTATGCGCAGCGTCGAACATCCTTATGCCGCCGGTATCCAATTTGAGAATCAGTCCTTTTTCCGGATCGATCCCGATACAGTAACCGGCGAATTTGGCGCCGTTGAAAATAAGCGTCACCCTGTGACCCAACTGGATGCTTAGCCGGCGCCACCGGTCGATCACTTTTTCGCTGTTATTTGCAGCTACTTCAAGCCAATGATCCACAGAGCTAAGCAGTCTCTTTGCCAGCAGGACTCGATCTGAAATCGAATGACTTTCCGCATCGATACTCGTTGCGATCTGCTGCAATTCGTCCGTAAAAGATTCCTTCTTCTGGTGACAGTTGATTCCGATACCGGCAACACAGGTGTGACCGCCTTTACCCATTTTGGATTCTAACAGGATGCCGGCAACTTTTTTGCCGTTCAGCATGATATCGTTAGGCCACTTGATTTTTGCACTGGTCCTGCCCGTTCTGCCTATGGTTTCGGCAACCGCTACGGCACATGTTAGTGATAGCAACTCGGTAGGGGCGGTTCGCGAACCGCCCGTACTTAAAACAATTGAGCAAAGAATGCTGTCCGCCCTGCCGCTGAGCCATTTGTTTCCCGCCCTTCCCCTGCCTGCGGTCTGCTCCTCGGCAAATATGACCATGCCGTCGTTTTGCTTATTTCTTGCGTACTCGGCGGCAATGTCATTGGTGCTTGATGTGCTGTTAAAAACGAGGATTTTCCCGCCGATGCGTTTGGTCTTCAGATTCGCTTTTATTTTATCGGGGTCCAGCAGGTCGGTTATCTGATTTGCGATTTGCGATTTACGATTTGCAATTTTGAATTTGTTATTCGTCATTCGGCAATCGTCAATAACTTGATTTTCGATTTACTAATTTGGCTCACGACGTGGGAGACCACAATCATAAATCATAAATACTAAATCATAAATCGTTTACCTGTCGAGTCCAATATCAACGGCTTTTGCCGAATGAGTTATCGCACCTATGGCGATTCTGTCGATGCCGCACTGTGCGATTGCAGAGACGTTGCTTAACGTTATGTTTCCCGAAGCCTCCAACAGCGGCTTTTTATGTTTGCCACACATTTTGTCTCGCATCTCGACGGCGTGTTTTAGCTGCCACTGGCCCATATTGTCAAGCAGGACAATGTCGATACCCGGAATCTCCAAGACATAGTTGAGCTGGTGATCAACGTGGTCAACCTCAACAGCGACGAATTTGACTCCTTTGACCTCTTTTGCCTCATCAACAATGCCCCGTAATTTGTGATGGAAGTCCTTGCCTAATTGTGCCAGATGGTTATCTTTAATCAGAATGCCGTCATACAGTCCGAACCGGTGATTGTATCCGCCGCCGCAACGGACCGCATACTTTTCGAGCAGTCGCCAGCCGGGCATCGTCTTGCGCGTATCGTAAATTCGCGCTTTTGTGCCCTGAATTGCCCTGACATATTTCATCGTTGTAGTAGCAATTCCGCTAAGTCGCTGGATAAAATTCAGCATAACCCGTTCGGCGCTTAGCATGGCGCGTAAAGGTCCTTCGATTGTGCCGAGCTTGCTTCCGACGTGGGCCGACTCGCCGTCGCCGACGCGTACATCCAAATCGAGCCTTTCGTCATAGCTTCTGAGAATCTCCTTCGCAATAGCCATTCCGCATACGACGATTTCTTCACGTGAGATAATAGTTGCCTTGGCTGTAGTATCATCTTTGAACAGAAGCTCGCTCGTCTTATCACCCTGTCCAAGGTCTTCTTCAATTGCCATTTGGATAAGAGGCCGTACTTTTGCCAGATCAAGTTTTTTCATTGTTTTCTTTTCCTTTTACTTAGAATTTCCAGACGAAGTTGCTTTTTTATTGTATTTTTTCTGCCTTTTCGTGGCCAGGAAGTCACTTTTCTTTTTTCTTGAGTTGACTATAACCAGTTCGGGCAGTTCTTTCAATTCCCGCAACTGGTCTCTCAAAAAAGCGGCTCTCTCAAAATCCAGGCTCTGAGCCGCTTCGAGCATTTCCTTTTCAATCTGAGAAGCCAATTCGACCTTCTCGTACTCCGAATCACCGAAACGAACCGCCTCTCGGGCGGTCTTCCTTGCCTTAATCTGATCCGTCAGGCTCCTGCGGATTTCCTTTTTTATCGTTTCGGGCGTAATGTTATGCTCTCTGTTATATTCCAATTGAATTGTACGGCGTCTTTCTGTTTCGTCAATAGCTTTCTCCATCGAGGGCGTAATCTTATCGGCGTACAGGAATACGCTCGCATTGACATTTCGAGCGGTTCTGCCAATGGTTTGAATCAGCGAAGTCCGGCTTCTAAGGAATCCTTCCTTGTCCGCATCGAGGATAGCGACGGCGGAGACTTCCGGCAAATCCAGGCCCTCCCGAAGCAGATTAACGCCCACCAGCACGTCAAAATTACCTTTACGCAGATCCCGGAGTATCTCAATTCTTTCGAGGGTATCGATTTCGCTGTGCAGATAGCGGCATTTAAAGCCTTTTTTCGTAATGTAGCTCGACAGGTCTTCGGCCATCCTTTTCGTCAGGGTCGTAACGAGAACCCGCTCTTTGTCTTTGACTCGTTTCTCGATCTCCCCGAGCAGGTGTGTAACTTGATTGCTGGCCGGATATATGAATATCTCCGGGTCCAGAAGCCCGGTCGGCCTGATGACTTGCTCGACAACCTCATTATCGCACAGCTCCAGCTCAAACGGCGCCGGTGTGGCGGAGACGAAGATAACTTTGGCCCAGCTTTCCTGGAATTCCTCGAATCGCATCGGCCTGTTATCCAGCGCGCTGGGCAATCTGAAGCCGTGCTCTATCAAGACGCTTTTCCTGCTTCTGTCGCCGGCCCACATTGCCCGCACCTGCGGAATCGTAGCGTGAGATTCGTCGATGAACAAAAGGAAATCCTTTGGGAAATAGTCAATCAGCGTGTAAGGTCTCGATCCGGGCTGCAGGCCTGCCAGGTGCCTGGCGTAATTCTCAATCCCGCTGCAATAGCCAATCTCCTGCATCATTTCGACGTCGTACATAGTCCGGGCTTGCAGCCGCTGGGCTTCCAGCAGCTTGCCTTCGCTTCGGAGTGTTGCCAGGTGCTGTTTCAGCTCGGTTTGTATGCTTTCAACAGCGGACTCGATTCTCTCGCCGGGCATAATATAATGCTGAGCCGGATATATGAAAACCTGGTCTTCAACGGCGAGAACTTCCGCCGATACCGGGTTTATATAACTTATGTGCTCTATTTCATCGCCGAAGAATTCGATGCGAACCGCAAAGGTTTCATAGGAAGGATGCAGTTCCACCACGTCGCCGCGGACCCTGAATGTCCCTCGTTGAAAATCGATGTCGTTTCTGCTGTACTGGATATCCGCCAACCTCCCCAGGAGTTCATTCCTGTCGCAGCGGTCGCCCTTTCGAATCGCCACGACGCTGGCCTTGTAATCCTCGGGCGAACCGAGCCCGAAGATGCAGGAAACCGAAGCGATGATAATACAATCATTCCTTGTTGAAAGACTGGTCGTCGTTGAAAGGCGGAGCCGGTCGAGGTCGCTGTTCTTCGAGGCGTCTTTTTCGATGTATATATCCCGCTGGGGAATATATGCTTCCGGCTGGTAGTAATCGTAATAGCTGACAAAATACTCGACTGCGTTTTCCGGGAAAAGTTCTTTGAATTCCTCATAAAGCTGGGCGGCCAACGTCTTGTTATGCGAGACAACAAGTGTCGGCAAGTTATGCTGAGCGATAACATTGGCCATTGTGAAAGTCTTGCCGCTGCCGGTAACGCCCATCAGAGTCTGGAATTTTTTGCCGGCGCGCATTCCCTCCACAAGCCTCTCAATGGCTTGAGGCTGGTCGCCCGCAGGCTTATACTCATTGTTCAATTTAAATATACCCATGTTAATTAGCTATTGTAACCTCAGGTTTTATAGTTTTCACTGGAAAACTGACATCTAGCCGATATGAAATAACGAATAGAAGAAGATCAAACCGAATGTTGTTTTCTATTCGACCGGATTTGGATAAACGATAGCGGCAAGAAGTGCTCTTCCGTATTTGCCCCAGAGTGCCTGTGAATTAAGCTGCGAGTCGGCCGGCAGCATCTCAAATGTAATTATCGGGATACCTAATGTGACCCCTGCGTATGAACCGAGCGAGCCGGGCCTGGCGCCAAGTTTCTTTACCGGAATCGCGCAATATTGACCCATGCGTTCGGCGAGCATTCGCGCCGGGCCGTCATAATCGATGCAGTTCAGAGGCTGATGGATGCTGACGATTCGGTCCGGCTTGTATTGCTGGATTACCTGTTTGATCGTGCGGGACTCCGGCTCGGAAAGTGCGGTAAGTCCAGCCTCCTTACTGTTGACTCTGTTTCTCGCTTCGAAATTGCGGTTGAGGTCGATGCCCTTTGCATTGTAACGGCTGTTATTTGCCATGCCATCGGGATTAGCCACAGCCATGAGCACAACTTTACGCCCAGCCAGCATTTCCGGATGTTGTCGCAGATACCAGGACAGACTACGGACAAGCGGCGTTCCGGCGGCTTCGTTGCCGTGGATTGTCGCCATTATTAAGGTTACATCCGGGCCATCGCCGAGTACAAGGCACATTATCGGCCGTTGCTGAAGCGATGCGCCGACAATGTGATATTGCGCCGGAAACACAATCGACGGCAATTCACCAACTATCTCCGGGTACCTCACAGGCTCGACGCAGCCGGCAAAAACCATAACGCCAAACAAAACACAAACTGCCGAAATTTTGGCCCATTTCTTATTCATCTCATACGCCTTTATGTATTTGCCTCATTATCATAGAATAAGAACGCTGACCCATTATAAACACTTGCCGTGATGATTAAAGACAAAAATCAATTCTCTGTTTTTTGGCCCTGTTGCTTGATTGTCAAAAAAGCTTGAGTAAAACCGCCGGCTCTGGTAGACTATCGTCTAAGCTTATGGACTCCTGCTTATGCGGTAATGACAGATAATTAAATCTTAATTCGAGGTTAAAGATGAATGTACTTTTAATCGGTAACGGCGGACGCGAGCATGCAATCGCCTGGAAGCTGGCACAATCGAAAGACCTGGACAAACTTTATATCGCTCCGGGCAATCCCGGCACAGCCCAACACGGCCAGAATATCCCTATCGGTTCCGACGATACAGAAAAACTTCTGGAGTTCGCACGTCAAAACAACTTGGGGCTTGTGGTGGTCGGCCCGGAAGATCCCCTCGCGGCGGGACTGGTCAATAAGTTCGAAGCCGCCGGCATAAAGGCGTTCGGTCCGAGCGCCAAGGCCGCTAAACTCGAAGCGGATAAAGCATTCGCCAAGCAGCTCATGCGCTCCAGCAGCGTCTCCACCGCCGAGAGCAGAACCTTCGATAGATACGAAGATGCCAAAGCATATATAGCGACCAGGGACGAACCGGTGGTAATCAAAGCCGCAGGCCTTGCAAAGGGTAAAGGTGTTTTTGTCTGCGATGAACCGTCTGATGGAATCCTGGCCGCGGAAAAAATAATGTGCGACAAAATATTCGGCTCGGCGGGTGATAAAATTATAGTCGAAGATAAACTGCTCGGCGAAGAGGCCTCAATACTGGCGTTTGTGGACGGGCGAAATATTTATATTATGGAATCAGCGCAGGACCACAAGCCTAT
>Ga0307379_10008028_pt1 | contig 14287 bp, 12 predicted proteins | sample UN2MG_FD_202237 | JGI IMG/M metagenome (GOLD analysis project Ga0307379, IMG submission 202237) | Soil microbial communities from Risofladan, Vaasa, Finland - UN-2 | ecosystem: Environmental > Terrestrial > Soil > Coastal area > Acid sulfate soil | place: Finland: Risofladan, Vaasa | collected...
TTGTGGCCTGTATGGCGACAGAAGCGATTTACCTGTGGATCAGGAAGAAACCCTTCCAATCCCTGTGGGATGGGTCGGCTGTGATCACAGCCCTACTCCTGGCAATGACGCTCCCTCCCGGCCTTTCCCTTGACCTGGCTGTCATCGGTTCGGTCGTTGCCATCGCCATAGGCAAGCAGGTTTTTGGAGGTCTTGGATACAATATCTTCAATCCGGCACTTGTTGGTCGAGCGTTTCTCCAAACCGCCTTCCCCGTAGCCATGACCACGTGGATCTCTCCTGTCACACTGCATGTGGATACGGCGACTTTTGCTACTCCACTGGGAAACCTCAAATTCCAGGATGCCGTCGCCCAGGGAACACTCGCCCCTCTCAAAGACCTCATCTGGGGAAACACCGGCGGGTGTTTGGGAGAGACCTCTGCAGTTGCACTCCTCCTCGGCGCATTTATTCTGCTCTCCAAAAAAACGATCGACTGGCGGATCCCTCTCGGGATCATCCTGGCTTTGAGCGTTTTTACAGGAGTATTTTGGCTCCTGAATCCGAACAAATTCGCACCTCCCTCGTTCCATATCTTAGCGGGAGGCCTTCTGATTGGTGCCTTTTTTATGGCCACCGACATGGTGACGTCACCGATCACTCCCAGAGGGACCTGGATATATGCCTTGGGGATCGGTCTCATGGTGGGACTCGTCCGTCTGTTCGGCGGATTCCCAGAGGGAGTGATGTATTCCATCCTCTTCATGAACACCTTTGTCCCTCTTCTGAATAGATACATCCGGCCTCGTATTCTCGGAGAAAGGAGGACAGCGCCATGAGCCTTTCCTCCAGAATGATCATCGTTCTCACCACAGTCGGGCTGATTTCGGGAGGATTTCTCGCTGGCGTAGCGAAGCTGACCAAGGAACGGATCGCACTCAACATACAGGCAGAGATCGAAGAAGCCATAAAGGAAGTTGTTGATGACGCCGAGGTCAGCACTGTATTGTACGAAGAGGAAGGCCTGGTCATCTACAGGGAGCTGGAAGAGGATGGAGATCTCGCAGGGTTCGCTATCCAGGCAATAGGCGTGGGCTTCCAGGATAAGATCACCCTAATGTTTGGGCTGGATGAAACGCTGACAAAAATTACAGGGTTGACCATTATCGAGCAAAAAGAAACTCCCGGCTTGGGCGCCAAGATCACGGACTGGAATGCCTTCCTCCAGTTTTGGGAAGACAGGGATGCGACCGGCCCGCTCTCCTTGCGAAAGCCATCGGTTCGCACGCCCGAAGAGCTTATGGCTACAGAGATCAACTCCATCACTGCCGCGACGATATCCTCAAGAAAAGTGCTGGAAATCGTCAACCTTTCTCTTGATAAGGTGAGAGAGCTCATCGCAAAAGGAAAAATTACAGACGAGGAACACGATGGCAACTAAAACCATCCGGGCAGAGTATCTCAAGGGGCTTTGGGATGAGAATCCCGTTCTCCGGCAGATCCTCGGCCTTTGTCCGACTCTGGCCGTCACGGGAACAGTAATCACAGGGCTGGCCATGGGCTTGGCCACAACCTTTGTGCTGATCTTCAGCTCGCTCGTGGTCTCCTCGATCAAAAAACTTATCCCCGCGCAGGTCCGCATTGCAACATATATCGTTGTCATCGCCAGTTTTGTGACCATCGCCGACCAATTCTTGAAGGCTTTTTTCTATCCCATCTCGGAGGCTCTGGGTCCCTATGTCCCGCTGATCGTGGTCAACTGCATCATCCTCGGCCGTCAGGAAGCTTTTTCTTCGCGGAATTCTGTCGGCCGGTCGTTGATCGACGCCCTGGGCATGAGCACTGGGTTCATCCTGACGCTTCTTGCTCTCAGCTCCATTAGGGAAATCCTGGGAGCGGGGACGTTTCTGGGATACCAGGTCATGGGGCCCTGGTTTAAGCCATGGATCATCATGATCCTTCCCGCAGGCGGCTTCATCACCTTGGGCATTCTTCTCGGGATCGCACTGACAATCGAGAGCAGGACAAAGAGGAGCTAACCGTGGAATTAATGGCAATCTTCATATCGGCCGTGCTCGTCCAGAATTTTGTCCTGTATTACTTCCTCGGCATCTGTCCATTCCTGGGTGTGAGCAAAAAAATTGATTCGGCTCTGTCTATGGGCCTGGCCGTCACTTTTGTCATGTCCATCACAGCTGTTGTGTCCTGGTTGATCAATAACTTGATCCTTATTCCGTACGACCTGGGATATCTTCAGATCGTCTCCTTCATCCTTGTGATCGCATCGCTCGTTCAGCTGGTCGAGATGTTCATACGAAAGATCAGCCCTCCCCTCTATCAGGCTCTGGGCATTTATCTCCCTCTGATAACCACCAACTGTGCCATCATGGGCTTAGCCTTGATCGCAGCATTAAACGAATACAGCTTTGTAGAAACCGTGATCTTCGGCTTTGGGTCAGGTTTAGGATTCACACTGGCTATCGTGCTGATGGCAGGAATCCGGGAGCAGCTGGACCTGTCCGACGTCCCTGAACCCCTAAAAGGAGCGGGAATCGCCCTGATCGTCGCCGGGATCATGGCCTTGGCTTTTAACGGATTCATAGGAATGCTGACATGACCGAGCTCCTCGTCCCGATCCTCACCATGACTGCACTCGGATTCCTGTTCTCCACGGGATTGGTGCTGGCATACAAAAAGCTCAAAGTCGAAGAGGATCCGAAAATAGAGACGGTCAATGAGATCCTCCCTCAAGCCAATTGTGGCGCCTGTGGCTTTTCCGGATGCCGGGCATTCGCAGAGGCAGTCGTCAGGGGCAAGGCGCCTGTGACGGGTTGTCCGGTAGGTGGAGAAGAAACGGCCGCCCTGGTGGCAGAGACCCTGGGCGTTGACGCGGGAGAAATGATCAAGATGGTCGCCCGGCTTCACTGTCGAGGCACGACCGAAGCTGCCAAGTCAAGAGGATGCTACTCAGGAATCCCGACGTGTTATGCCTCCCATCTGGTTGGCGGGAACAAACAGTGTTCCTACGGCTGTTTGGGTTACGGAGACTGCGTCAAGGTCTGCCAGTTTGACGCTCTCTATATGGAAAACAATGGACTCCCTGTGGTAAGGGAAGACACGTGTACCGCCTGCGGAAAGTGTGTGGATGCCTGTCCGCGGAACCTTTTCGAGCTCCACCCTCTCACACAAGAGGTCCTTGTTTTTTGCCGGTCCGAGGATAGGGGCCCTATGGCCAGAAAAGTGTGTACAGCCGCATGTATCGCATGCGGCATTTGCGCCAGGGCATGTCCTGATGCCATCGTGATGGAAAATAACCTGGCAGTCATTACAGATTTTAGAAAGATCGACCCGGAAAAAATACCGGATATAGAAAAATGTCCGACCGATGCAATCGGCCGAATCAACAAAGAAGAGGCCCGCGATGAAGGATAAGGGGACCGTCATTTCCACAGAGGACAACTACGCCCGGGTGGAAGTGGCCTGCCTTGAGGTATGCCAGGGGTGTTCGGCCAGAAGCCTGTGTATCGGGCAAAAAAACGCCCAAGGCCTTCTCTCTGTAAGGAATCCGCTCCATGCCAAAACAGGAGATCGTGTCCTTATTGCCATTCCGGAGACCCACTACAGCAAAGCTTTGATCTTGCTTTTCGGAGCCTTGCTCTTCGCGATCCTTGCGGGGATGGGATTGGGTTATCTTGTTTCTACGGTCCTCCCCCTGTCGTCTTCGGGATCGAGCCTTATCGGCATTGCGCTCGGAATCATACTTGCAGGGATCGGGCTTTCCCATCGTTTTAAAAGGATCAACAACAAATCTCTCTATCCGGAGATTACCGAGATCTTAAACAAAGGAGGCAGTTATGGATAGACGCCGTTTTTTTCAAACTTTACTCTCAGCTCCACTCCTCACTCCCCTGCTGCTGGCTTCCCAGTCCAGAGAATCCGACCGTGAGGTCTACTTAATCTCAGACACGCCGCACACACATCTCCCCGTTCTCCTCAAAGAGCTTCTCCGAGGCCGATTTGGCCTGCCGGGTTCTTTTGCTTTTAACGATTACTCTCCCCACAAAAACACACTGAAACATGCTCTCTCCCGATCCGGGTGGCAGCTTGCCCCTCATCCCTCTGAAGCGGATCTAAAAATATCCTTCCGTACTTTGCACCAGCCCGCCAGCCCTTCATTTACTCTAGTCAAAGATGGAAAGATATGGGATGTTCGGTCCTGGACCCTCCGCTCGCTCTGGCAGGAGATGGCACAAAGGCACTCTCCATCTTCATTCTTGACCGTCGCCTCTTTGACTAGACAAGGCTCCGGGAGGAGTGACGGGGAAATCGTTACCGTCTACATGAATGGACATAAAAAGGACGCTTTTCCTCTCAAGAATAATCTCCAGAGATCTTACGCCACACACTTGGGCCGCATCACCGTTCAAATCGCAAACGGAAATGCCCGCGTCGCAGAGTCTTCCTGCCGTCACAAGATCTGTCTCTATTCTCCGTCTGTCTCACTGTCAGGAGAGCGTATCATCTGCGCCCCCAACCATTTCCTCCTCGAAGTCCAGGGGAACACCGTCGACACAGTTATCGGCTGATCTTCAAGTATTTCTTCGGCTGGATCGGGAAAGGGAGGACTGTTTACTCAGGTCGCAGAGTGCTCGTGGCTCAGAGCTCTTTCACATAGATGTTCCTGAAATACACGGGTGATATGCTGTCATGGTTCTGGAAGCCGATGTATCCTGCCGCTGCAAAATCCTTTATCTTACCCCTGGGTTCAGCTTTCCAGCCGATCACCTCCACCCCATTCAGCTCGACATGGATAAAATCTCCCCGGAAAGTAATCTTGCAAAAATTCCATTCTCCCGTTGGTTTAAAGGCATCCGACCTTGGCGCTTCCGCATCGTAGACCGCACCCGTCTTGTGGATCCCGCTCCCGCAGTCATAGATCTGGACCTCGAAGGAGTGATAGATGTAATCATCGCTGGTGGGAATTTCTGGGATTCTGAGGAAGATCCCTGAATTAGTATCCGTTTGGGAACTTTTAAATTCCAACTCCAGGACAAAATCCCTGTATTTTTTTCTGCTGTACCAGAGGAGACCCATTCCTCCCTGGCTTTTGAGAACACCCGTTTTTTCATCGAGCACAAAATACCCCGGGCCGTAGTGGTTCCATCCGTGTTTGGAGAATGTCCCATTCCACCAGCTGAGGATCTCTTCAAATCCCTCATAATAGGTGATGCTTTTTATGTATTCGATCCCTTTTTTTATGGGAGGAGCAGGGTTGAGGGCATCGGCCTCTTTCTCATATTCCACAGCAAGATAACCACGGAAATTCTGATTGGTCAGCTCAGCAAGGATGTCGTGGACATTGGCCTTCCCCTGTCCGAAGGGGACATCCTCAGCCTCTAATACTCCGAATGCATCCAGGTCCTTCAAGTGGACATCGATGATGCGCCCTTCGAGCATCTTGAGGCCCTCCAAAGGCTTAACTCCTGATCTCATCCAATGCCCCGTGTCCACACACGCCCCGATCCGTTCATCTAGCCCCTTGATCCGTTCCAAAACCGATTCTGGCCGCGCGTATTTTGATGGAGAGGGGTGGTTGTGGATGGCGACATTGATGTTGTACTCCTTGACCATTCGCTCAAGGAGAGCAAAGTCGTCAAACTTGGGCTCTGCAACGACAGTCCGGATCCCCAGATTTTTGGCAAAATCAAAAACTTTGCGCATATCCTCTTCTGTGTTGTCAAATTCGACCACACCATACGCGATCAAGTGCTGGCCATGTTCCTCAAGCTTTTTCTGCACCCACTGAATGTTTTCCTCACTGAGGTTATGGTCGAACTCGACCTCGGGTTTATCCGGCCTTAACGCTTGCCCCGGATAGGGCTGGACAAAATCGATTCCGAGCGCTTTTGCTTTTTCAAGCGCCTCTTGGAATGAATACTCCCTGAAGGTCCAGCACTGGATGGCGATCGGAAATTTTCTAATACGAATATCTTTGTATTCGGAGGACTCCGCGGGCGATCTTTTCTCTTTCTTAATTGAATCTATTTTTGAAAATTTCGGCATTTTGATGGCCGCAAACACGATGGAAGATAAAAGAAAAAGCCCCAAGATTACATAAACTTTTTTTCTCATGTCCTTCCCTCCCTGGATCAAGCTCCATGCTATTTAAAAATCAGACGATCTTATTCTGAACGGGATCCCACTCCACCCGCCGTCCTTCAAGATAGGATTTGGTGGCCATATGGCATGTAATCGCTTCCTCAAAGCCGCGGTTGATATCGCAACTCGGTTTTTCTCCTGTCCGGATACAATCTATCCATTCCTTAACATGGAGATGGGTGATGTCCACATGCCTGCCTCCCCGGTATGTATACATCAATCCTTTGGTTGCGAAATATTTTTCTGTGGCCGACGTGATGGTGTCGATGCCTTTGGAACCAGGATAATACGAGAAAAGAGGCAACGAGGTGTCGATCACGCCTGCTTTGATCATATCTTCAAACCGTGTGGAATCGTAATCAGCGTTGACTGTTAGGCTGTTCCCAACTTCCATGGATGCATCGTGCCCCATAAAGACACGCCCGCGCCCCCTGCTATTGGCGAGGGTTGCGCTGTAAACCAGGGTCAAGTCTCGGTCGGGATATTCACACACAGTCTGAAAAAGGTCCGGAACATCTCTCCCATCTTTGAAGAAATAGATCCCCCCCGAAGACATAACTGCCTTGGGAATTCCCATCCCCAGGATCTGATTCACGGCATCGAATTCGTGGGAGAAAAGGTCTCCAGATAGCCCTGTCCCATAATCATACCAACAGCGCCAGCGGAAAAACCGTTCCAGGTTAAATGGAACGTTATGAGGCGCAGGGCCCTGGAATTGTTCCCAATCGATCGTTTGGGGACTGGCGTCCTTATGAATGCCGTAAACCCACGCGCCGTTGGGTGAGTTGCGATTCGTTGTTGTCTCGACAAGGGTGATCTTCCCCAGTATATTTTTGTCCACAACCTGCTTGGCTCTCCAGAAAGTCTCTTGTTGCGGATTCTGATGCCCCAGCTGGAACACCATCCCGCTTTTCGTAACTGCGTCTGTGAGGGCATACACCTCTTCTTCGGTCCTTGTCATACATTTTTCCAGATAAACATGTTTCCCGGAATTCACTGCATCGATGGCCATCCGCGCGTGCCAGTGGTCAGGAGTGGCAATAATCACCGCATCGATGTCTTTGCTTTCCAGCATTTCCTTATAGTTCCGGTAGCGCTTGGCCCCCTTCAAATTCCCAGCGCCGCCTCCTGGCCTCCTATCGTTGAGGGATGCGGCCAGGCCCCTTTCCGCCCTGACATCAAACACATCACAGACCCCTGTTAACATGACGTTTAGATCCTCCTGATCCAATAATCCCTTGACTTCCCTCTGCCGCCAATCTCTGGTTGCTTTGTTTCCCTGGATCTGGAAGAAGTCCTGGTGCGCAAAGCCCGCTCCTCTCACCAGATGTTCTCCTCTCCCTCCGTACCCGATAATCCCTATCCGGATCAGCGCCCCTGGTCTTGTGAGAGAGGTCTTCACACGCCCTGTATCCAGCTCTCCCTCAAGCCCCAGTTCTTCAAGCAGGCTTTTTTTCCTCTCTGCATCCCAAGACCTTTTTCTTGTAAGACCGTAGAAAAAGGCCCCCAACACTGGGAGAGAGGAAAGGGCCTTGAGCACATCTCGTCGCCCGGTGTTTACCTCATTTTTGAGTTGCGAATTCTCTTTTTTCCCCTTTCCGTCGTTCTCTTGGTCCATTCTCTTCTCCAAAACTTGGTTGCTCTCTAGCGTTCCATCTTCCTTCTCTTCTTGAAGATGAGGCCATCCAGGCCCACGATCTTCCCGGTTGGGAAGGCGAGCAAGGTGCCGAGTGCTGCCATCTCGATCAAGATCTTGTTGACTATCAAGTAGCTTCCTTCAGACGGCACCGTATATGAGTAGCCGACAAAAGGAGGATTGCACACATAGTAGATCAACAGAAGTAGAATCCCTGCAACACAGGCCCAAGATGTCAGCAGCCCTGTGATGAGAGCCAATCCGATAGTGATCTGCCCCCAAATATTTAGGAAGTCCATCACCTTCAAGAGCGCGGGATTATCGGCGACAGCTGTGAACAATCCGGAAAACAGCCATTTGGTCTCTGATAGGTATCCCGCCGATGTCCAATAGGGATTGAGCAGCTTGGCTATTCCTTCATACAAAAAATGCCATCCGATCAGCATCCTGAGAAAAACTAGCATAAATGCTTGAAAAGTCGAGTACTTCCTGGCTTGCTCTGAATGAGTTAACGAATCCCCTTTTTTCATCGTTCTGCCTCTCATCAAAATTCTATTTAGAACGCCAGCATACTATCCCTTTCATGACTGCGTGTTTCTGGCCCCAAACAACATGCGCTATTAATCCGAAATTCGGGCCTGTTTTTGATCTTGCAAAGGAAAAATAACCGGCGCTCTCCATCCAGATGCCAACACAATATACAGATTTCAAGGCTTTGTCAACGAAGAGAACCGCACCTCCAAAACCATGACGAATGACTTCCGAGTGTCCCAATTTGTGATTTCGAAAACGAACAACGGGAAAGCAGAGAGACTTATGTAGGGACCGTTTCCCAAACGGTCCGTTCGGGGAACGGACCCTACAAAGAAAAATACCATGCCCGCCTAGAGCCCTTCTCACAGTTTTCGCAATCACTAATTGGGACACTTAATAACGTAATGTGAGATCATGCCAGCAAGGAGCCGGGATGTAACACACAAACACACTGGTTTGACATTTATCTGGTATTTAAAGAGAATGAGGCGAAGAATACACAAAGGAGAGCGCATCCGCTGTGCTCCAAACTATTTTTTTATGGAAGAACAGGATTTCTCTGTTGATATGGCCATTAGGTAAAAATCGCCGGGCCTTCCTCTGTGCCCTCCTTGTCCTCCTCTCCACCTGTGCACCCAAAGAGACCTGGAATACAACGACCTTTATTTATTTCGATACGGTGTGCGAGGTCAAAGTCTTCTGTTCCCCCTCACGATTCAAAGCCGTACAAAAGGCTGTCCAAAAAGTCTTCAAAGACATCGAGATTCGATTTTCCCCCGGTTCTACCGACCTGGCTTCTCCCGAGGTTCTTTCTCTCTACCAAAAGGCCTACGCAGTTTACCAGGACTCTGAAGGAAAATTCGACATTTCGGTGGGCGATCTTTCCCGGATCTGGGGATTTCACGACCTATCCTTTCACATTCCCACAGCCGAGGATTTAGACAGAACAAAAAACACAATCGGGATGGATAAGATCCGTATTCATGAGGGGAGTCTCGTTCTTTCTCCGGGAACGCAGTTGGACTGGGGGGGTATAGCCAAAGGGTACGGTATCGACCTCGCCTCCTCAGCCTTAATAGATATGGGAATAGCGAGGGGTTTTGTGAACGCCGGTGGCGACCTTTACTGCTGGGGAGCAAACCCTAAATCCCTCCCTTGGAAGATCGGCATCAAACATCCTAGAAGATCTGGGTTCTCAGGAGTCCTTTCCATCTCCGATGAAGCCGCCGCAACGACCGGCGATTACCAGAGATATTTCGTAGAAGAGGGAACGCGTTATCACCATGTGTTTGACCCCCATACCGGTTTTCCAGCGAGAGGAAAACAGAGTGTGACCGTGGTCGGCCCCGAGGCAACATTCTGTGACGCGCTGTCAACAGCCCTGTTTGTATCCAAACAACCAAAAACGATCCTCGATCTGTACCCTCAGTACGGTGCTGTTCTCATAGACTCCGGGGGAAACATCTCTTTTCTTGGAAAACCCGTCTCTTTTAAGCCTTCTGAGTAGAAATCCTAGATCTTCATCGGCATCAGGACATACAAATGCTTGATTGCCCCATCTTCCTCGGGCCTCAGAAGTACGGCACTGTTTTCATCCTTCATTTCACAGCGCACGCGGTCTGATTTGACGGTGGTCAGAAAATCAAGGATGTATTGGGAATTAAAGCCTATCTCGAGGTTCTCGCCGTCATAATCGACATCCACCTTGTCCCGCGCTTCTCCTATCTCTGGGTTCGAGGAAAAAAGCCGGATCTGTTTTTTTTCGATGTTAAACTTTATTCCTTTAGAACGTTCTGTGGATAACAGAGACACACGGCGAATAGCATCTGTGATCTCCTCGCGGGAGAAGACCATGGCGTTTGTATTATCTTGAGGGATGACAGCCTCATAGTTGGGAAATTTTCCCTCGATGATCCGCGAGATCAATGTTCGGTTGTTCACTTTAAAGAAGAGGTTGTTCTCATCCAAATCGAACTCGAGTGTCTCATCCTCAAACTTTCTCAGTTCATTGAGTGTTTTTTTCGAAACGATCCCCTTGATCTCTCCCTCGACATGTAGATCTTCCAGTATCATGGATGTGTATGCCAACCGGTGACCGTCGGTGCTTATCATCTCTATGCTTTTATCCTTAAGGATCATCAAGGCTCCATTCAGATAGTACCTCTGTTCTTGTGTGATAGCGAAATACACTCTTTCGATCATGTCTTTGACTTTTTCCAAAGGTAGCACAATCTTTTTTTCAAATTTCGGCTCTGCAACCTGTGGATAATCTTCTTTGGGCAAACAAAGAACTTTAAACTGACTTTCCCCAGAGAATATCTCCATGATAAGGCTGTCGCTCTCATGAAATGTCACTTTTTTATCCGCAGCTAGCGACCTCACGATCTCGAATAGTTTTTTACCGGATATTGTGATGGCCCCCTCTTCCTCGATATCCGCAGGGAAGTGGGTTTTAAGACCAACTTCGAGGTCCGTTCCTGTGAGTTCGACCTCATTCTCTGAAGCATTGATCAAAATGTTGGCAAGGATAGGCATTGTGTTGCGTTTTTCCACAATGCCTTGGAGGAGTTGAAGCTCTCTTTGAATGTCTTCTTTTGCGATCGAGAATTTCATTTTTCCACCTTTCCTTCCTGAGTCTATTATTATTTAATAAATATAAATAAGATTAAATAAATATAATAATAAAAGCAAATGAAAATGTGAAAAACTCCCGTAATTTACTGATTTCCTAACGAATATAGCTAATTAAACTGTTTATTTCTTTGTTAAATTCGGGGTCTTTCATTCTTAATTTCTCGATTTTGCGGACACTGTGTATAACCGTAGTGTGGTGTTTTCCACCGAATTTTTTACCGATTTCGGGAAGAGAAGTTTTCGTCAGTTCTTTGGAGAGATACATAGCGATCTGACGGGGGAATGCGACCTTTGGAGAATTATTTTTGGCTATCAGTTGGGTGAGAGTGATCTTAAATTTGTGACAAACGATCTTCTGGATCTTTTCCACTGTCACGATGTGAGAGGTCGCATCCAACAGGCTTTTGAGGGCTTCTTTGGCTAAGTCTAGATCGATGCTCTCGCCCTTGAGAGAGGAATAGGCGATAACGCGACGAAGGTATCCCTCCAGTTCCCTGATGTTTGAACGGACCTTGTCTGCGATGTAAAGCGCCACGCTTTCAGGAAGGTCGATCTGTTCCAATTCCGATTTTTTCTTAAGGATGGCGATGCGGGTTTCGATATCAGGCGGTTTGAGGTCGGCGATCAGCCCCCATTCGAACCGGGAGCTGAAGCGCTCTTCGAGGTTGGGGATCTCTTTGGGTGGACAGTCACTGGAAATGACGATCTGCTTTTGGCTATCATAGAGGTGATTAAAAGTGTGAAAAAACTCTTCTTTAGTCCTCTCCCTCCCGGATAGATAATGAATATCGTCGATAAGAAGGACGTCCACACTGCGGTATTTTTGACGGAAATCAAGGATTTTTCCGTATTGCAGATGATTGATGAGGTCATTCATAAACTTTTCGGTCGTGATGTAGAGGACCTTAAGGCTGCGACAGTCATTTAATATTTTGTGACCAATAGCATTCATAAGATGGGTTTTGCCCAAGCCGGCACCACCATAGAGATAAAGTGGATTATAAGATTTTGCAGGATTCTTCACTACAGCCGTGGCCGCGGCATGAGCGAATTGGTTACACGAGCCGACAATGAAGTTTTCGAATGTATAATTGGGATTAAGATTGGGATTGAGGAGGTTCCCGTGTTTGGCCTTCCGCTCCTCAGGAGACCGGCGGATGAATGGCGAGGACGTATCGTCGATAATGTATTTGATTTCATAAGACTTGTCGAAAAGATCCAGGGAGATCCTGTTGACCAGGCTTGTGTAGTGAAAGGAAAGCCAATCCTTGAAATAAGAATTGGGCACTTTTATGTAGAGAGAATCCGATTCTTCACCGATATAGACCGTGGGTGCGAACCAGGTCTCGAAACTGTTCTTGTCAATTTTATTCTGGATCTCATCCCGTATTTTGAGCCAAGGGTTATATTTTTCTTTGCGGTCCATTTGTTTTAATGAGATTTCCACAGAAATTTTCACACATGTGGAAAACCTTCATAAATGCTGAGAGTGGGTTCCGAGAAGGCCCGAATATAATAGCACCACAAATTCCCATTTTCAAGCGGAATTCATGAAATATTCGGAAAAAATATTGATACTATTATAAACGACTTGATATCAACACTTTAGGGATAGAATAAGAGGGGATTTTTGAGCGACATCGGAAGATTCCAGGAGCGAAAAAATCTCCTCTGATTATTTTCAGGACCTAAAAGTCAAATCCGATCCAGAACTTTGTCATCCAACCAGTCGTAACATCCCAATCGAAGGGTTTGCTGATGCTTTGCCACTCCAATCCCTTTACAAATTCGATGTGTATGGGAAAACCTAAAAAGTAGGCTTGAAATCCGAATCCGAACGAGCCCAGAGCTTCATATTCATACCCTATGGGGAACCCATTCTCATCAACCCCGATATAGCGAAAGTACTTTGCCGGATAGCCCTTCATTTTCGACCGGCCGATGTCGGCAAAAAGCGTGCCACGCACGGGGCCGAGCAATCCCAAAAGAGTCGTCCATTGATGTACGATCGGGATCCGGAATTCGAGGTTTCCAAACCAGGCTTCGGTCCCAGTGAGGGAGTAATAATACGCGGAGCGGATCTCGTTGTTGCCCCCGAAATAAGTGACATATGGGGTTTTCCCATAGCTTCCAAATAGTTTGAGCCTAAAGGCGAAGAGCGCGTCACCCCCGAGATGAAGATATTTTCGCAGGTCTGCCCGCAGCGTTGTGTTCGAGAGGAAGCTGTCAGACACCGGTACGGCTTGCTGAACGGAGACTGAAAATGTGCTGCCGGAAACCGGGCCAAAATACTTGAAGCGGGTGGTTTCTCCGACGAGAGAAAAGGTAAGGCCCATCATGTTCCCGTTCAAGAAATAGTTGTACTGTGTTCCTCTGTAATCGAGGACCTGGTTCATGTAGGGGTCGAAGAAATCTTCTTCCCAGCGCTGGAAGAATGCGGAGGTCTGTATACGGAAAAACCTATTTATCGGATAAAAAGCGCTGACGGTTGCCCCAGATATACTTCGAGTCGAAATGGCATCTTGGTAACTCAGAAAGTTGTACAGGTAGGGATCGTAGTAGGAATAGGAAGGATAGTAGAATAAGGTGTACGCATAGAGTTCCACGGCGTACTGGAGCCGGTTCTTCAGATTATAAAATGAGAATTGGTACGCGCGGAAACTCCTGACTTGATATGCGAGGAGGGAGAATGTGTAGTCGGCGAACAGGTCGGAAAAAGCGATAGCTGTTCCCCCGTAGATGGAGCCATCGGTCGATATAACGGCTTCTACAGGGGGCCGCCCCGTGAGATAGAGTTTTCCTATCCCTTTCTGCGGTTCGATCTCGTCCTTGTTCACCTCTAGTGTCAGGATGGGCTCGAACTGTTCGTATGTTTCCTCAGGCTCGATCACATCAAACGTTACGGTCTTCTCCACTTCGGGCTCGAGTTTACTTTTGTAGATCTGGAATGATCCCTTGTTGAAGGAGGAAAAAACCACTGTATTCGGTTCGTTGGGAAGCGGTGAAGGAAAAAAGTTCCCGGTCCGGACATCTGTATATCGCTTGAGATCACCGGTTTCCAGGGATACTGAGTATATGTTAAAGGCTTCTCTCGTGTCTCCGGAAAAAAAGATCTCGGTGGCGTCCTTCGAGAATGCGGGAGTGATGTTGTTACCGGGGCCAAAGGTCAACTGTGTTTTTTTCTTGAAGTTGTCGAGAGGAGAGGTGAAGATCTTATCAAAATCATCGAGCCTGATCGTGTAGACGGCGGTCTCTTCGTCTGGCGATATGGAGACAGCCTTCTCGTAGAGCTCGTCTTGCGTTAAGTTCAGAGTCTCCCCGGTTGTCAAGTCGATCTTGTATATG
>Ga0307379_10008030_pt1 | contig 14286 bp, 9 predicted proteins | sample UN2MG_FD_202237 | JGI IMG/M metagenome (GOLD analysis project Ga0307379, IMG submission 202237) | Soil microbial communities from Risofladan, Vaasa, Finland - UN-2 | ecosystem: Environmental > Terrestrial > Soil > Coastal area > Acid sulfate soil | place: Finland: Risofladan, Vaasa | collected...
CTCAGAAAAAAAAAACTTTTGCCCGTTTCTGGATATAATATTATGATTACCATAACCGTAATATGTGTATTTTGATAATTATTTTTTATGTTCCCTTTTGCAAAGTATATTTAAATCTATATTGAACAGAGACCGCGTTGGCTGGAACAATGGAATACTAGAGATAAAAGTCATAAGAAATCCATTTTTCATACACAGTGACATGGATCCTGATATACTACTCTTCGCTAAAGCTCTTCCACGCCTCGATGAGTTGAAACAAGACTTGGACGCGTTATCCAAAAATATGAACGAGTTGAAAACTACTGTATCTAAAGACATGGATGAGTTGAAAACTGCTGTATCTAGACTTACCAATGCCATCTCTAACAAGAGCGACCGAGATCAAAGTCCGGAAAGAGAATAACTAAACAATTTCCCGTCAGACAATTTCGCGTCATACGCAACGTTTAGTACACGAACATGTGCATATGAAAAGGCTTGATTTTTTCGGAAAAACAGATTCAAGTGTTTGGTTGACTTTGGACGCCGTTTCTTGCTGTAATGGGTAGCAGGATCATGATAAAAATTGTCGTGTACAGAGGTGCGGGAAAAATTTACTGCTCGGTCAGACACTTCTGACCAGAACGACACAAAACAAATCAAGTCTCTTGCGGGATATTAATAAATTGTTTAGACTGAAGAACAAATGTATTGCTTTTAAAAAATCCAATGTTAGTACAAGAGGGTAGTTGTAATAACAGTTGCATAGAGAAACAACAGGGGGAATTATCTGACTCTTTTATTCGGAAAATCTCGACTAGCGCATGGAACCTGTTGCGCATTATCCAGTCATATCGACGAATAGCTATGCACCGCTAACACACGCCCCACAGCCTCAAGCTTCCGCGGAGATTGAAAAATCGCAAACTCCGACGACTTTTAAATCCCTTTTTCAGAGATTTCTCAACTTATTTAAGAGAAGTGCGGAAGACGACGTTGAAATAGAACAGGAATTGTTGCACGAAGTAGATCCGTACAATCCCGAGAGAGAGCCGGCACCTCGCGAAGTTGTAATTCGGCAGATGATCGGTCAGAAGAGCTCGGTTAGACAGTTGCAGGAAATGGGGTTTTCTCCAGAGCAAATGCAAGAGGACAGCATCTATTTGGTGAGTCTTCGCGACTCGGGCTACGATCTCCGAGAGCTGAATCAGCTGTTGCCCAAATGGGAGACGCTGCGTGAGCTGAACTTCAACAAGACACTTTTCAACGGTTTCTGGCATGTGGATTTGCTCTGCTCCGTTTACTCTCTCAACAAGACCAATGTATGTCAGCAGCTGGACTTTCGCGTGGAAGATTTCCTCAAAGCACGCACCACGCCCGACGAATTTAGAAAGCTCGGAGTATCCGCCAACGAATTGTTGGAACTGGGATTGAACTTTGAAACACTTTTCGCCTTCCACCTCGACATTGCCCAGCTCAACCAGTTTTTCGGCTTTACGAAAGACCACTTGATAGAGATGAAATTGAACAAGTCGCAAATGTTGGCACTGGAGGCGACTCGTGGGTTTACAGCGAGCAATATTGTAAAGATACTAGGCGCGAAAGAATACGAGATAGAAGACATGGGAGTGAAAAACACAATGAAAATAACGCGAAACAAACTCCGGAATATTTTGATGAATAAATAGAGAGCGTGTGACTTTATTAATCGAGTATTATAACTTCAATTTCCAGTGACCGGGTTTTTCTCTCTTTTTCCACTTGGGCATGTACTCTTGTCCATATCTTGTCCCTTTTCCGTCTCGCTGAAAGCACGGAAACAAGCACTGTCACCAAATCGTTCTCTGTTATATTCAGTGAGCCCAGCAGATTGTTAAAATTGCTGGCGTAATCCCCAGTGTCCATTAGAAACACATGTATGAGGCGATAGTTGCGTTGGAGCGCGACTTGTTTTCCGCCTACAGAATAGAACGATTCGTATTCCGGAGACGATACGATTTCTCCAGCTTTAGAAGATATATCCACGTCAAAGGCCTCTGTGATAGTGTTGGTAATTTCTTTCCACAATGAAATATCGAATGCTGCAAAAAACCCAAGGTCAGGCATCTGATCGTTTTCCAAATGCTGGACCAAAATCAGCGCCAGCGATATCAACTCTGTGTAATTCTTGTTCTTCATCAAAGTTTGCAGGTTGGAATCTTTGGAGAAAAAATCGTACACGTCGCCAAAGTCGGCTATGTCCGCGAGATCTTGCGATATTTCGACTACGAATTCATCTTCGAGAATGTCACTCGCCGATGTATATTTCACCACGGAAGTCTGATACAAATCCAACTGGGAGTTTTGCTCTAGAATGTACTTTTTCTTTCCGACCACTACGAAAAATTCACTCCCCTCTCGCTTGATTTTGATGTTTTGTTTCCTCAGATCTTCTTTTTTCATAATAGAATTCGCACCAGCGCTCGCATCTATTTTCAGCGTTGTATCGTCCACAACCGAGAGATACTGGTTCCAAACTTCAAACCCAGTGTCGATAGACGTCTTTTTCGCTTTCGCTTTGCGCTCTATTGGATATTCGGCACGTATTGAATCTTTCAAAATCTTAACCAGCTCAGATTTCTTCGGCTTTGGTGCGACAAACACAGCGTCCTCAACCACTTGTCTGGCTTTGAAATAGAGTATCTGTGCACGTTTCGCATCGGCTTGCGCTTGCGGAAGGTCCTCGAAAAGCGGTATCAAATTTTTCTCTCTGTACATGCGACTCATTTTTGCGAGTCTCCAACAATCTGCGAGTTCGAGGTTGGCAAGATTGTCCACATCGGATATGTCGACTGTCAATAAACTATAGACGCCCTTCAGTATCGCCACTTCTTCATTCGCCTCTGCCAGCGCCGTATTCAAGTCCCCGGTTTGCGCGTACTTCGCAATGAAAACCGATGGATCCCTCACAATCGGGTCAGTCACGCGCACTTCGACAGTGGTTTCGGCAAACTTTACAAGCACATTCCTCGCCGAACCTGTAATCTCGAGACGTGCTTTTGTGATTCCGACAAAATGATAGGCAACGTTGATCTTGTACGTTTTTGCAAGATTCAGCAGGTCGCGGAGTTCGCTCAACGTTTTTCCGTACACCGGGTTCTTTTCGTCCAACGTCACTTCGCGCACCCAAACTCCGATAATCTCGAGTGCTTCCACTTTTTCCCGCATGTTCATCTCTTGCGCTATCGGCTGGAAGAAATTCCTGACAAACTCCACGCCCTGTTTCGTTGACAGTGCCAGCAGTGCGGAGATCAAGGTGACTACACGCGGCTGATCCAAATCGCTGGGACTGAGCGCAGTCTGCGGCTCCACTAAGATCCCGTCGAGGGCAAACGCGATCATGTTCAGGGCCAGGAACCAATCCATAACCCCGTGCTTGTAGACCTCGACAATCGTGCGTTTGATGCGACGTGCTCGGCGGGTCTCCATTGCCGATTTGCGGACACTGTTCTTCTCTTTGTTATGCAGGTAGAGAAGGTTGCGGCGGTAATGCATCGTGATACGATCAGGATTGCCGAGTACGAGAAGATCGATGATTTTTTTCATATTCTCAACAATGTTCGCCTCTATGAGGCTTTGCTCCTCGTCGGCGATTGCAATTTTCTCAATCGCCAGACCGACAGTGATCGCGCCGTCTTCTTCTTCTTCGTCAACATCGTCGCTTTCTGCCATGATCAGTGGCACTGCCGCTTCAATGGCAGCGGAGAACTCCTCCGATACATTTGGTACAGCGGTCGACGAGCTCTTTTCCACGGACACGCACCAAACCGCGTAGCCTTCTTCCACAAGCCAAGCCAGGAACCGGTCATTGCTGTCCTCCATCGTACCGTCGTATCCAAACGCCGCTGGCATCAGCACAGCGCTTTCAACCTCTTTGCGCTTCCTCGACTCAATGTAGAGCGTTCGTCGAGTTTTCTCATCGTCCAAAACGCGGTAGATTTCCTTCAGTGTGTTTGTTTTGAATTTTCGTTTCTCTTCACCGGAGGCAAACAGGTTCAGCACAGCTTGCAGTGCGTCGATTTTCTGCCGCTCTGGGGGGTCCAAAGCTGCACCGGCTTGATTGGCCATGAGAACAGCGATCCGTTCTTCAAGTTTGCGTTTCACAAGACAATAATTGGTGGGTTTTCTGAATCCGTTGCTTGAAGTGATGACCTCGTTGTGCTCTTTGTCCACCGACCAATCGTTGATCTCCAGCTCTCCCCACAGGCGAATTACAGAAATTCGGGGATCCTCCGTCAGCAGACGGACCGCTTCGTAGAGCTTGATCTCTGAGTTCGGGTAGTATGTGACAGCGCCCTTGTTGTCTTTGCGGTACGAGCGGAGCGCGAGACTGTAGATCGGATTGCGTGTGAGATCGGGGATGTACTGACCGAATTTGCGCTGGAACTCTAGCTCCAACTGCTGATCGCTCTTCCCCGTCAGAGACTGTTCTGTGGGATCGTACTCAATGGTTTGCAGAACAATCTTCTGGTAGGCTCGAAAGGCTTTGGAGCCAGACGCAGCGTCCTCAACAAACAGGTCGGGGGTGAGTTTCCGGTTCTCGTTGTTCGGCAACTCCATCACACAGGTGTACTGCCGGTACTGCCACCGTTCGTACGGCAGGCCAACGTGACCACCGCGTCGCACACTCCGGCCGCGCCGCTGGAGTTCTCGGTCTCGGCTTGGCGCGACATCGATCGCAATGCCCGCAGTGGCGCGGAAGATATCGATCCCGGTAACGAAATCTTTTCCAATCAGAACAAAGCGCACTTTCTCGCCTTGCACGTTGTCCTCTCCGTCGTTCAGATATTCAAACAGCGTGTCAATGCAATCGCGACGTTCAATGTCGCTGAGACGCCCGCTGTCGGATATCAACTGTGTGAAATGGACCATGTCTTCAGGCTTTTCGAGAGGATCAAAGTCCGTTCGGTGCCACTCCAACCCGGTGTTCTCCTCTTCTCCTCCGTATCGGTTGTAGATTGAAATGGCACTACCCAAAACAATCAAACGGTAGTTTTCCCCCAAGCCTTTCCGCACAAAAAAGAACTCCTCTTGCACATTCTCCAGTATCTCGCGAGTGGTTTCGTTCCTGTCCCATTGCATCGACTGCACCACACGCCAACCGGGCCAGAAGTGCAGTTCCGCGCCTTTCAGCTGAGAGCGCAACTTTCGCTGTGCTGCATTCTCAGTCTCGAACCCCGCGTCCTGCATATCGCGAGTCCTGTCGGGAAAGCGAAACCCGGTCCGCGTGTCTCGCTCTTCTTTCGCGTTTCTCCGGAAGACATCTGCGATCTTCGAAGGATCTTTGGGCAGGTTGCGCGAACCGATTGTCTGGCTGAAGAGTTTCTCCGACAACACGATAAACTGCTTCTTCCCATTCGCATAGCCGAGCGGCCCGTATTCCTGCAGAGCTTTGCTTTTGATTTGCAGTGGGTTTTGGTTGATTCGGACTTTCCTCCAAGCTGCCTGAACCGACGCTCGACTGGAGCGCAATTTGTCGTACTCTCTCTGCTCTTTCTTGTCGATAACCACGTCCTGTCGCTCGAGACGTGTCCACTCGTAGCCAGCGGCCTGCATACACGCTGCCAGCGGTATAACACCGTAGTCGTCGTCGTCAACGCTCGACACCAAAGTGCGTATCGTAGTGGTCTTGTACGATTCGTATTCCTCCGCGTCCAGCGCTTGCAATTTTCGCAGGACCATGGCGGCACAGGGGAATCGCGGGTCTTCTCCCAGCGCTAACTCAGCTGCAGACTGTTCAATATTCTCCTGGAATTCTTCGCTGCTCAAACGGTATTTTGGTTCGAGGCGTGTTTCGCGAAAATTCATTCTCCGCAGCAGCGTTCTACCGTTCAGGTTGCCAAGTTCTCCGGCCTGTTCAATGAACACGTACAGATCCTCCTCGTGCTGCGCAGAAAGACGCACTCGCAGTTCAGCGTCCACCGGTATGACGACCTCTGCGAAAAGATCGCGCATATTGTCTACAGTTGCAGTGCTGATTAGGCCTTTGCTGTAGTTTTTGTACTCTCCAAGATTTTTGAACAGCTTCTGGCCCGGATTCTCCACCAGTATGTCGCTGAGCCTCTCTTTGATATCCTCGTAGGTGGGATTCTGCAGATCGTAGAACGTTGGCAGGGATTTCGGAATGTTTACCAGCGGGGCCAGATTGTGTATGTTCCCCGGATCGCCAGGATTGGCGGGCATCAGCGTGTTCAGCATTCCGAACGCTTTGAAAAGATCAATGGTCGCTGACATGTAGGTCACCACGACACCGGAGGACTCGCGCAGCGCAGTGGTAAGAAGATCCGCGTTCGGTTTCTCTGCACTGCGGAATGCTTTCGTGTCGAAGACCAGATCTCCCTCGTCAAAGACAAACATAATACGGTCTAACGGATTGTAGTCTACTTCATCTTCGGGTTTCTCCGCTGGCACCCACCGGTACTGCGCCGGACTGTTGCCGACTCTCTGCAGCACCCATCCTCGCTCGTCTGAACCGATTTCTCTCTCAGGCGAAGCAGAGAAATCGACTGGGAATCCCTTTCTCGGTCCAGCGAGCTCCTCCAGCACTGGCACATAAGTCGCCCATTGAGTGTAGATTTCCGAATCCGACAACTGGTCTCGTATCCACTGATCCCATTGCAGTTGGCCAGGTACATTGTTTAGTTTCCATCGGATTACAACTTCAACCGTTTTCCTATCCAGTATTTCCGCATCTTCAATGCTCTCGAACTGGTCTTTGGTCTTTGCACTATTGGTTCGATTCCAAAGTTGGCGCAGCGCATCTGAAGACACCTTCCTTTTCAACTGTGTTTGCAACGCTTCAATGTCGGATTTCTTTGGAATTCGTTTGAAAGTCACAAGAAGATTCCTCAAATGCGTGGTTGTATTCAGCGTGTGCGGAGCTTGGCCTCGAATCCAGCGGCCATTGACATATCGATACGCGGTGGGAACGGCGTTGAGGTTCTCCAGCGGTTTTACTTGCACTGCTCTAGTGCCAGAATTGGTTTTCACTTTTGCGTCTAGATCGAAACCGGCCCACAGCATACGGCCTGTTCGATTTGCGCCTATCAACATGTTGGTGGCAGTGCGATAGCTTATCACATTCAAGCCTGAAGTAAAGGTCGAAGGTTTGTCCGGAGAGCCTGCCATGAAGCCGGACTCCTCGATGACATTCACCACGGTCTCAGGATTGCGCTCTCCCTGGGCCCACACGTCTTTCATCACCGTGTTGACAAGGGTTTTCTCAGTCACCCAGATGACAATGCGATTCTGCAATGCGGACTGATTTGTTGCAGGTAGTTTTTCAAACGGTATCACTTCATAGCGATAGTTGCTCGCAATCGCGTGACCAAGCGCTGTTTTACCAAAACCGGTGGGCAGTTTCAAAATTGTGCCTCTAGATCGAGACCACGGTCCCATGCGATCGCGATTAAGGCGCTGCGGACTCGAGAGTGTGGTCACAGCCACCTCGCTCTCTTTGTAGGTGGCCAAGGGCAGGAGTTGAACCTGGCTTCGGTCGTAGTGCAGCACGATATAGGGGTAGTTCTGTACTTTGTAGAGTCTTTTGAAAAGCGAATTGTATCTCGCCGCGGTAATTTGCGTGTCAACGAGTGCATTTTGCAGAAGTGTTTCTGCAGACTCTACCGCTGCTCCGATGAGTGCTTCATCATCGCTGCTCAGTGTTTCGATAGGACAGACTTTGGAATGTACGTCAAAATCTTCGTTTTTACATCCCGCCGAGCAATAGGCGACCTGTTCGCATTCGCAATAGAATTTCGCTTCTTTCTCGCAGGCTACAGCATAACACGGTAACCTGTCCATGGGGCAAATGGAACAGCCGATACTATAATTCTGCAATATCTCGGTTGTAAATAATAGATTAGCAATGCCAATTTTTCTTTACTAATATTCTGCTTTGACTGCTTTGCGTTTTTTGGGCGGTACTTTCCTTCTGACAGGACTTCTTTCTCTTTTCACCTTTTCAATTTTCACACTCTCTCTTTTCACCTTTGCCCGTTTCACCTTTGGCCTTTTCACCTTTTCAATTTTCATCTCTTCATCCATTACATAATTGTAGATATTCACTGATCTATGACATCCAAGCGCCTTGCCATCGACCTGTATGTCTTCCAGACTGAGATGCGAAGAAGGCGTGGCTTTGAAATGCTTTCTCAACGCCTCCATTGAAGGGTATTTCTCAGAAACAGCTGTGGCTGCGCTTTTCGTTATTCCGCGTATCAAGGAAAGCGAGGCAGCGGTCCAGGTTTTCTGATTCAGGCCTAACTTTCTTCCGATATCCATAGTATCCAACACGTTGAGCTTTCGCAAAGTCTCTCTCGGATCTCCGCGCTCTGTGTAGCGGTTCAGTCTTCTGCCGAGGTAGCGAATCGTGTCAAATATTTCCTCAGTGTAAACCACAGAAATTCCGTAGTCATGTGGCAGGTCTTCCAAAAGATTCTTCAAATACCGTACCGTAAACAATTTCAATTTCGGATTTTCCAAGCTACCCGTTTCGAATTCCTGAAAATATTGCAGGTTTCCTTCGAGCAAGAATACAAGCGAGTAGTTGGCATTGCCTCTCCGTTCCAGCATGGCCGACCGCTGTTTTCGAAATCTCCCGTCTATGACAGAGGAAACAAAGTCGTCAACTCGCTTTCTCTCGATTTTGCAAACATTTCTACCGTCGATTTTGAATTTGAAATCCCCAGTTCTCAGTGTCCTGTAGAGGATGCGCTCGTCGTCGGGTCTCAATTCCCCCAATAGTTTAGCGAGGGAATTCTCTCGCGTATCGACATACAATTGCACAGTTGGCATTCGAGTAATAATGCCTAGTGGTTGGAGTTCGGATAATATGCGACAAAATAGCGAATGTAAAATTAAATCTGTGCATTGGTCGCGATACAAAAAGATTCGAGTTTATTTATTGCACCCGTTTTTGGTAAATAAAATCAGATATAGGATTGTATTTCAATTATGGGGAACAGGTGCAAAGAATCTTACCTGTGCTATATGATATACAGTGTCAGCACAAATCGCGTTTACATTGGATGCACAAACGATTTTTCAAATCGCTTGCACCAACACAACAGTACAAAAGCCGGGGCAAAATTCACCAAATACGGGCGCCCTTGGCGCTGTGTAGCGCAGGTTAGAGGATTTCCAACCCAGCGTGAAGCGATGCAATTCGAGTGGGCCTGGCAGAAATTTTGGCGCTGTCGGCCGTTGAAAGAATTGCGAGAATGTGGAAAGATCAGCGCATCGAGTAGATCGCTTATCAATTACTTCAAAATAGGATGCTACTTGTACACCCACTCGAGATGGGCTGCGATTACAACCTGTATGAAGGTGCTCTGGTTGCCGAAAGCCGACACGCCGTATTTGTCGTTTTTATCCGATCAAACCTTCTCCGCCATACGTTTGCCCGGTGCTCAAATACAAAAACCCAAAACGACAAGGGCCATTGTCTATGACAATCGGGCCGTCGCTCGCTGTGGTGTTTTTAGTATGGATAGCGTTGCGAGTCTATCAGAATTACTGGACCCGTCTTTCGATTACGAAACAGGAAAAAACACGCCAGTACTATGAAGACAAAATGCGACGTTCTCTGCAGAAAATCGACACTTTGGACCGGTTTTATGTACTGCAAAAACTGGTACACGAGTATGGTCAAAAAGACAAAATCCACCCCGCCAAACTCACAAACGGAACAGTGCCCGAGTATCTGCTGTGTCGAAAAGCGGGCTTGATTTGGAATTCGAAAACTGTGCACGGCCACGACGCGTACGACAATCGCATGCGACCCTGCGAGTTGAAAGTCTCTCTGTTCTGGAAAGATTCGAAGCGGAGAGTGAATTTCAACTACGCGTTGCCGAAACGAGGAACAAAGGAAACACCCACAGACTACACCACGCGAATCTACCAACACGCGTTGGGGATTTCCGGCGGACATTATTGGGCGATACGAAAAGGGGAAAAGATCCTCAAGTACTGGAAGATCGACGGTGAAATGACAGCGAACTTCATTTTGATGCGCGTTACGCAGGATCTTAGAAAAGACATTGACAAAACCGATTTTAGATACAATTTTGGCTGCACTCCCTGCGCTTCGTGTTTCGGTCTGCATCGTGTGGAACATTTGGTGAAAAACATTAACGCGGGAAACTATGACAAAGCCGTGGAGACAGTGGCATCGAATTGCGGGAAATAAAAATCCAGTCAATGGCGATTTTTGATGTATGCGAAGCTTTTTTATTTTAAGAGTTGCGTTTGGCTTACGTAATGTGCATTTTCGCAATTGCGGGATAATTCCAAAAAGTGAACTTGAAGGAAGGCTTAAGCAGAGTCTTCGTCTGAGACGACAACGTTCTTGATGTCGTAGACAAACTCGAGGCTGAATTCTGCGTTGAAGTGGGTGTTGAGTAGTTCAGGGCCTTTCAGACCGTTGGCCGCAGAGCAGTTGGTCCCAATGTCAATGTTGTCCCACGCAGTTCCGTTGGCAGGCACAATCTGGACTCGGAGGTACCTGAAGTTCATGTAGGGAAGATTGTAGGCCTCTTGTGAGTCGGCAATCATTTCCTTGACCCCCCTGACCACGTTGGTGTCCCAATCCGAGTGCTGCTGGTCTTCGTGCTGCTTGACAGCCTGCCAGTTGAAATCGGGGATTTCCATGGCCATCTCCATGAGAAGATCGTGCAGTTCAGTGTTCATTTTCACAGTGGTTTTCCCGTTGTCTTTTTCTCCGACTGTGCAGGTGTCAAGGAATTCTCTGGACAATTTCTCCTGTTGAATGTCGGCACGCTCAGCCAATCTGTCGTTGATCTTGTAAATGGGCACGCTCAAGCCCTCAATGCCTGGAGTGGACTTCATCTCGAAGAGAGATTGCATCCCGGAATTGGCATCGTAGGTCTCGGATTTCACAGTCTTGATGTTTCGGGCATCGTAATCCTCTCGTCCGTTGGCACCGTCGTCCATCTGAACAGCGACTGACATGGGGAAAGTGTTGACTTTGGCTTTCAGGTTGACTTCGCGAAGCAGCACCTGCTCTAGCTCTCCAGTGGGGATGACTTCGTAGTCTTGAAACTCGTGTCCTACGCCTTTGTGGAGAAACATCTTGTACTTGTCTTTGGTCATTTCCCATACGGTCTTTTTGTTTTGGGGATTTCCTGCCTCATTCAAAGAGAAATTGTATTTGAAATCGACAGTCTTCCTGACGCATTGTTTTTGTGTGTTTGGTATCACGGTTTGTTCGGGCATGATTGTAAAGCGGTATTCCACCGTTTAGTGCTCTGTAACTACTGCTCTTTTGTCGTAGTGTATACCAAAAATAAGTGGATAGGATGGGTTAGTTTTTTGCAAAAATCCAAACAGGGGGTAATGCGTGTTATTTTTTCTCACTTTTTATTGCATCCAGATGGTTTGTTAAATGGGATTGATTATATTTTCTCTGGGAATTGTTCTCATTTGACGCGTTCTGTTCGGCCCTGTCATTTGGCGCTGGAGGTTGGGGATGAGAGCATAGCGGCTGAATTTGTATTTCAGCCGATTGATTTCTTTTTCAATTTCCTCAGACTGCCATTTCGCACGCCCGTAACTCGAGCCTCGGTAGATGTTCTTTCTTAAATAACCGGCCACCAACTCGACGAAGTCGTCCCGATCGCGTCGCGTTATAAGATCGGTAAACAGCACACCGTCTTCTACGCTATCCGGTGTGCGAGATTGCTGCCTAACAGCGTAGAGAGCTGCCTCAACTGCCTTTTTCAATTCCGGTTTGAAGTAGATTTTACGCAGATTGTAAGGCAGTGTATTCCAGCGCAGCATTGCGTACTCGTGCTCGAGTTCTTGGCTTTCTAGATTGTAAAAAAACTGTTCAACATTGTTCTGCAACAGTCCATCCTGTCGCACTTCTTCCGTAAGCACTCTCAATTCGTCCAGTGTCTCGCGTTTTGCTCCAATTGGCTCGGCTTTGATGACTGGCATTGAGGATTCTGCAGGATTCAAAACCGCAGCCCTCTTGTCGAGCGCGTCACGCATAATGTGTCTAATGCTTTCAAACCCAGTCAGTAGAAGATCTTCTGTGCGCTTGTTGAGCGCGCCAGCGACACTAGCCGCGAAGTCGACAACTGCATTTCGCGCATACGCCGCGTAGACAAGCTGGTGTTGATCCAGCCAGTTGTCGCCGTACAATTGATTGGGCGAGAAAATGTACTTCCAACTCTGCGGGTTGTCCGGATCCTCGACAACCTTTATCGTGTTGCCCGGCAGCGTGGCCGGCTCTATTGGATTCGTACCTTGTAATGTGGATGCGATTGCTGCATTGTCCAGAACTGGCAAAGCGTGACTGGCTTGTTTTGTCAGCTGAGCAGGGGTAACTGTTATGTCTGCAGACTTGTACGGCCGCAAATGCGGGGGTAGTGTAGTTCCCGGCTCTAAATTGTCATTGAAGTGTATTTGAAGGACGCTGTGGTCTTCCATGCTCACGGGTGACTAGAACGAACAGTTAATTTAAAATTTGAACACTCTAGCGAGGTGCATAAATGAAAATGCTATATTCAAAGCTTTTATTTTTGTAAGTTAGCCAAATTGATTTTTTTTGGAAGTCGAAAGATGCAAATTGCCATTTTTTCCCAATGCGTTTGGACGCATCTGTTTAATTGGTGGTACTGAAAATGTTATCCTGTTTGTACACTCGGATTACGAAATCCCCGATTTGCTTTTCTCCGACAAACTCAATCGCCGGTGCAGCAACGGTGGGGGTCTGGAGAGTTTGGTTGTGGTTAAACTTCACTCGAATTCCCGAGATAGTGTCAAAATCCATGTCAGCGGTTTTGTCAATATACATGTGTGCCAGGTGCCTCTCAACGAACTTGCCAGACAGGGGTCTGTCGGATTTGATTCTGAGTTTCTTGATAGCTTCATTTGAAGGTGCAAAGAAAATCAGCTTTTCAGTCTGCAACGCATGCGCGTTTTCCCTGATGTAACGCTCAAGTTCTTTAACAGATTCCAAGTCGTGCGAAGAGGTTTTTTCCTGGGCAATGTTGCTGGTGTGGTTCAGAGGCAGCAGACGATTGCTATTGCCCTTGATGGGAATCAGTCTCGCCTTTCCCTTAGTGGAAGCCAATTTAGCCTGTTCCTCGTCACGTGTCGTGTCAGTTTTTTCAATCCTGCGAAGAGAAGCGTCTATCGGAACTAGTTTCGGTTTGCTGCGGCTTTGGACAGGCTGTCTTTGGATTGGTACCAAATTTGGCAAGTAATCCTCAGAGTGAAGCGGTACTAGTCTCCTTACACTGGGCGAAATAGTATCCACTTCGTGCTGGTCTGCAATTGAGACCAGCGGTTTCATCGGACGGCTAACGCTCTGAGAGGATTTCTTCTCGACTGGTTTGCTGTCTCGAATTACCGGGACAAGATTCGGACCGCTCTTTTTCCCCAGCCTACTTTTTCGTTCGAATTTCTTCTCCTCGTTCTGCACAGGGACTAGAGACCTGGTTGGAGCACTGTCGGCAATCACCTGACTGACTGGCATAAGGCTTTTCCTCGAGAAAGTGGGGTTGGCGTTGATATTCTGGGCAATCGGTTGAAAACGCGCTTTAGTCGGCGTTGCACTGTCGGGCAGGTTTTCAATGTCGACATCGCTCAGGCGCTCAGAGAAGAACTTTCGGAATTTCCCTTCGTTGTGGTACTCCCACTCCTTTTCTTTGTAGTCTTTCCAGTTCAGTTCAATGGCCGAGACAATGCCGTGTACAAGAGAATTGTGGAATTGGGCGGGATCCTCCACGCCCAAGTGCTCTCGGTAGAAAACCATTGGCTGATCGATGTATGGGTGCTCAAGGGTTTTCTGCGCGATCAAACGTTTCAGACCTTCCACGTCTGTCATGGCGTTCTTGCACTCGTTTTTTGTGTGATTCTGAAACTCTCTAGAAAGACTGTCGACTGCGATTTTTTTCATGAGACCAGAGTGTACTGACATTTTCATTCCCTCCTCCACTGTCTGGTAGGGAACTGTCTTTGAGGAAAAACTTTTGTTGTAGTTTTTCGGATAGTATCTTTGGACAAAGTCTGCAATGGGAATTGCGGCCATGACTTTGCTATTGACACGGTTGACATAGTCACGCGCAATGTCAATGGGAACGCCGTTTTCGATTAGCGGTTGAAGGTAGACGGACATTGTTTCTTGTTGCAGATTAACTTAGCTCGGTAAACTCCTGTGTAGTCTTCTAATAGTTGCGCAAATATAAGAATGTCTATAGCAAAACGACAAAACAGTTACACGCTTAGTAAAGAAGGTCA
>Ga0307379_10008032_pt1 | contig 14284 bp, 6 predicted proteins | sample UN2MG_FD_202237 | JGI IMG/M metagenome (GOLD analysis project Ga0307379, IMG submission 202237) | Soil microbial communities from Risofladan, Vaasa, Finland - UN-2 | ecosystem: Environmental > Terrestrial > Soil > Coastal area > Acid sulfate soil | place: Finland: Risofladan, Vaasa | collected...
GGGCCACTGGATCCGTGCCGAGAAACAGGGAGTTCGGGGATTCCTCGGAAAATGTCTTCCAGGGCCTTGGGGCCCAGACATTGTTGTGCCAGTTGGCAAACAGGGCGTCCGCTATATTAATCCGCACCTTGTTCCTGATGCTCGGCGTGTTGCACAGGTCTGCGAGATAGCTCTTGTCTCCCAGTCCCTCGTGCAGGCATTCGGGCGAAGGGATCGAGCCGAAATGGTTTTTCATCGCCCCGGTAATCCCACAGCCATGGTTCTTCATCAGGCACAGATTGATGATATGATCCGCCTGGGTATACGCCTTCGGCATCCGGAAATCCCCCTTTCTCTGGTTTCTATCCAGAGTGGGTTGATCCCTTGTAAAGAACACCGACTCGTTCCGGTCCCAGGGGTCTGTGACTGTCGAGTCCACCCACTGCACATTCCGGAACCTGCACCGTCCCTTCATGATCACCGGATGAAACCAGCGGGAGGCATCAAGCAGGGTAATCTGCTCCTCCGCGATTCCCAGGCTGTTTACCAGATCATCCAGAACCGCATTGACAAGGGGCATTGTCTGGTCCATCCGGTTGGTAGTCACATTTTCATCATAGGAGGCGTTGTTCATGTTCATTTTAACTGAAATCTTAGCGCTGCTCTGCAAGTCCGGCAAAAGCATACGCCATGCCTCCCCGGCTGACCGGGCGCTTGTCAGCTCACGCAGACCCCGGTCAAGCATGCCCGCCACTACATCCTCATTGATATAATCGTAATAGCGTTCTGCTGTCTTTCCCGGGTTGCTATCCCCAGGCTCCACTGTATGGTCCCATGGTGCGTTGGCACTGTAATCCCATGGCCTGGTGGCATTCGGGTCGTGGATCCGGACTATTCTGTTCGGGATCAGCTCTTTTCCACCGCACGACAAAAACGGGATCACAGGCCAGGAGACAAGCGCGGCAGAGGAAACTTTCAGGAATGTTCTTCGACAGATATTATCCCTGGTCTTTTTCAATAAATTCCTCCTTTTTTTATCTGGGTAATCCGCTGCTGATGTTTGCCGCAGGGGAACGTCATGCCGTGCCCTCTATGGGGGTGTGAAAGTGCGGCATCAAATTCATAAACCGGATTCCGAACAGATACCTTGCGGCTTGCCGCGGGGTAATTCATTAAAAGTCATCACTCCTGTCAGAAAGCCAAACCGGGAAGAAGCTAAAGTTCAGCTTTCGCTGACATCGGCTATGTGCGAAGCTGAGGTGTATAAAAAACTCCCGGCCCAGGAGAAGGGCCGGGAGTTTTTGTACTTCTCCAATCACACCAGGCTTAGAAGCCCATAGAGATGCTGAAGAAGTTGTCGGCGGAAAGTCTACCCTTGTTTCTGTAGGCGTAGTTGAACCGGAGAACCTTTCCGGCCCAAACACGCTGGAAACCGCCGCCGATGCTCAAGCCGCGCCAGAGCGGATCGTCACCCAGGTACTCGTACCCGAATTGGTCTGCGCCTTCGGTGTACTCATCTCTCTGGATCTGCCAACCCATCCGCATAGAAGCCGAATAGTACGGGTTGAAATTGTAGGTCAACTCTGTACCAGCGGCATAGGCGATCGGGATATAGCTTGGACGGGAGAGTTCACCGGCAACCAGCCAGTTGGTCTTTTCGCTGGTGTACAGGCTGTAGGCCAGCGACATCTTGACTATGGCGGGCAGGCGGTAGGTGTTGGTCCTCAGGTACATCTCGCGGATATCTCTCCTGGAGAACGCCCAGGCATCGCCGGTGAAATTGGCGTACCCCGAGGGCCAGTTCCCGCTCCTGTCTTCCGGACCCACTTCCTTGATCAGGTTGGGACCGCGCATGGTGATATTGGTCCCCAGGTTCTGGATGGCGAAAGCGAACTTGATTTCGCGATCCATGAGCTCTGTGTGATAGACCGCACCCGCGTCGATAGCGAAAGCACTGCCGCCCATGTTGCCCCACATGTCCTGGTGGACATACTTCATACTGAGGCCGCCCGTGAAACGGTCCGAGAGATTATAGGCGATCGTGCCGCCCACCTGGAAGTCATAGGCGTTGAACGTGCTCCCGGTTCCTTGAGGGTTGGACACGGTGGTGACTTCCATGTCCGGGACATCAAGATAACCGAAAAAGCCGCCGACAACCAGCTTCCCGTCAGCCATGGGAAAAGCCGCAGCAGCGTAACTGTATGTAAGGTCCAGCGTATAGTCGACAACTGTGAGCATTACCTCGGGCTGTTCCAGGAAACCCAGTCCGGCCGGGTTCCACCAGATGGCTGAAATGTCATCGACTACTGCAGTAAAAGCGCTCCCCATACCGATCCCGCGTGCGCCAACTGGGATGGTCAGGAACTCGGCCGCACGAACCCCGACAAAAGAGGAGTTCGGCATCCTGCCCTGCTCAATGTACTTATCCAGACCGGCATAGTCCTGTCTGGAGATACCTTGCGCTATCAGCGGCACAGCGACGAATGACAGGATCGCACAGGCGGTAAACAAGGCTCGAGTGGCCATTTTCTTTAACATATTTAACCTCCATTTAGGAAACGAGGAAATTGTCTGATTCCGGTAAAGTTCACAAACCAATTAAACAAGGTTAGTTGATAATGTAGAACTTGCCGGTATACATCTCTCCTCGCGAGTCCGTCACGTGGAAGAAGTAGAGGCCACTGGCCACAGTCTGGCCAAACCGGTTTCTCAGGTTCCACGGTTCGGTACCGCTGTGGTTGTCATATCCGGTGTAACCTTTAGGCACACCCTGGGTCAAGCGGTCCCAGTCGGTATAGTTGCCCCAACCGGAGCGGTTTGCACCGATATGGTTGATCACGTTCACCAGGTTGCCGCCGAGCGTGTAAATACGGATAGTGCAGCGGTCCGGCAGGTTGATGAACTCGATCCGGCGCTGGGTGATCGAGAGATCCAGGAACGATGAAGCCATATACGGATTGGGAACGACCTTGACCTTGCTCAGGTCGGCATTCTCAGGATCCAGCGACATAGCATTGATCTTGATTTCCCACTTGTCTCCCGGATAAGGCGCGTCAGCATATTGAGTGAATACGGTCTGGTCGCCGTTCCATGCGCCGAAAGCGTTGGTGATGGTCATCACAGTCCCGGACGAAGGCATAGCGGTTATATCCGTAAAAGCCCACACTATACCATTGATAGAAATTGCAAACTCGTCCGTATTGTCCGCGGGAATCGTTTCCAGCATCAGGTTGGTACGCTCCGACTTGGAAGTGCCGGCTTTTACCTCATCAAAGAAATCCATATAAGTGCCGCCGGGCATGAATCCCCAGGCCTTGTCCTCACGATACGGGCTGAACGGGACCGATTCCCCGCGGGTCTTATCTGTGACATCAACACTCAAGCCGCCTCCGGCAGACTTCCAGGTCAACTCGAACACGCCTGTCTGGATATAAGACCCGATCGAAGGACCGGTACCGACACGGCTCGAGACGCAGCTTCCGAACTGATTGGCCACTGTCGCTCCGGTGTAGCCGCCAGTATTGAAGTCTATGTACACAGGAGCATAGTCTCTGTTGCCTGCCGAGCCGGGGTGATCCCATAATGCATGAATAGCGTAGTTGACACCGGCAGCGTCCGCCTTATCCATCAAGATGATTTCCGCAGTTGCATCCCGTGTCAGGAAAGGAGAGGCCGTAGAGATCACATTGTTACTGCCGTCCAACAGCGAGATCACCCTCTCAGGGCGGGCCCAGTAAGAGCATCCCCAGTCGACTTCCAATCCGGTGCAGGCTATATAAACCGTTAAATCCTTGGTGATCCTTTCGTTATTTATAGCCTCGAACGAGAAATCAAACGGAGGCTCAAGCAGCTTAGGCGCTTCGGTCAGCTTCCCGGCACCGTCACCTGCGAGTGCGGCTGTGCCTCCCGCTGCTTCGGTTGTTCCAAGGAAAGTCACCCCTCCATAAGAAGCGGGAATGAAATTCGAGGCATCGCTGCGTGGAATCACGTTGTAAAGCCCGGCTTCCCCGGCCCTGTTCCAGCCCTTGCCGGCAGTCAGTGCAGGCAGGCTGAACATTTCACCGGTCACGGTGTCATAATTCTGGTCATACGGCACCAGGGCGTACCAGACTTTCATCCCGTTGCGCATGCGGAAATACGGCTGGTCGTCTTCCATCTTGTCGATATAGAAGAAGGTCAGGTCTCCGGCAGACAGGCTGCAAGTATAAATCATCTCGGAATGCGAGTCGTTCGGCCCCACATAGCTGCGATACAGCCGGTAGCCCTCGAAGTCGTACTCCTGATAATAGCCGTCGGGGTTCAATCCCTTCTCTTCTACGAAATAATAGTACTTGTCCGGCGTCTGGAGGTTGATATCACTCCAGGTGATGGTGACTTCCCTGTCGCCCGGGATGATAGTCAATGCAGGCGCCTGCGGTGTCTCTGGAGTGATGAAAGCGCCTTCGAAGACGTTCACCGCCACGGAGGCATAATGTTCCTGCGGGGCAAAGGCCGTCTGCATCATCGGATCGTCGATGTTCGCGATATCGTATGTCGGCGCTACCAGCGGGGTCACTCCGGTTGGGGAGAACATCATCACCCAGTCCATGCTGAAAGTGTCCCGCGGGGCTACGCCTTTCATCTCACCCCAGAACAGGTAATGGTTCCAGTTATCGCCACCGCCCCAGATCCACTGGTTGTACCTTTTGTGCCTCGGCTCGAGAATCCCAGGCCAGCCGTCAGTGACAAGCTCCTCTGTAAACGGGTTGGTCTGCCCGGTATAGAGGTTCGCCTGGTTCATCACGGCACGGTATACTTTCTGGTAAGACAGGCCCATAGCCAGAAGGTTGCCGGCGCCGGAAAAGCCGAACTCGGTCCCGCTGACTGTGTGGATGTTGATCAGCTTGGTCTCCTGTTCCCCGAGACGCGGGTACTTCAACACTTTCAGACCAAGGATCGGAGGCTCCTGCGGAGTCCAGTTCGAGACCAGCGGGTCCCTGCACCACAAGGAGTTGATGTCCTTTGCCGGGTGATAGGCCCAGCCGAGGTTACTCGACCTGCCGAACCCCATCTGGCGCCAGTTATTGAACAGGATCATGCCGTGCCAGGTCCAGCCGTCCGGCGGTGGCGCTGAACCGTCGGTCCATAAGCCATTTCCAAAACCGGGCGCCCCATAAGCGGGGTTCCACTTCATGTACTCGGTCACGTTCGCCATGTACTGGTGAACGTAAACCATGTTGTTCGATTCGCCGAAATCCAGGAAATAGAAGCTCCAGCCCATGTAGAAGCCGCTCAAGGGCGCGCCCCAGGAGTTGAACACGTCCCCGGTGTGCAGGAACATGGTCTCGGCTCCGTGGAGCACCGGCGTACCGCTCGCTGTCTTGGGCTCCCGGGCCTCGACCGGCCAATCGGCGAGCTCCCCGGCATCGAGGGAGGTCCAGACACGGTCTATCCCTGTGCCTGCGCGCGCGCCGGCTGCGGTCTCCATGTTGAGACCGCCCTGGGACAGTTGGGTCAGCAGGTCACGGGCCTCGACAGAACAGCGGAAAGCCATGTTGTCCCTGCCGCCGGAGCCCAGGACCGCTGTGTCTTCCGGCACGCCGTCAAGGTTCAGGTCATTGGCGGTCATCATCCCGATAGTCCAGGCATCGTTTAAGATAAGGTTGCCCGAGCCTTTGGGAAACTGGATCGTGTTGCCTGTCCAGCTTGCCGTGATCATGGGCGTGCACCAGTCAGTCATCAGGCCCAATCCCACATTGTTGCCCCGGGCCACCCTCTGCTGCAGCCACTCTGCTTGAGAGGGGCTTGCTGAAAGACCAACCAGGGCGGCAAGGGCGAAAAGTTTCAGGAAAAAATTATTTCGCATCATAAGGTATCTCCTGCTTGTTTCACCGCTATAGAGAAAAGCAGAATCAAAAGGCTCTCACCAGGCGCTCCATTGGAATTAGAAGGTGAATTCTAATCCGGAGCGAATCTCCCTGGCTCTGCCCCATAACCTCTTGTCCATAGTGGACATCATGAAGTCTGCGGCAATGCCTCCCATGGCGGATTCCTCGACAGTCAGGATCCCGTCGTTGTTGAAGTCTGCGTTAAACCGAACCCTGGCAAAATCGGACTCAGCCACGTTATTATAATCCAGATCCACTCCGCCGGTCAGATGACTGTAATTCTCGAGCCGGTACCCCTTGGGATAGGCGTAATGACTCTTGCGGTTCAAGGCATTGAAGAGCTCGGCAAAGACTCTGACGCGCCTGGCCTTGCCGAGGCTGAATCCTTTGGAGAACCTGAGATTCAGGTCAACATACCAGCGGCCGCGGAAAGCGTTCAAGCCGCCGTACTGGTTGGTGAGCGCCGGGTCTTCATTGCCGGTATATGCGGAGCCGCCGCGGCTGAGCAGCGGTGTGCCGCTCTGGAGCGTGAGGACCGCGTAAGTCCTGAAGTTCCTGAGAATTGTACCGGCCATGGTCCCGGCCCGGAAATCCTCAGGGAACAGATAGTTGAACTGATAGGAAACCTGGTGCGTCCTGTCCCCGCTGATCGGCGCCAGATAATCAGGCGGCACAAAGATCTCGTTCGAGGTGGCATCGAAGTTCCCGATCCAGCTCCCCTGATTGTATGCGCTGCCGGTGGTCCTGGAGAACTGGAGCGTGTACATCAGGGTGAAAGCGAAGTTATTGGAGAAGCGCTTCCTCAGAGTGAAATCCACGCCCTTGATATTGCCGTTGTCACGGTTGACATAACCCTGGGCCCACTCGCGGACGCGGTAGCCTTTATGCCAGGCATAGTAGTCATTGAAGTAAGACTTGGTGGCCACGTTGCCGTCAACATCGCGGTAGAATGCCACTACATCGAGCACCATGTCGCTGCCGAGCAGGTAGCTCAAGCCCGACTCGAAAGCATCGGTCCGGGAGTACTCGAGACCTCCGGGATTCATAAACGGAGAGCCGCCCGAGGAGCCGGCAAACAGAAAGTCCATGCTGGGAAGCTGGGTGAACACGCCGTAGGAGAACCTGAGCTGGGCCTTGTCCGTAACCGGAAAGGCCACGTCAAAGCGCGGAGACCACTCATAGTGGGTCATGGGGCGCACACGCTCACCGAACTCATCAAGAGCCGTAATACCCCAGTTGGTCCTGTGCTCGAAACCGTCATACCGAATCCCATAGTCGAAAACGAAGTCCCCGAGGTCAGTCCTGTTCTGGACATAACCGGCGTACATCCGCGGATGGTACAAGAATTCGTTGCGGGGATCCCTTCTCTCGGTATAATAGTTCTGAGTGAACCTGTGGTTATCGATATTGATTAACTGGAAGCCCAATTTGGCGCGGTTGGAACGGTTGAGCTGGAAATCCAGGTCAACCTTGTAGTTCTTCTGGTCCTCCCGCAAGTAGCCGTAGCTCATATAGTACAAGGCCTCCCGCCGGACATCGAACGGTGTCTCATAAGGAACGTAATTCTTCCAGCCGGATTCGCCGTCCGGCAAGAGCGATCTCCTCAATTCCTCCGTATTCAAGCCGTCCCGGCCCGGCCAGGTTTCGACCTCGAACTGCAGGTCGTGCACGGACCAGCTCATGAATGTATCGCGCTCCCAGTTGGTTCTGAGGCTGGCGTGATTGATCTGCTGGGAGGTTAACTTCATGAAACGCACCTGGACCATGCCGCTTCTGTTGGCAGACCTGTAAAAATCCCAGTCAGCCCCTAAAAGCATGTTGTTCGTGCGGACCCTTCTTCCATAACCCATGTGAATCTGAATCACGTCCACCGGGCCCTTGAGGCTGGTCCAATACGGACTGAGGTCGAACAGGTTGCCGTACAAGAAGTTGTAGCTTGGATCCGTCCGATCGATTGTGCCGGTATTAAAATAGTTACCCTCAGCCACGTATCCCTGAGGATAGGAATTCTGGTTGCGGGACCAGTTATTCGTAGCAATCAGCTTCATCCCTTCTATCGGGGAGTAAGTGAGCTTGGCCGAGGTCAGGGTCCTGTCGTACCAGTTGTGCGGCAGGCGCACCGGGTTGGGCGGCATAAAAAGCGAAGCGTCCTTGCCGGTCCTGGAGGCGTAGGACTCACGGCCGGTCTTGAACATCTCCAGGGTGTAGGGAGTCGCCCGCTCGCCGAGCACCGGGTCATTGCGCACTGCATCGTTGAGCCGGTCGACAAAGTCCTGGTTGATCCCGCGGAAGCCTTCATCCGCATGGGTCGGGAAATTGTCGGCCATGCCCTGGATTTCGCCGCCGATATGGAAATACAGATTCGGCACCACCTTGATCGGCCCGCTGATCGAGGCCATCAACTGGTTGTAGCCCCAGTCCGCGGTGCGCGGATTGAGCTCATCCGTGGTGAAGCGGACATCGCCTTTGAGCTGCGGGCCGCCTTCTTTGGTGACAATATTGATAATCCCGGACTGGGCGTTGCCGTACTCGGCCTGGAAGCCGCCGGTGATAATGTCCACCTCTTCCACGGCACTGGTGGAGAACTCGAGCGGAGTGGCATCATCGCTCTGCGAGCCGATTTCCATCTCCATAATCCAGCCCTGTCCGCCGCGGAACGGGTTAGCGGTGTAGTTGCGCACCATCACGCCATCGACCACCATGCCTTCCTCGCCCAGGCGGCCGCCGCGGATACGCAGTCCCCGTCCTTCAGCGTCACGTCCACCAGTCTGGACACCGGCCTGGAGGAGCATCATGTCCTCGAGCCTCGTGGCCGGGGTCTCAGTAATCGACTCAGTGGTTAAGCGCCTCCGGGTGGAGGTTTCATCGCGCGGGAGAAGCACTTCGCTTTCACCCTCCACCGTGATACCTTCTAGCTGGACTACCGTAGAGCTGAGTGAAGCATTGATCGTGGTTGTCTGTCCGGCGAGAAACAACTGGCTGGACACAGTGGTTTTCTGGTAGCCGGTATAGGTGAAGGTGATGTCCCGGCGTCCCGGAGGGACGTTGAGAATAAAATAGTAACCATCAGCATTGGTTACATTACCCAGGCGGGTGCCCTCAATACTGACTTGGGCGCCCTGCAGAGGCTGTCCGGTATCCTTATCCCGCACAGTCCCTTCCACCTTACCGGTGGAAAGCTGGGCAAATAGACTAGCTGTAAATACTGCTAGTGCTGCCAAAAAAATTGGCAAAGCTCGGATAAACGATTTTTGTTGCATAAAATCCCCCACTTGAGTATTTGGAAATTCCTGCAACCGATAATCCGGTAGCAAATTTTATGGCATAGGCAGACCTCCTTTTGGACTCGAATATCCTAAAGAAAAATGGGGCAGCAAAATTTTCATCATGGAAATCTAAAGCCTTACATTTCTATTCGTCTATAGCGCCCCCTGTCTAAGTTTTTTAATAAAAGTCAAGAAAAAAAACTTCCTGTTAAAATCCAAGATTTTTTCGGTTATTTTCCCTTTGTTCTGCCAGGAAAAGTAATAATTCTTTTCCAAATCTTCAGCTTAAAAAGAATACTCTCCCTTGGATACTTTTACTTTTGGAGACCTTTAAAAAAATCCCGGGTAAAAAATAGTGTTCTATCCGTGTGGGTGGTTCGCGAACCGCTCCTACAATTGATGCTCTTTGGGTATAGAAACCTTTGAAAAATGTTATCCTTTTACCAAAAGAATATTGTTTGCTTTTTTATAACATCATAAAAATCAATGTATTATTGTAGGGGCGGGTTTGAAACCCGCCCCTACTACAGGTAAAATTTGTCCTGTTACCTGGGATTTTTTCAAAGGTCTCTGTATAATAATATTTTTCACAGTGGTTTCAAAATCTAAATATTATAAATATCTTCTAATAAATATGTTGTCCGGACTCCAGGCACAGATTTAAGACTTTTCTTAGTATATCTTAAAGTAATATAAAGTTCAAGTCATTTATCATACCATAATCTGAGCTGGCAATCTGTCAACAAATAAATGTTTTGATTCGGCGACCGATGTTGCCGGAGACTGAGATCTTTTATTGAAATTTCCACTCCACATTTGAAATCTTGTCATCCGGGATGGAAATCCCGGATTTTTTCAATGCACCCTGAATCACTCTGGTGGAAACTGGTTTTTCAAAGTAATAGTCAGCCCCCAGCTTGTAGGCTCTGTCCTTTATCTCCGGATTACCGTAAGCGGTGATCATAATAATGGTGGTCTGCGGATATTTTTCCCTGATAACGCTGATCAGCTCAAATCCCTCCTCGCAACTTTCACCGCCGAGTCTGAGGTCTAAAATAGCGACATTATAATCTTGTTTTTCGAGCAGCTTTAAGGTTTCCTCTTTGGATTCCACAGCATCTACAATGACCTGATCTTTCTGAAGCACTTTTTTGTAAGCAAACAGTATCGCCGATTCATCGTCTACTAAAAGGATGCGCTTTGCCATGGAAAATTCCTTATTTGACAGAATTGCCTGATTCAAGCATGTTCCCTTAACAAAAAGAATGCCATAATTCTGTTGTCCAATAAGCCATTGATATTTATCGATTTAATCAATTGACAAGGGTCGGTTGGATTCTCATAATCGCAAAATGCGGTTACAATTATGAGAATGTTTATCGCGCTGTTGTAAGGTTCGAAATTTAATTATGATGGAAGGCAATCCGGGAAAATTTCAACTTTCCGTGGATATTTTTTTTAGTTTGCGATATAAAGTGGCCAGAGAAATTCCCAGTATTTCGGCAGTTTTTCGAGTATCTCCGTTGAAGCGGTTGAGGACGGATTTTATATGTAATTTTTCCAGATCTTCCAAATTGTAAACCGTCTCATTATTGTAGGCCAGGGATGATTGTGTATCCAGGCCGGTAAAATGGCTGAGTGCAAGAGGCTCCCCGTGAGCCAGGAGCAGAGCTCTTTCCAGGACGTTTTTTAGTTCACGGATATTCCCCGGCCAGGAGTAGGATTTCAGCAGTTTCATCACTTCAGGCGGCACCTCGATTTCCGGTGCTCCCAAAGTATTCAGCAAGTAGCGAACAAGTCCTGGGAGATCCTGCTTCCTCTCTCTCAATGAGGAAAGATGGATCGGGAAAACATTGATGCGAAAATAGAGGTCCTGGCGGAACCTGCCTTCCCGGGTTCTCTGAAGGAGGTCCTGATTTGTGGAGCAGATCAGGCGGAACTCACTCCTGCGCAAAGTAACTTCCCCGAGCCTGCGGTATGTTTTTTCCTCGATGACTTTGAGGAATTCGGCCTGGACATTCAAGGGCATATCGCTGACCTCATCCAGGAAAAGGGTGCCGCCATCGGCAACCTCAACCAGTCCCAGCTTGTCCTGAGAAGCCGAGGTAAAAGAGCCCCGGGCGTGGCCGAAAAGTTCGCTGGCAAAGAGTTCTCCCTTGAGTCCTGAGCAATTGATTTCCACAAACGGCGAGGAGCTGTAATCGGACGAATCATGAATCCAGCGGGCCAGAACCCCTTTGCCGGAGCCTGTCTCGCCCATAATAATCACGGTAGATTGGTTTTCAGTAGCCAGCGAGGCTAGTTCTTTCACTTTTTTCATCACCGGACTATCACCGAAATAGGGCTCGACCTTTTTGGTCAGGCGCTGCGAGGTATAATGCCTTCTGCGCAAGGCGCCAAGCTCCAGGCTTTTAGATAAGATGACTTTCAGGTTATCCAGGCTGACCGGTTTGGTGAGAAAGTTATCGGCGCCCCGCTGCATGGCTTCTACAGCGAGAGGTATATCGCCGTGGCCGGTGATAACGACAATCGCCGTATCGGGATGCTGGCGTCTTATTTCATGGATCCAGTCGATTCCTTTGCCGTCGGGAAGAATCAGGTCAAGCAGGATCGCGTCGAAGCGCTGGGAAAGAAAAACCTCACGGGCTTCGGCCAGACGTGATGCAGTGCGAATCGCGAATCCTGCTTTGGAGAAGTATTTGGAAAAACCGAACTGAATTCCCGGATCGTCATCAACCAGAAGTAGATTGCGTTTCATTTGCTTTCTTCCTGGGCGAGAGGCAAATTTATTTCTGCAGTCAAACCGGGCGGCGGCTCATTGTTATAGAGTCGTATCCAGCCGTCGTGGGTTTCGATAATACTTTGTACGATACTCAACCCCAGACCAGCTCCCCGTGGACGGGTGGTAAAAAACGGCTTAAAAACCTCGGACATGATTTCCGGTGCCATGCCCGACCCTTGATCCTTAACGCTGACCCGTACCGTACTATCTTTGCCCTGGCGAAGAGAAACAGTGATTTTGCCGTCTTCCGGGCTGTGCTGAGCGGCATTTTCCATCAGATTGAGCAAGACCTGCTTAAGCTTGGAGCTGTCGCCGATTACCTCCAGTTTACAATCCTTATCCGGGGGCAACAAGCGTACGCTTAAGCGGCGATAGGATGAGGATTGCTGCCACAGCTCGACAGCCTCGGCACAGATATCATACAATGAGCTGCGGATGAAATTACTTCTAAGTAGCGGCTTACCGAGCTCCAGGAGGTCTTTCATCAAAGTGGACAGCCGGTCCACCTGGGTATGAATGTGATCAAGGTAAGGTTTATATTCTGGGCTGTCCCCAATATCCTGAAAAAGAGCTTCGGTGATCGCGAGAATCGCATTCAGCGGGTTTCGTACCTCGTGGGCCACACCGGAAGCAAGCCTGCCGATCACTTCCATCTTCTGTGACTCCTTAAGCTGGGCCTCCATCCGCTTCCGCTCGGTGATATCGTGGATGCTGCCCTGGATGTATAGAATATTCCCTTCTTTGTCTCTATGCACAGTAGAGGTAACCAGGACATCCATTTGAGTGCCATCCTTTTCCTTGAATTTCAACTCATAATCCCTGGTAAACCCCTGTTTTTCGAGCAGATTGAGATAGGTTTTCCGGTCTTCCGGATTGACATACAGTCTCACTGCATTTGAATTTAGAAATTCTTCCTGAGTATAGCCGAAAAGATTCACCATTTCAGGATTTACACCGATAAACATGCCATCAGGCGTAGTAATGCAAAGGGCAATCCTGGATTCCTCGAACAACTTGCGGTATTTTTCCTCACTCTCGCGCAGGGCTTCCTCATCTTTCTTGCGTTTGGTTATATCCTCCAGCATCAGGGTATGCAAATTCTGTCCCATGAGACAAGTTTTGGCGTATTTAGGCTGAAAAATCCTGCCACGCGATTGTTCACCTTTAATCCCGAGCTCAATGTTAAATGGGAGTCTGAACTGCTCTATGCTAAAAAGCGATTTGCGAGTGTAAATCTCGATATCGTAAAACTCAGCCGCCCCGCTGAAAGTGTACAATCCGATATGGTTCTGGCGGTCGTAAATGGCGTTACAATCAATGAACTCCAGAGGACGCATTTCCTGGCCGGTTTTCAAGTTGCGCAACCCCCGGTATATTCTGCCCCCGGTTCTTTCGACCGTGATTTCGTATTCTGTATCAGGATCCAGCGATTCCTGACGGGATAAGACATCGGCGCCCTGTTTCTGGATCCTCCCTTCCGTGTTATTATTCGAACCAAAGCAGATAGTATAGCCGATAACATCCGGGATAATAGCCTCCCTGCCGGAAGTGCCCGAGATAATCGCGGTCAGGTCCCGGATGTAATCCTTATCCTCAGCGGTTTTAACCTTATAGGTCAGTTTGATATCCTCATCGGCCCCGCCGTACTCCTCTCTGGTCATCAGACAGCAATCTATATCGTCATGGATATGCGCATCGTGGACTATTTTCAACTTGCCGTTTTGATCCACAATCTGCCAATTGGCGCTTTGACAGCCCCGAAAGCGGTAAACAATCCAGTTCTGATCAATTTTATCCGCAGCGTTAGGCCCCCTATAACGGAGAACCCATTCCCGGCCCTTGTCGTAGGGTAAATTCTCCAAAGCCTTTATCATTTGCTGATTCTTCTTTATCTTCTCAAAATCGCTTCCATTGAATATCTCTTTTAAATTTTTTCTTTCCCTGGCGTATTCAACCACTTTGGAGGTCAACAAAGGAAAGTCGCTGGAATAGCCCACGATATTCCAGTTGTAATCCAGGTAAAGCTGAGGCATATTCACCATGGAACGTATTTCGTGGACTTCTTTGGTGATTTTGTCCAGCCTGGAGAGGTTGTGGGCAAAACGCTTCTTATAATTTTTGAGCGCTATCTCGGCCTTATTTCCCCTCCTGGCCTTTTCCTCAAGCTCTTTGACCTTTTTCAGCAAATCATCATATGTCAATTTTTCTTTCAACATGGACTGATAAACCTGTGTGATTCATCTGTAGAGAGTGCGGGATTGTTTTAAAATTTGCTTTGCTAACCTCTTTAAGTCAAGACCTTTATAAACCTAAACACTCATCCCCGGAGCGAAAAGTTTTTCTGTTCTTCTTTTTCAGGTCAACGGGCTACCCGTTTTAGATAATAACAG
>Ga0307379_10008033_pt1 | contig 14283 bp, 13 predicted proteins | sample UN2MG_FD_202237 | JGI IMG/M metagenome (GOLD analysis project Ga0307379, IMG submission 202237) | Soil microbial communities from Risofladan, Vaasa, Finland - UN-2 | ecosystem: Environmental > Terrestrial > Soil > Coastal area > Acid sulfate soil | place: Finland: Risofladan, Vaasa | collected...
GTTTATCATTGATATTTCAGTGTATACGGAAAGATTTGTTATGGTGTCGCTCTAATTATCTGATTTTGCTGACAAAATATTGGACATCACATGATGCTGGGCTATTTTCTTAATAAAGTCACGCTAGAAAGGATTGCTTGTCGTTGACCTCGTGCACCATCCAAAAGGTCAGAGCGAAATCACACTGCTGTTGAATTCCGATTCTCTCAGGCGTACAAAGATGGGTCCTGATCAAATGGCCGAAACCTGAGCGCCGAGCGCGCTTTTCTAAGATCTCAAGCATGTGCCTCTGGAGGTCCACGGATAAAACAGAGCCGTCTTTCCCCACCAGCCGAGCCATTTCGAGAGAGAAAAAACCCATGCCGCAACCGATGTCGGCAACGGTCGTACCCGGTTTCACGTAAGGTCCAAGTATGCTCTCTGGTTTGTGAACCAACCGACGGATTCGATGATCAAAGGTATAGGCTAGCCACCACGGGCACGTATGTTCATTCATCAATAAGATCTTTCTGACCTTCTCGAAAAAGACGATGTTCATATTCACATACCTCTTAGGTTGATGCTGCTCGCGAGGCTTCACATAAACCATTTTGTGCTTTGATACACCGCATCACCGAAATCCCTCATGAAGCTGAGCTCCTCAACGCTCAAGGGCCCTTGGTTCGCGGCAGCCAGGTTTTCCTGGAACTGCTTCATATTGGAAGGGGCTGTCATGCATACATGTACGTGGGGGTTTGAGAGAACAAAACGATAGCACATGCCTGCCGATGGAACGGGCGTGTTCTTTGGCCAGTTACGTGGCCTTCTAAGCAGGCGCCGCCATCGCGTGGCGGTGTAACTTACTATCCCCGGTTTATGGTGATCCAGATATGGAAATATCTCCTCCTCAGCACCGCGGTGTGCGGCGTTGTAACGCATCATTATAATATCGAGCGCACCCTCGGCCGCCAGCTTGCCGGCGAACTTTCTGTGGTGGGTCGAGATGCCGACGGTGCGGACCTTGTCTGTCTCACGCAACCGGTAAAGCTCTTCTCGGGTCTTATCGGGGAAATGCTTCTCTCTGGTCACGCCCAGCAAGAGAAAAATATCGATATAATCGGTACGTAACTGGCGAAGCCTTTTTTCAAGTGTCCGTTGAAGATTCGGATAGCCAAGAAGCAGGTTGTATGCACCCGTTGCTACGATGTATCTTTCCCTGTCTTTTCTCAAAACATCCCGCAGCACGGCGATCATCTGCTTGTCTATACCAAAACAGAAGAAGAAGTTGAGGCCTTCGTCAAGCGCTTTGTAGATAGTCTTTTTGCCCGGCCAATAGGTGCCGGACAAGCCGAGGCGGTGAACCGGTATGCCGGTATTACCGAGAACTGTCCGGGTGTAGTCCTGATTCATATCATCTTACCTAAAACTTCTTAGCCGCTTCGGCGAGCAATCCCTGAGTCTGCTCGCTGAACCAGCAGTCGAGAAACGTTTCATGCTTTGATTTATAGTTCTCTTCATACCGAATGCGAATAGCCTCGACACGATTCGCCTTGATCGCCTCAAAGGCCGGTCGGGGGAGGGCAGCGAGCTTCGCAACCTTTTCCAGCGCCTGTTCTTCTACCTTATCCTGAGGAAGCACCTCATCAACAAGCCCTATTTGCTCTGCTTCAGAAGTAGGCATAAGTTCACCAAGGTAGAGCATCTCGGTTGCGGCCCGATCTCCGACGATCTGCCGCAGTATCAGGTCTGCCAGGTAAGGCACAGGGACACCCAATTTCACTTCGTTAAGCCCCATGAGCTTCTTTCCCGGAGCTGCAAAGCGGTAATCGCATGTGAGGGCAAGGATGGTGCCCCCGGCAATTGCATGGCCTGCTATGGCGCAGGCAGTGGGAAGCGCTACGGTAAAGAGATTAAACGCCGCCTGATTGAAGTTGTAAAAGAACTGTGTTACCCCGTTTCTGTCTAGTTTCAGCAACTCCGGCAGGTCAAAGCCGATAGAAAGGAATTTCTCACCGCCGGCCAGCACCACACCATGGAACTGGCCTTCTACCTGTTTCACTGCAACAGACAGATCCTCAACCAGAGCGGGACTGATGGCATTAGTCGCGCCGTTGTTCAGCCGGATAATTGCAAGGCTATCATGGTCCTCAATAACTACTTTAGGCATGTGTACCTCCATCGCAACAAGAAAAAATTTGGCTTCTTTAAGAAAGAAAACCTATTTTGATCTTACCCAATTCGAATTCCGCAGCCCCGATTCGGCTCGGCACTGAGAATTCATTTGGCGAAAGCAGAACGGAGCTGAGCGGTGACTTCTACCATAGCATCTCTGGCTCGGTCGAGTACCCCAATAAAGCTTAAGAAGGGATGAATCATGCCCTCATAGCACCTGTAGGTTACAGGAACACCTGCTTGCTCCAGGCGCTTTGCGTAGGCTTCCGCCTCGTCGGCGAGCACATCGAATTCGGCTGTCACCACAAACGCAGGAGGCAGACCGCTTAGATCGGGCGCAAGACGGGGAGATGCATATGGATGATATGAATCTTGTTCGCTTCCCAGGTAATGACCTCGATAATACTCCATGCTGGCTTTCGTCAGGATGTAGCTTCCCGCGTGCTCCCGATAGGATTCGGTTTCGAAGGAGGAAAGGTCCGTTACCGGATAAATGAGCACCTGATAGGCGATGGAGGGACCACCCTTGTCCCGGGCCATCAGGGAAACAACGGCTGCCAGATCGCCGCCTGCACTGTCCCCGGCTACCGCAATACGAGCCGGATTACCATCCAGGCGATCGGCGTTTTGCGCCACCCACAGGGTGGCTGCGTATGAATCCTCAACGGCAGCCGGAAACTTGTGCTCAGGTGCCAGTCGATAATCAACAGAGACCACCACGCAAGGCGTGCCGTTTGCAAATGAACGGCATAGACTGTCATGAGTATCGAGACTGCAGATCACCCAGCCGCCGCCGTGAAAAAAAACCAGCACGGGAAATGGGGGATTCCCTTCCGGAGTGTAGACACGTATGGGGAGGTTCCCCGCAGGACCCGGAATATTCATGCTTACAACACTTGAAACGGGCTCAGGAGAGCCACCCAGCTCTAGAAAAACGGCGTTCTTAAGCTCTCTTGCTTCTATTGGTGTCAGGGTATTCAGAGGTGGTGCTCCCTTCTGAGCCATCTGGTTCAACAATTCCTGTGTTTGGGAATCAAGCTCTTTAGCCGTCAATTCAAACCTCCTCGATAGTGCCTTCTATCGTTTTTAGAATTCATTTACCCGCCTACGCAGAAAGCCACGGGCTTGCCCGTGGATGAATGCTGGGCAGGGTAATCCGCCGTAGTCCTATTGGGACGAAGGCGGATATGCTTCGGCGGGTTCCGCCGAAGAATGTGGAGGTGCCACGCGCTTGCGCGTGGGGCTCCACCGCCTGAAATTGGCGTCAACCAGCTGAGGGAGCGATTGCTTTCTTGCAAATCTCGCAAACTGCAGCCAGAACAGCTTTCCGCCCCTGGCCTGACAGACGCCTCGACCACCGTCTCGGCCAGCCTGTCGGATGGCTGGCCTACTGCATCAGTCCCTTGGTGAAGGCATCACGCTTGCTGGCCTCGATGATTTCATCCGGTGAGGCATTACAGCCGCTCATCTGAAGCACCAGCCTTTTTCCCGTCAGATTTTCTTTAAGCCTATAGGCTGCCATAATGGGAGCTGCGCCGGCTCCTTCGGCGAGATTGTGGGTATAGAAAAAGGCCAGGCCTATCGATTGTTTTTTTGTTTCGTGTTTCGAATTTCGTGCTTCGGCCCGCCCTGGCGCAACTGCTTTTGAACCTGAAAGTTGTTATGGTAAAACTACCAAGACGCTATCGGAGAATGTAATCATTTGTAATCCAGGTCTGGGCCAGGGGATTTCGGTTTATCCGGGTTAGGTAAAAAAGCATCCAATGATCGAGCTCAGTAGCGCGGTCCTAACGTCAGCCGGATGCGAAGGGTGGATCCATAATCAACCGCTGTCATGGATGCTCAGGATTTCACCGGTATCGAGTCCTTAAGCTTTGACAATACATCCAGCACGTAATCAACATCCGCTTTCGTATGGGCGGCGTTGAGCTGAAAGCGTATCGTTTCATCGCCCCGTGGCACCACGGGAAATGTTAATCCCACGACCAGAACGCCGTTCTCGAACAGGCTGTCCACCATCCGGTGGGTGTTTTTCGTGTCCCGTACCATCAGGGGCACAACGGCATGTGGCCCTGGAATGGATTCCAGGCCGAGCGAATCGATGCCCCGGCGGAATTGTTGGATTCTTTCATGTAGGTTCCTTAACCTTTCCAACCCTTCAGGGCTGTCACAGATGTCAAGCGCCTTGATTGCGGCAGCACAATCGGCGACACCCAATGGATTGGTGTAAATATAGGTGTCGGCCTTTTGGCGAATGGCCTCAATGATCGCATTACTCGCGGCAACGAATCCGCCGTTTACGCCAAAGGCCTTTCCAAAGGTCCCCACAATTACGTCGGGCTGCGCACCGGCATATTCTGCCGTTCCGCGTCCCGTTTTCCCGTAGGCACCGATGCCGTGTGAATCGTCAACCACCGTTAAGACACCGTCCTTCAGTTTCTTATCGTAAGGCTCGGCGATTTTCGTGATCCTGTCGGTGGGGGCATAATCACCTCGCATGCTGAATACGCCATCGAAGATTATCACCACCCGCTCAACCTCTTCCGGGACTTCATCGAGGCGTTGCTTCAGTGCATCCATATTGTTGTGCCGATAAATACCCTTTCTTTCCCCGGGAACATTGGCGATTCGCATGGCGCGGATAATGCTGTTGTGATTGAGTTCGTCCCCAATCCAATGGGTTTGCTTGTTGCCAATAGCGAGGGCTAATCCGCAATTGGAGGTGTAAGCAGAATTGAAGATCTTGGCGGCGGGTTTATCCAGGAAACGGGCAATTCGTTCCTCCAGCGCTACATGGTAGGAAAAGGTCCCGTCGATAAAACGCACCGCACCAGGTCCGACGCCGAACTTTTTGGTGGCCTCATCCGCTGCTTCAATCAAGGCCTGATGATTAGATAAGGACAGGTAGCTATTGGAGTTCATTCGAATGAATTGCCGGTTCAGACCCTTTAGAATATATCGTGGTCCCTTCTCGCCCGCAGCAGGGATGTAGTCGACGATAATTCGTTCCGGAGCCTTGGCCCGTCCCTCCTCCTGCAATGCTTCAATTTCCTGGATCAAAGCCTGGTCTAAGTTCCCCGTGGGCATGACTGTTCCCCTTTCTTCTTGCCCTTGCTATTCGTTGGCCCAGTTCAGGATCACCTTTCCGGATTGGCCTGAACGCATCACCTCGAAACCCTTTTCGTACTCCGTGTAATGAAAGTGATGAGTGATCACGGGCGAAATGTCCAGTCCCGTCTGGATCATGGCGGTCATCTTGTACCAGGTCTCATACATTTCGCGACCATAGATACCCTTGATTGTCAAACCGTTAAAGATCACCAGATCCCAGTCAATAACCGTGTTTTGAGGTATGAGCCCCAGCACGGCAATCTTGGCGCCGTGGCACATGTTGGACAGCATCGATCCGAACGCCTCGGAGTTGCCCGACATCTCCAGGCCCACATCGTATCCCTCTTTCATTCCGAGCTTCTTCTGCGATTCCTCGATGCTCTCGGAGCGTACGTCCAAGGCGAGGGTTGCGCCCATCTTCTTGGCCAGCTTTAGGCGATAGGGTATCACATCCGTTACAACCACATAGCGCGCACCGGCATGCCTGGCGATCGCTGTGGCCATGCACCCGATGGGCCCGGCACCGGTAACCAAGACGTCCTCGCCAAGGACATCGAAGGAGAGGGCGGTGTGGGTGGCATTGCCCAAAGGATCAAAGCAGGTAAGAACATCAAGGGGGATGTTCGGATTGCAGTACCAGACATTGGTCACGGGAATGCAGAGGTATTCGGCGAAGGCACCGGGGCGATTCACGCCGATACTGCTGGAGCTCATGCAAAGGTGCCTCCGCCCGGCGAGGCAATTCCTGCAGCGGCCGCAGACAAGGTGCCCTTCACCGGAAACCAGATTGCCCGGTTTGAAGTCGTGCACATTGGTTCCAGCCTTCACAATTCTGCCAACAAACTCGTGGCCCACATGCATTGGCACGGGAATCGTCTTCTGGGCCCATTCATTCCAGTTGTAGATATGGACGTCCGTTCCACAAATCGAGGTCCTATAGATTTTGATCAGCACATCATTGACCCCGATCTCCGGAACTGGCACGTCCTGTAACCAGAGGCCGGGTTCAGGCTTGGCTTTCACCAATGCTTTCATCGTTTTCATAGGTTACCTCCGGTATCGTATAAAGTGCCTCAAGTCTGGTTTATTCTTGAGGAGCTCGAATACCTCGAGCAAGGTGGCTGAACAACCCTGAAGACCCATCATACCAGGCGTGGCCTATTCATTCAATGCCATATAAAGGGCAGGCAAGATTTCCGGCTTTCCCGCCGAGATCTTCTCTTCATCGGCCCAATCCATAGACCTCTCCTCTCTTGTAAAAAATATTTAGAATATCGCAGCATATGCGAGCATAACAGCATGGGCTTCTTCGGTGTCAAAAAAAGACATCCATATCCCTTGTAACAGCGTAGTTAGGGAGCTAAGGCAATAATCGATTATGCAATAATGGCAAAGGGATTGAATCCTATTGAGCCAAGGCTGGGCGCTTCTGTGAAGCATCATGCTGTCGGGTTGGCTACATTACTTATGTACGAAGATGAAATCACCACCTTCGTGCCCGGCATACAGGATATCCGCATACTCCGGGGTTTGGGGGGCGTTTAGGATCACGGGACGGCGAACTTCGTTGAACAGGCGGGTGCCTTCAAGAATGCCCGTGTTTTTTTCAAGCACCTCAAGAAACGCTTTTGCAAAGACTGAATGTCCGCAACCCCCGTCGCCCAAAACAGGCTCGAGCCCACCTGACGACAGGGCAACCCGTGTTCGCTTATTTGCCATGCGGCTGAAATATCCTGAGGTTGCAATACTTAACTTGATAGATCGTGTAAGCGTTCCCGAGTAACAGCTATCCGCAACGACCATTACATGTTTGGCTGCCATAGCCTTCAAAATATCTGAAATGTCGCCAGTCGAGATCCAGTTGGCCGGGCTGTCGCGCTCTGAATCAACCGGCAGCCAGTAACCGCGTCCGGCCGCTTTATCCAACCAGCCATGCCCGGCAAAATAGATGAGAAGATTGTCTCTTTGTGTCAGCGTATGCCGGCAGCGACTCAGCGCGTCAATGATCTGCTTGCGGCTGGCATTGGTGAGGCACGTGACCTCAAATCCATAGGCCTGTTCAAGAAGGGATGCGACCGCCTTTGCGTCGTTTATTGCCGTTGCCAGGTCTCTTAAATACTGGTAATCGCTGTTTCCAATGACAAGTGCATGGTATCGCCCAAAGTCGATATCCGCCATAGATTTTGCAAGTGCCGCTGCCTTCTGCCGATCGCGGGCGACCCTGGTGAAGCGTCCCTCCGGATATTGCGCAAGATATGCATCAAAGTCATCGGGATTCTTGCTGTCCTTAACGGACTCCCAGAGTTTCAGCTCCTCGCGTTCTGCTTTCAGTGAAGCCAGGTGCCGCGATAAGCGCCGGGCATGATCCGCATATTGCCCTGCGGGATAGCGGCGGAGATATTCGTCAAAATCCTTTGGATCTGAGCTGTCTTTAATGCCGTTCCAAAAGGCCATCTCTTCGGTCTGTGCTTCGAGCCTGATTAGATTCTCTATTCGCGACTTTGCGATACCGCTAAAAATACCGTTTGGAAATGCCTGAAGAAAATTTTGAAAATCACCAATCTCGCGACTATCCTTAACCTTATTCCACATTTCCATTTCGAGATCGTGCACTTCTTTGGAGGCAGCGGTTAACCTATTTATGCGATTTCGAGCAGTGCCTGCAAACTGGCCGCTGGGATAGCGCTTAAGATAGACCTGTATTTCATCCACATCCGTACTGCCCTTGACTTGATCCCATAATGCCATTTCGGCATCAATCCCTGCAGCCTCGGTGGCGGCGGCCCTGAGCCTCTGTGCCCGGACAGAGGCAAGATCGACGAAGAGCCCCTTGGGATACTGGGCGATATAAGATTCAAAATCATGTGGATCGGCGCTGTCCTTGATCTTACTCCAGAGGGCTAGTTCCCTGTTTTGGGCTTCTCTCTGTTCAATCGTTTGGAGATTGGCTTTGGCGGTGCTGGCGAATCGACCTTCAGGGTAGCGGGAGAGGTAGTGCCGATAGCCATCTGCCTTATTTTCTTTGGAAACGGACTCCCACAGGGTGCGTTCGGCCGGGTCGGTTTCACCCTTGCTTTCCTTCACCTCCTCGCGCAAGGGTACGGGGGCGGCCAGTATCTGCGGCGACAACTGCCCGACAGGAATGAGTACAGCCTCCGTGGCCCTATCACCGGTTACCTGTGCTAGCAGGGTATTTTTTCGTGCAAGCCGCATCATAAAGGTTCCACTGCCAGCACCAACAGTGAGTAACCCGCCGCCCGAGACTGCAAAATTACCGGCTATAATGCTCTTATCGAAATCGATAAAGCCGACGGAGAACTTAAAATTCCAACCATGAGGAAAGAGTGTCCAGGTGCAGGCGAAGTTACTCTCAATAACGATCTGATCCGTCGAGGTAACGGTGAGCTCTGTATAGGCGTCCTGACAGAACACGGGAGTCCCAATCCACCTTACCGTGGCATCCATCTTGAATTTGATCTGCGAGGTCTCCTTATCCAGCCCAACCTCGAGCAGGTATGGTTTCTTAAAGGATGCATGACCCGGTATCGGACCTCCCTGGACAAACCATTCAATCATCTCCGCTTTGCATTCCCGAGAATTCTCATCTGAAGAGCATAACACGGCCTCCGAGTTCTCGTTGGCTTTCAACATCATAAGAAGACCGCCAATCAGTTCATCTCTGGTGAAACGGCCTGAAGCCGGGCCGCACTTTCCATTCAGACAGACTTGCACACTCTCAACGTTCTTGAGAATACTGCTCGTTGTGGAAGCACATCCGGCTGTGAGAACCGATGAAATAATCAGGGCCAACACCCACCAGAGTGCGTTACTGGCAACACGTTGATTTTGGTCCATTCTTGGCATATGTCAGGAATCCCCTTAGTGATAGATTTACACCGGGACGCGGGCCCCATGAACTGGGCTACATCGGGATGAACCGTATGTATTTTTTCGTCATGATTTGAATGGAAGTTAAGCAAAAAATGCAGAAAATCACATTTCCTGTGAGGGGGGACATCGGAAATTGCCTCTGGGAAGGCAAAAGTGAAAAGGTGGGAGGCCCGACAACATAAGGACAAAAAAATGGGGGCACACCTTGATCAGTGATGTATTTACTCTCCTTCGCCAGGATGGCCCGTCCCTTAGGACGAGGATGATCGGCCTGCGCCAAAGGCTACTGCTCGACAGGGATGGCGAGGAGAGCCCTCCGAAGCTTTAGCGCCCGTCCTCGTCCGACGCCAAAGGCTATGGCCGACGGTGTCCGCAGTTACCCTGCTACAGAGGATGGAAAGGAGGGGTTTACCGCGCCGTAGCTCGTAAGAGCGAAGGCGGGCTAAAGGCTATGGCGAGTTTCGCCGTCCATTATGAGGATGCCCCGCTGTTCAGAGCGGCGAGGCTTCACTTTTCAGCTCTCTGATTCGTTACACTCTCTGTTCGTGACCTCTGGAAAGAACGTAATATAAGGCGTCTTCATTTCCGATGAGCAATACCTCGGCAATAAACCCGAGCTGTCAAGTCGAGCCAATGAATCTCAATCAACTTAGTCAATAATCAAGGGGAGGCCCCATCCCCACAATTCCCGAGCATGAGTGTTGCCAACATGGATGCATTTAAATCTTGCCCCGTTCCTTGGCGATGGAAATGTAGGTTTCGGCACCAGTTTTTGGTGGCTGGTAGAGCTGGTCATCCGGCTTTCTGATAAGCTGTAAGGCGCCGGTAGTACAGGTAGTGACGCATAGGCCGCAACCGATGCATCGAGCCAGATTGACCACCGCCTTGTCTTCTACGGTGTCGATGGCCTCCATCTGGCATCGGTCCAGACAGGTTTCACATCCGATACACTCGTCGGCATCCACTTCTGCAAAATAATTGGTCTGAACCGACTCGGCAGGAGCGGGCTGCTTCTTCAAAGACCTGAGCATCCCGCAACAGTCACCGCAGCAACTGCACATACCGCCAATCTTCTGTGCGTTAAAGGGCTGCATCACCAGGCCCACCTCTTCATTCCGTTTGACTATCTCTCGGGCTTCTTCCTTGCTGATATACCGACCCATACCGTTCTCTACGTAGTAATGGGCGTGAGAGCCAAACATGAAGCAAGTCTCAACCGGCTTGTCGCAACCCTTTTCAGTCAGGGCCGTCATGGTACGACAAATACACGGAGCAATGGCCAGGGTTTCCTGGTTTTCCAAGATCTCCAGAACGTCTTCATAGGGAGCAATGGGCCATTTGACGGCGATTGTGCGGTTTATGGGAATGGTGCGCATCACAGGGGTTTTGAACGATTGGATGGTGCGGCCAAAGGCCGCTTCGAAATAGTCGTCCATATCAACTGCAAGCTCCCGATCCATCCTCCCGACCTGGAACTCAAAGATGCCGATCACATATGGTATAGCTGCATAGCGCACCGAATCGCCCTTCCGGAGTCTGAAGAGCAAGCCCTTTTTGGCCATCCTCTCCATGAACGCTGCCGTCTCTTCCGGGTCACGGTCCAGCCGCTCGGCCACGACCCCCGGTGTCTCCGGGAGCGGGGGAAGCTGTAAGAAGAATTCAGCTTCCTCTTCGGTGAACAACCGCTTTAGTATTTTGATCTCAACCCTGCTCTTCGTGGCAGGATATCCCGTAGCCAGGTCGTCCAACCGCGCCCTCAACCGTTCGTATACATCCGCCATAGGTTCACCTCCTGTATCTATGAAGTTGGAGTAAACTGCTGTGCTCAATAATTACAGACACGTTTCCAAGTTTAGCACCGCCAAACCAAAACCTTTTGTCAATTACATGATCAATTTCCGCCCAACAACTCTGAAAATCTCCAAACCAGCTATGCCAAGGAGGGAAACCCCATCCCTTCTCGCAAAAAGAGAAAAAGGCACCCCTATTCATCATCCTTATAATAATCGGCAAGCAGTTCTCTGCTGTGCTCATCCTCGTGGCAGTAAGCACACAGGTTTTCCCAGTTAGATCCATCAGGCGGATTGTTCCTGTGATTTCCATCTTTGTGGTGTACGGTCAGGAGGTATCTATCTTTGTGCGTGAACTCTCTCCCGCATTTAGCACAGATAAGCCCGTGAATCCTGAGTGAACGTTCTCTGTAATCGCTTTCCCCGGGTTTGCCTTTTCTCGTTTCTCTCAGAAGATCCTCAAAGGATTCATTACTGGCTATCTTTCCGGACCGTGGCCTCTTGTGCGGGCGGTATCGTCTGTCTCTCATTTTGATGCCTCCTCCCGGTTTCTTGTTCCCCCTTTTTACCCGATTACTCAACAAGAGTCAAAAACGGTATAGCAATCCTCGCATAAGGTCCGCCCATGTAGTTCTCGTTCTTCTCCCTCTTCGATAACCTCCCTACATTTGTCACATTTCATTTCATTGCTCCTCAGGTTATAGAGAACTTTTGTACTCCGGTTTCAGTATTTTTCCGATACCAGCACTCCCAATAGTCGACTTTATCATATCGTTCGTTTCATGTCGAAAGATGAAGATGCAAATGGTGAGAAGCGATTAAGCGGGGAGGAGATAAGCCACACTAAAAGCGGGGCATCGAACCGGAATCCCCTGCAGGGAGGGATATCAGCTCGATTGAACGGGTACAAGGGACGGCGCCCTTCCGAGCCGTCCCGATTGGATTATTAGGCCAAACCGCGGGAGGCACAGCAGTAGTTACAAACAAGAGCCAAGGGCAGGCGTGACCCGCATCCCGATTGGTCTACTCTGCAGGCCTGAACTTGGGCAGACTGAACTCTTCGGTAACATCCTCCCAGATGACATCTACGGGCATTTCGCAACTCACTGCACCGGGATCACAGCCAACAATATTGGTGAGGAAATGGGGCCCTTCCTCGAGCTCGACGATTGCGACCACGTACGGGAGATCAGCTTCAAAAGCGGGATGGTAGGCCTTATGGTAGACAACGAAACTGAAGACCTTTCCTTTGCCGCTGGCGCGTATCCACTCCGTCTTGTTCGAGTAACACAACGGGCAGATAATAGAGGGAGGCCAGCGCACGTGACCGCACTCCGTACACTTCTGAAATCGGAGCTCATGATCGCTGCACCCGTCCCAAAAGGGCTTTGTGTCTGCGTTGAGTTTGGGCAAGGGCTTCAGGTATTCCATTGCGTTACAACCTCCTCAGTATGTAGCAGGAATGTGTCTGGAGAATTCCGCCATTATCGTTGCACAGGATTATCTCGGGCCTTTTGGTGTTGGTCTCAGGCCCCAATTGCCGTTTCCCACACCGACCCATTATCTGCATAACGGCCTCGGTAAGGGGGGTAAGGCCCATGAAATAGGCCTCAGAGAGCTGCCCGCCAGAGGTATTGACGGGCATGCTGCCGCCGGGTTCAATCCTGCCATCCCGAAACCAATCCTCCCCTTCGCCGGGTTTAAAGAAGCCATAGTCCTGCAGGGTGATCTCCACGGTGTAGGTAAAACAATCATAGATTTCACAGGCATCCACATCGTCGAGGGTAATACCGGACATTTCAAATGCAGTCTGGCCTGCGATCTTAGCCCCAGTTGGGCCTGCCATGTGCAGTGCCTGCTGGATATCGTATGACGGATTATGCTGACCCAAACCCATGATAACGGCAGGGGGATGCCTCAAGTCGCGGGCCCTCTCCACAGTGGTCACCACACATGCTCGACCGCCATCGGTGATCAGGCAGTTGTCGAAAAGACGAAAGGGCTCAACTAACCAGTCGGAACCATAATAGTCCTCGAAGCTCATGGTGCGCCCATGCATCATGGCGCTGGGATTGAGGTTGGCCCACTTGCGCTGTCCAACTGCAATGTGTTTCCATGTTTCTGGTCCGGTGTGAAAGGTGTGCATTGCCCTTCGGGCAGCCAGGGCATAGCCGGCGGTGGCCCCGGAATGGCCGAATATGGCCTCATTGCCTGCACGCTCCATGAAAACGCTCTTCATTCCTTCGGATGAAAGGGGATTGTCACCGTAGGAGATGACAACATAGTTGCAGAGTCCTGCCTCGAGCACGCCAACTGCGTGGTGAAGGTGACTCCTGGATCAGTTGGCATCCTGACTAAGGTATCTGGGATTGAGCCCTAGATGCTGCGCCACGAGATAAGGGGTAACATCCACCTCATCGGCCGGGGCCGGAAAGTGACGGTAGCAGATGAGTCCGTCGATGTCCTCTCTGCTGAGGCCCGCATCCTTTATGGCATTGGCACAGGCTTCCACATGGAAGCTGAGGGATGTCCTATCCGGAACTCGCCCCTGAGGCGTGTATCCGACTCCCACTACCGCATATTTATCCTTCAAACTCATGTGATAATCCTCCTTCTTTTTGAAGTCGTCTCCTCGTGCAAGCGCTGGTGAGGCACTTCTTGCCTCCACCTCCACGAATCAAAGAAATCCCCGACCGCTTCCTCTCATTTCAACGGTTTGGTTTTTTCGGGAGGGAGTGTAAGGATAGAGACGACCCTGTGTCAAGCGTAAACCGGCAACACAATGAAGCTCAATCGTAACTGCTGCCGGCAAGCTGAGCGTATATCCACTTCACCGTGGCAAATCCGAAGAGGCTGAATATATTCCTACCGAGACCAAAAAGGGTCAAGAGCGCTCCTGGGCCTCTTTCTTTGAAGGGTTGATAGGCGGCGCTTATCGCCAGAGAGGACTGATATCGTGTTCATAGAGAAACTCCTTCACCATCTCCTTGATTCTGGATTCCCGAAAATCATAATATGCATGTACAACGGCTCGATTGTCGATCGTGTCTATCCATCCCCCGATCGACCCTGTATACGCTTCCCTCGCTCTGATCCTGAGCTCCTTGTGCTCGGTCCAGTCTGAGGCCAAGAATTCACGCAGGATCTCGTGGTGTTCGGAATGGTCACGCCCGGGAATCTCGATATACTTTTCCGGAGAAGCTTCAATTCCAGCTCTCACGGCCTCATTTTGTTCGGGTTCGATACCTGCGTACATCTCCGCATCTTCGTCTTCTTCGAATACCCAAACGACTTCACCCGTTGCAAGATCTAGATAGGCGGTTTGCGGGCATGTGTCGCG
>Ga0307379_10008035_pt1 | contig 14282 bp, 6 predicted proteins | sample UN2MG_FD_202237 | JGI IMG/M metagenome (GOLD analysis project Ga0307379, IMG submission 202237) | Soil microbial communities from Risofladan, Vaasa, Finland - UN-2 | ecosystem: Environmental > Terrestrial > Soil > Coastal area > Acid sulfate soil | place: Finland: Risofladan, Vaasa | collected...
CGTCGCCAATTAATTGGCACCAATCATGTGGTGCAGATTCACCAACTTGTCGCTCCCACTTGCTTAGTAAGGCTGAGCCGGCATCATTGGAATATAATATGGTCCCGTCCTCTGCTATACGCAGGACTGGAAACGGATTTTCAGACGGAAATTTTGCCAGGTTCCTTACCTGCTCCTGGGCCCTCTTGCGTTGGATAAGCCGCCACGTGTCGTTCATCATAGATGTGACAGTGTGGACATCCGAGTCGTCGTAATCCTTTTCCTTATTTGCCACGGCAGCTACAGCGACTATGCGCTCACCTTCGAAAACAGGAGTGCCAAGAAACCGTTTAATTGGTACATGCCCTTTCGGACAACCTTTCTTACGAGGGTTGGGGGCGTTATAATCATTGATAACAACCGGCTTTCTTTGCCTTACGGCCTCTCCCCAGAGGCCGGCTTCAGCTATGGGAAAGTGCATTGGCTTATCAGTAACAGCACATTTCGGCATCGTACCCTTCGACCAGTTGTTTATTGTCATCACCGACTCATCGTGGTTTATAAAGCATATAAATGCAAATTCACTCTGTGTAATTTTGATCACTTCTTCGCGCACAAAGTCCAGAATCTGCTGCTGCGAGGCCGTTGTCATTTTGTTGAGATCCAACAATGCCTGGAGTCTAAGGTCATGAATTCGCAACGCTTCCTCGGCCTGCTTGTGCTCGGTGATATCTCGCCATATGCTCTGAACGAAGTCTCTGCCGCCAATAGAAATAGCCCTACTGCTTGCCAGAATGTCTCGTATCTCCCCGCTCTTTGTCCTGTGTTTCGTCTCAAAGAGATCGGTCCCCTGCCGGACAATTTTCTCGATGTGTTTGGCGACTTTATCTGCAGACTCAATAACGTCAAAGTCTGGTATCTTGAGCCTTCTTAATTCTTGGCGGGTATAGCCGAGGCTCTCGTGCGCCCTGTCGTTGAAGTCCACAAGCGCTCCATTCTCCGGATCAATGAGTACAATCGAGTCTGCTGCCTGCGCGAAAATTGCGTGGTACTTATCCTCGCTCTCTCGCAACGCTTCCTCGGCCTGCTTGTGCTCAGTAATGTCTCGGCCCACCGACTGATACTCCACCAGATTGCCTCGCTCGTCGAATAGCACTCGGTTAGTCCACTGCTGCCAACGGATTTCACCGTTCGAATCTACAACACGGTGTTCGTGCGTTGTGACGGGATTTTCACGATCGAGTGAGTCAAAGTGTCTTTTGACCTTCTCGCGGTCTTCATACGGAATCAGCGGCATAAAGCTATGCCCAATCAGCTCCTGGCGGCTTTTACCGAAATACGAGCAGTAGGCATCGTTAACAAAGGTGATTACACCTCCGGGCAGCCATCGGACGATCAGTTCTGTCTGGTCCTCAACGACCACCCGATAGCGGGCCTCGCTCTGTCGCAGCTCCTCAATCGTTTTCTTATACTCAGTACTTTCAATAATTTCCCATTTGCCTTCGCGTTTAATAACAGCGAATTGATGGTTGCTCACCACATCCATGATTTCTGATGCTGTGCATTTATCAAGGCAATAAGTACAAATGGCCAACATTCGATGTTTACCTATAACACTATTCACAGCGGCTTCATAATCAGTGAAGTCTTTCCAATCTTTTTTCTCAAGCCAGAAAGTATTTCCTGTAAGACGGAGTCCATCAAATCCTCTTTCGAGAGCCTGCTTTTCTTTCTCGACCCAACCCCGTAGCACCCTGTCAGAATCAAAACGTCCTGACCTGGTGTACCACTGGCCAAAGTCAAGTATCTCTATCTGGCCCTTCTTAACATAATCATCCAGGTGTTTTACCTTTTTATTGAGCGCTCGCTTCGCATCTTCAGTGTGCAGGGGTTCTGAAGTAATCCACATGCAGAATTCGTTGTTTTCCAGTCCCGCCTTGAGATAGGGTACCAGAATGTCAATCATATCCTCTTTGGTCTGATAGAATTGACAGAAGTGTGTGCCCCAGGGAACATCACCTATAATATTGATTGCTGTTTTTCTCACTTTTTTTCGCATCTTCACCCTCTCCCGTTTTTAACTGTTGGAGTTTGTATGTTTGCACACGAATTAAATCAATTTCCGGAGTAAACAGTTAAGCGGGCTTTTAAATTTTTCTTAAGGCCCATTTTGGAACCTCCATACAGTGATTATTGTGTCATCTTTGGCACTCCCTTGCCCCCAAATAAAATGCGGCTTATATTCTACCATTCAAATATGGTTTGGGCAATAAATCAAAAAGGCCAATATATAGTCGAGCGCATCGAATGCCCATTTATTGCATTTTATAGGGGTTTTACGGGTTAACAATAAGGAATTTCCCTATTTTTATTCCATGTCAGGCAAGGTTAAAAAAGTTACTTTGCAGGCGCTTGATTTGACAAGCACAAACACGAATTTGAGCAGCGTCCCCCTTTTTGCTTTTAGCACCGGCCGGAAACTAAATGAACATCGGACCGCATTTTGACATGACTGTCGAAGTTGTTGAAGGCCGAGGATATTTTACCGCATTCAAAGACCAACTGTAATCATCGCTAATAATTTAGGGATAACAGGCTTGAACTTTGTCTGCCAAATCTAAGAAATTGCGTAGGCAAAAATGAGGATTTTCCCGATTGAGTTTAATTATCCTTACATTAAGATTTTTTTCATGACCTACAATCGTTCACTATTTTGGAGTTAAAAATAAATTGATGATTGTCTGAGTGCCAAATTGTGATGAGAGAAACAATAATTGTTATATGCTTTGTAATAAGCGGTCTGCTCATGCAGGGCGAGGCAAATGCGCAGGTGTTTGCCGATTCTGTTGCCGACTGGCAGGCTGCTGAAGCGAATGACGGTATAGTTTCTCAGGGAGAGTATAATTGGGAATATGGTTATATAAGCAACTTTACGGGTGCGGGAGGAATATATTTCGGCTGGCATCAAAACTTTTTCTACTGGGAAATTTCAAGCGGGATTGGTATTTTTTGGCCGGCCGGCGAGGTGCCTCCTGATATAGTGTGGGGAGAGGGAGGCGATACTACCGGCTGCAAACCACCGATGTCATGGATGGATGGAGGGTATGCATGGGCAGGAAGTGATACCGACAAATGGGCTGCGGTAAGGCGTTGGACCAGTGACTACACGGGTCTGATTAAGATTTCCGGCAAGATTGGCAGATATTTCGACACAAGTGTTGTCATGGGTTGGGACATAGATTTTTCTGTTGCCATCAATGCCGATACACTGAGTGCTCCCGTTATCTACACCAAACATATAACATGGAATGACACCACCCAGTATACCTACCTCATTGATAAAATACCAATAGAGACCGGCGATACCGTTAGTTTCATTATTAACGCAACCTCCTGGAATGCTAACAACAGTTACATGAAAATGACCGCAACAATCAGTTGTCCGGCCGGCGACCTGAACTGTGATGATAATGTGAACATGCTGGACTATTCATTATTTACATCGAAGTGGTTACAAACAGGCTGTGTCGCAGGAGACTGGTGCGGTGGGGCAGATTTCGATCACAGCAGTGAGGTTAATTATGTAGATTTAGCTGTTTTTGTACTGCATTGGCTGGAATGAACTAATTTGAGTCTGCGGTGCGATCGCAGACAACCGTTCGAGTGTGTTTATCGGTTTACGCATGGCATTAAAAGTTGTCAACTTGATTGTTTCTGGTATTGGTGGAAACCCTGGCGTTTTCGCAGGAGCTTCTTGCAAACAATATAGAAAGGTTGAATTGAACTTATCTAAATCTAAGCAATTGTCTTTGTCAGAATCAGGCTTTTCCCTATGGAGCCAGATTATGCTCAGATTAGAATTGTTCGAATTAGTGGTCATTCAAAATTGAGAATTAAAGGGACATTCGCAAACTGGATAACGAGTCGATGGCAATGTACTTTGTGAAGCACAGTTATATTTCGGAAAGCAATAAGACTGAATTGTATCTGCTTGAATCTAAGCATACGCCTAATGCAAAATCAGGACTTTCCCAATTTCGAAAAACTTTGGAATGACCAAACTATGGTTAATCAGACTCAAAGGAAGTTTTGGCTTCTTGGGTTAAAGTTGCTCTAAAACAGGGTAGGAGACTTAATTATGGAACACAATTGTCAAACCAGAAATCGAAGAACAAACAATGCAGGAGAATTAATTATGAATCGGAATTGCCATAATGACAAGAAACTGAAATCCGTATTAATCATAGGGACCATCTTATTTTCTCTGTTGATTCAATCGAATCTTGAGGCCTTGACTATAACTATAGAGGTTATAAACCCGGATGGCGCACCGGTCCCCGGGTTTCGTTGGCTTCTTGAGGAGGACACAACCGTTCCAGTGATACCGGGGGCAGAAGTGGCGGACAGTTTAGCAGTGCGCATTCATAAAAGCTATGCGCCTGTAGTACTTAAAGGCCACACTGCCGGCAGCGCAGCGGTCACTGAAGAATTGCCTGGTGATGTGCGGTATGTAGTGTCGGTTTTGCCGGATGCCAACTATAGTATAAGTGCCGCAAATATCGCAGCAGGCCAGGATAACGTTACCGTAATTGTTAATCCATTGCCGCTGCCCACTGCACAGATATCCATACTTATCTTCCATGACAACCATCCACTTAACAACGCACCCGATCCTGCAGAGCAGGGATTGGAAGGCTTTACTGTGAGGCTTTTTGACATCGCCGGTCAACAAATGATGGACGCCTTTGGGAATATGCTCGGTACAACCTACATGACCGATCTTATTACCGGAGAGTTTATACTGGATGGTGAAGGCAATCCCATAGTAGATCAGATGGGTGATATGATAATTGAAACGGATGAAAACGGAGAAGCGCTTATTAAATATCTCGCTCCCGGTAAATACGGTATACAGATTGTTCCGCCCGCGGATGAAACAGGCTGGATACAGACCACTACTATTGAAGGTACGCCGACAATAGACGCCTGGGTAAAAGCCAATGAGCCGCCGGTTTTTGTGGAGTTTGCCCCGGCGAGCTATCATGTATTCGTTGGCTTTGTAAAGCAGTTGAATAATCTGGATACTCTTCCCGGTGCAGGCGGTATTACAAGTGAGATTACCGGAAGAGTAGTATTTAACCATTTTGACAGACCTCCAAACCTTCAAGGCTTTTGGGCTGGCGAGCCGGTTCCTAATGCATGGGTTGGACTGAACTCGCTGACCTCATTTGACGCGCTTTACGCAGCACCATGCAATAGCGACAGCACTTTCAGCATTCCTGATGTTCCGCCGGGACAATATCAGTTAGTTACATGGGACGAAGACCTGGATTCTGTTTTCGGTTTCAATGTGGTAACGGTCCCGCTGGGTGGGGGTATTGTTGATCTGAATGACATACTGGCATTTAGATGGTTCGGTACGCTGGAAGGAAGTGTCTTTATTGATTTAGATGAAGATGGCTTCAGGGACCCGGATGAAATGGGCATTCGAAACCAGGCGGTCAACATACGCTTCAGAGACGGTTCGGTCTATAAGGCCACCGTGACCGATCCCATGGGCAATTATGAATTCGCGGAGGTTTTCCCATTCTTTAAATGGCTTGTCGTAGAAGTGGACTTCGCTCGCCATAAAGCAACCGGAGCGACTTCAATAGTGGATTACGGCGGTCAGATTCCTGATGCCAACGGCTGGGATATGCCATCCTTTGACAAGCTGAATCCCCAGCCGCAAGTTGATGCTAACGGCGATCCAATAATAAATCCCAATACAGGCAATAATTGGTCAAGGACAGAAACCGGACCGGTACTTACCGAAGCCATGCATCTTTTCCTTGGACAAACAAATATTATTGATTGGGGTAAGATGGCCTACGGTCCAGGTGAAAATGGGGGTATATCCGGAATTGTTTATTATGCTGTCACTCGCGCCGAGGACGATCCACGGTATGCAGCCGGCGAGGGATGGGAACCGGGTATCCCCAATGTACAAGTAGCACTTTACGCTGATTCCGACTGTAACGGAGTGATTGACGACCTCGACGGCGACGGCAACTCAACCCTTGCGGACCGGGACAACTACCCGCTTGGCTGGATAGATGATCCCGGTCAACTTGGACCTGAAGATGAGGACTGGAATGAGAACGGTGTATTCGATCCCGGAGATGCCTTGAATATAACCGCTACTGATAGCTGGGACGACAGCAATCCCTGTGGATGTATCCAGGATTTGCCTGTTATACATGGGCAGGAAGTCAACGAGTGCTTCGACAATTTCGGCACTTGGAATCAGGTCCGGCCGGGCACTTTTGACGGTGGGTACGCATTCACATCGTACTACCCCGGGGGTATGGCGAGTGGCAGCTTGGAAAATGATGGGCTCCCGGCCGGAACATATATCGTGGAAGCTGCCACTCCATTTGGTTACGAACTTCTCAAAGAAGAAGATAAGAATGTTGATTTCGGTGATGCTTTTACACCCAGTCCGCTTTTACTGCCGCCGGTCTGTGTGGGCGACCTGCACCTTGTGCCTGATGAGCTGAGTTTATTCCCAGGTGTGGAGTGTGCTTTTGCAGGACAGTGGCGTCCCCTTGCCGACCGGAAACAGATTCGTGTCGCCGACGCAAAGAACGCGGCAGCAGATTTCTTCTTCTTCACTGAAGTGCCTAAAGCTGCCCGTGCCGTGGGCTTCATAAACAATGACCTTGCGGCGGAATTCGACCCGTGCAGCCCGATATATGGCGAGAAATCCGCTCCATCGTGGCTTCCCATTTCATTTCAGGATTTTGCAGGTAATGAATTGGTTCGTATATATTGCGATGAATTCGGGGCCTACAATGCGATGCTGCCTTCGACTTATACCAACAACCTTGGTGCACCTTCAGGCATGTCTCCACAAATGCTGACGTTTGTGATAAATCACCCCGGTCCAATACCTGACCCGGAAAATCCGGGCCAGTTTATTATTGATCCTTACTTTGATCCTGATTACAGCCAGACTCCGTTCACGTTTAACTTCATGCCGGCAACGACAACATATCTTGATACGCCCGTTATTCCGGTGGCGGCTTTTGTAGGATATCCTAACAGGGCACTTGATGTTGAACCTGCTGATGGAAGCCCTGTCATATATTCTGTAGAAGGTCCGACCGGAGGACCGATTGTCTGCACTGACGGACCAACAGTTACGATAACTTCCGTCGGTTCGAAGGAGGTCCCGAATCCGGATTACGTGCCGGATGACCCGTGTAAACCGGAATTGATAACTCGTGATTTTGGTTTTGGAACTACAGAGGGAACCGTGACAGTAGATGGTACCGAGCTGTCAATTACAAGCTGGAGCAATTTAACCATTCAAGCAGCGGTTGATTTTAATTCAGTCAGTACCGGTCGGCTCGTTGTAACTCGCGGAGATAACAGCCTGTCCACCGACCTCGGTATCACGCTCCATGTCGGCGGATGCGACAACGTTGTTCACGTATCCGGAGGGGCGACTTATCCGAACACCCCAATTCAGGATGCTATCGACGCTGCGGACGATGGTACGCTGATCATCATAGAACCAGGCTATTACTGGGAAAACCCAATCATCTGGAAAAACGTCAGCTTACAGGGTTCCGGCGCAGAATCCACAATTATAAACGGCAGCCCTGTTCCTACCGACAAGGTAACAGTCTGGCACGATAAGATTGCCCAATTGGTAGCCGATGGAAATATGCCCGCCATAGGTGCGGACTTCGCGGCTACCGAGTCTCCGGGCATTCTTGTTTATGCCAATCCTGGCTTATTTGACGATGTACCGCCTGCAATCATTGACGGCTTGCAGATAACGGGCGCTGTGGCTGGTGGAGGAATCTACATCAATGGCAACGCTGACTACCTTCAAGTCAGCAACAATAAAATCAAAAGCAACCAGGGAACTTTAGGTGGCGGGATTACCGTCGGCCGGACAGAAACCGGTTTGGTGGCAAACATGGATGTCAAAATACATCATAACCACATCCTGAAAAACGGTGGCATTAACGGTGCCGGCGGCGTAACTATATTGAGCGACAATCCCGGTTATCAAGTGACGGACAACCTGATTATGGGTAACTTTACGCGCTGGAGCGGCGGTGGTGTTGCTCACTATGGTTTGAATGACGGCGGCTTGATTGCCAGAAACCGAATTGTTTCCAATGAGGTCTTCTACGGCGCCCAAATCGGCGGTGACGGTGGAGGCATCTTCATTGGAAGTCGGCTTAATCCCGAAGACCCCGGAGAGCTCGACGACGGCAGCGGCAATGTTTCGGTAGTATCGAACCTTATTCAGGGCAACCTCGCAGGTTCCGGTCTGGGTGGCGGCATCTGTGTTAAGGTTATTAACGGGGTAGATACCGTCGAGTCTGATAACCCTGATGATTGGTATGAGCTGAATATTTTCAACAACATGATTGTCGACAATGTTGCAGCCAATGCCGCCGGCGGTGTTTATCTGCAGGACGCGGCCAAAGTCAACATCATCAACAACACAATCGCCAATAATGACAGCTCAGGTACCGCTGCGAATACATTTACGCCCGGCAATCTGCTCGCTTCCAATCCTCAGCCGGCCGGCATAGTTGCCATGGCCCACAGCCAGAACCTATCCGGGACTACAGGACAGAGCTATACAAATCCTTTGCTTAGAGACAACATTATATCGGGCAACCGCTCATTCTCCTGGGACGCTTCTCTAAACGGTGGACGAGGTGGTTTGGCGGCCAATGCTACTGTCCCTGTTTGGGACCTTGCAGTCGCCGGATTTCCTTTCCCCGTTTACCTAAATCCCGACAATTGTCTCTTAACCAACCTCACTTATGGCGACGGCGCTAACTACAACGACGGTACAAACGTGGCGGCAATACCCAATTTCACCGATAGCTATCAAAACACCTTGATGGTTGCTGCGGTTATCGACGAAGGCGGAAACTTTATTACGGTCAGATTTGCGCCTATAGGAATTCGTGGGGATTATCACATAACATCCGGCTCACCGGCTATTGATATCGGCGGTGGTTTATCCCTTGCAGATTTTGTTGAGCTCAATGCTGATTACGATGGGCAAGCTCGTCCGCAAGGCGATGCTGTCGATGCCGGTGCAGATGAAATTGCCTTGCTGGATGGTTTCATTCTCGGCGACAACATTAACTTAGGTGAAGTCGCCGTTTTGGTAGAGAACTGGCTTGTTGAGAATCTGCCACTGCAGCCTAACAATGGTGATTTGAACCTCGATGGGCAAGTAAACCTCGTTGACCAGGCAGCATTTATCGAACAACATGCAACTGCGGTCCAACTGGCGGCGGGACTGGCCGATGGGTCTATATATACTCAAGCTCCTCCTGACACCGATCCCTGTGATACCGATGGTGACGGCGATCCCAGCAATGACAATGTTTACCTCCACATGGCTGCCGGCGATGGTTTTGTAAACATGGCTGACGGCAGACTACAATACATGTTCGGCTTTGGTGATGTTACCGGCGTCTCGGATGCCAACGTTATTATGAATGCAATGCTGGGCGCCGAATTTCCGGCACCAACGATTGTTGTCAAGGAAGGCCAGAAACTCTATCTGAACCTGACAAACGTGGGTATGTTCGTAAGGCCTGACCTGTTTGATCCTCACACTATACACTGGCACGGATTTCCTCAGGCAGCTTCCATCTTTGACGGTGTGCCGAGTGCCTCCATTTCAGTAAATATGGGAGCAACCCTGACATATTTCTACAACGTAGTGGAGCCCGGAACCTTCATGTGGCACTGCCACGTCGAAGCAACTGAACATATGCAGATGGGAATGCTCGGTAATCTCTATGTCATGCCAATTCAGAACAACGAGCCTAATGGAGTCTTAAATCCTGAAGCGCCGCCTGAGGACCAATTTATACATAATACGGGTTATAAGTATGTGTATAATGATGGTGACGGCTCAACTTACTACGATGTGGAATATCCTATCCAGATTTCGGCCTTTGACCCTGACTTCCACGATGCCAGCCTGACGGTCCAACCACTGCCCTTTGCCAATATGGATGACAAATATCCCATGCTGAACGGCAGAGGTTACCCTGATACGGTTGACACGAACATACTTTACAATACCGCCAGTGACGAGGGTTTTGCAGACCGACCTTCACAGAAGATAAACTCGTTAATTACAGCTACACAAGGAGAAAAGATTCTGCTGCGTATCTCCAGTCTGTCCACAGTCAACTACTTCACTCTCACCGTACTGGGTATACCTATGAGGCTTGTTGGAACCGGTGCGCGACTGCTGCGTGGACCCGATGGAAAAGACACATCGTATATGACGAATTCTGTTACCCTCGGCGGCGGTAAAACAGCGGAATTAATCCTTGATACAACGGATGTGGAGCCGGGAACATACGTTCTATACTGCACAAATTTAAACAATCTGTGCAACAACGAGGAAGATTACGGCGGAATGATGACCGAAATCATAATTAATCCGGCGCCGAAGAAGTAAATCAGAGAAAGTCGAAACCTGTAACTTAAATGTAGGAGAAACAATTATGAACAGAATGAAACCGAAAACGATTATGAAGCTGACATCTTTGGCGATGGTTCTTGCATGGACTTTTACAGGCTCAAGCCTGGCAAAAATTGAAACAGTCAAAGGCCCGACGTTTAATCTTACTGCAAAAGACGGCTTCATCACCACACCTGACGGGGGTGCATATCTGATGTGGGGTTACGCATTGGATGGAGGAACTATGCAATATCCCGGCCCTACGATGGATGTGAATGAGGGAGACACCGTAACGGTCAACTTGACAAACCAACTGAGTGTGCCCGTCTCAATTGTATTCCCGGGTAATGTTGGAGTTACGGCTGCCGGTGACAGCAATGGACTGTTGACCAAAGAGGCCGACCCTAACGGCGGAACCGCGAGTTATTCGTTCACGGCTGCGCATCCGGGAACATACCTATATTACAGCGGGACCAATCCTGCGCTTCAGGTTGAGATGGGTTTGGTAGGTGCTATGATAATCCGGCCGAGTGGCCAGCCCCCCGGAGAAAACTGGGCGTACAACCACTCCGATTCGAGATATGATTATGAATACCTGTTTCTTCTTACAGAAATGGACCCTGTGATTCATGAAATGGCACAGTGTGGGAAATGGGACCAGATAGATTTAACGACTTACTGGCCGGTGCTGTGGTTTATCAACGGACGAAATGCTCCTGATACGATGATGCCGGCCAATACCCCATTGCTGCCGACACAGCCGTACAACTGTCTTCCAAGAATGCATCCGGGCGATAGATTATTAATGAGATGCCTGGGCGGGGGCAGAGATTTACATCCATTCCATCCACATGGAAACAACTTCACGCAAATCGCACGTGACGGCAGGCTCTTATCAAGCGGTCCGGGAGCCGGCGCCGACCTGGCCGTGTCCGATTTTACTCTCACTGTAGCACCGGGCGAAACTGCAGATACTATCTTCGAATGGACCGGAGAAAAGCTCGGATGGGATATTTACGGCCATGACGTCAACGATCCGATGCAGCCGAACGAATACGCCCCTGACCATGGCAAACCCTTCCCCGTAAAATTGCCTGATAAGAAGGACCTTACTTTCGGCGCCACTTACAGTGGTAGTCCCTTCCTGGGCCTTCAGGGCGACCTTCCCCCCGGTGAGGGCGGATTTAATGTCAATGCCGGTTATTTCTTCATGTGGCATTCTCATAACGAAAAGGAAATGGTTAACTACGATATCTTTCCGGGCGGAATGATGACAATGTTAATAATTGAGCCGAACGGTGTAACAATCGAATAATTAAGGAGATCAAGAATCATGAGTCAAATAGTTACAAACAGAGCTACACAAATATTGTTGGCAGTAGTTACGCTTTTAGCAATGGCGGGCGCATCCCCCGGCGCAGAATACTACCTTAGAGCAGATACAACCACCAAAATAATGCCTGATGGTCAGACGGTCGTAATGTGGGGCTTCGCACTCGATTCTGCTTTTGGTGCCGAGGACGGCCAAGTTACTGTGCCTGGTCCGTTGCTGACGGTCCCCCCGAATCAAAAGAACCTGATCATAAATCTGGACAACAATCTTGGTGTCCCCGTATCGATTGTTATCCCCAGCCAGATCAATACGGCTATGGTGCCGGTTAAGTTCATAGACGACAAGGGTAGGCAAAGGATAAGGTCTTTCACACACGAAACCGAGCCTAATAATACTGAACCGGTCGTTTACAAATGGAAGAACATCAGGGAGGGGACATACCTCTATCACAGCGGCAGTCATCCAGCCGTACAGGTTCAGATGGGCCTTTACGGTTGTCTGAAGAAAGATGTAGAAAAGCTAAAGAAGATTGATGCGTTGGGGATAGCTTATGCTGACGTTCTTTACGATACAGAGGTTGTGCTTTGCTTCAGTGAGATTGATCCTGCGCTCCACAATGCGGTGACGACCGGCAATTACGGCCCGGGAAAAGCTATGACCAGCACAATCGATTACAAGCCCAAATACTTCCTTATTAACGGCCAGCCCTACTCATCAGGGCTGCCGCCTCTGCCCGCGGGAAGTCCAAATCAGCAGGTATTGATTAGATTCGTAAACGCGGGGCTCGAAACGCATGTTCCCGTTCTTCAGGGCTTTCATATGAATGTTGTTGCTGAGGATGGTTACAAGTATCGGTATGGCAGAGAACAATACTCCCTGATTTTACCGGCCCATAAAACTAAGGATGCTATTATTATTCCGACGGCAGCCGGTACCTACCCGGTATATGACCGAAGGCTTCGCCTTACGAACGCAGGCGCTTCTCCGGGCGGAATGCTGACCCATCTAAATGTCGCAAACTGATGATGACTTTAGGTGCTGAGAGTTTTACGAGTAACTATCTGTCGAGTCAGTTGGACACAGATTTTGTTCTCATGTATAAGGGGCTTTTGAGTGGCTAACGATGCTGATTATGCTTCATCTTTTGTGCTAAAACATTCTAAAATAATAATTTTGGTTTTTGTTATTAGTGCGATGGCGGCACTGCTCAATGGGTGCGTCTCGACAACTAAGAACGTCAAACCAACCACTCAAAAGTCCCTTTATGAGAACAAATGGGGTGTTAATGTTGAGAGCATAAGGCTGTCATCCGCCGGTTACATGCTCGACTTCAGGTACCGAATTTTAGATCCTGAAAAGGCGGCCCCCCTTTTGAGCCGAAAGGTTAAACCCCACCTGGTTGCCCAGGAAAGCGGCGCAAAACTAATAGTCCCAACCCCCCCAAAAGTTGGCTCTCTTAGGCAAAAATCTTATCAGCCTGTACCCGATAAAGTTTACTTTATATTATTTTCAAATCCAGGCAGGTTAGTCAAGTCGGGAGAAAAGGTTACGGTGGTCATCGGAGATTTCAGAGCCGAAGACCTTGCTGTTCAATAGCTAATGTAATCTTACTATGAGGAATCTGACATTTCATGCAGTGGTAATTACTTTGATAGTTACAGTTTCCACAGCCGTAGCACATCCGATTAGTCCCAACCTGGAATCCATATTGCACAAGTCTGGAGATGAGGATGAAGTTTCAGTAATTGTTTCCCTCCGCGAAAGGGTGGACCTCAGCACTTTCAAAGAGGAAAAAGGTCATAAGCTTCGGACCAGGTTGATAAAAGCTCTAAAAAGAAAAGCACATCTGACGCAAGCACCGCTTAAGGCTTTTTTAAAGCATGAAAACGTCAAGCATGTCAGATCATTATGGGTGATAAATTCAATGGCGGTCACTGCCAAAACCAGTGTGATTCGCAAATTGGCAACTCAACCTATAGTAGCCGATATAAGACCTGATTACACCTTACATTTCGAGCAAGAACAATATACGGACACCGGTCAGGCCGAATGGAATCTAAATATTATTGATGCACCGGAGCTTTGGAATTTAGGGTTCACTGGTAGGGGTATTGTGGTTGCAAATATGGATACCGGGGTCGATCTGGACCATCCCGACGTGAATTCAAAATGGAGAGGAAATGAAAATAGCTGGTATGACCCACATGGCATGCACGAGAGTCCTTATGACAATGACGGGCATGGGACGCAGACTATGGGAATTATGATTGGCGGCGATGCCGGCGGCACTGCTATTGGTGTGGCGCCGGATGCGAACTGGATTGCAGTAAAAATATTTAATGACGCGGGAGATGCGAATTTTAGTGATATTCATCTGGGTTTTCAGTGGCTGCTTGACCCTGACGGTGATCCGAACACGGATGACGCGCCGGATATCGTTAACAACTCCTGGGGGATGCGAGA
>Ga0307379_10008036_pt1 | contig 14281 bp, 28 predicted proteins | sample UN2MG_FD_202237 | JGI IMG/M metagenome (GOLD analysis project Ga0307379, IMG submission 202237) | Soil microbial communities from Risofladan, Vaasa, Finland - UN-2 | ecosystem: Environmental > Terrestrial > Soil > Coastal area > Acid sulfate soil | place: Finland: Risofladan, Vaasa | collected...
CAATTATGTTTGACCCAGTGTCAGCATCAATGAGAGGAGCTAGAGAAACCCTTACAGACTTCTACATGACTCCAGCTATCCGTGAGGTAACTGGAACATTAAACAAGCTTAAGGATAGTGTCTTTGATGATCCCAACTCAACGCAAGAGCAGAGAGATGTAGCTCAAGCTTTAGTAGAGTCTGTACAAGAATCTTTGGAAGTAACATTCCAGAACCACTTCGGTTCGGACAGCGCTATTGAATCTTTCTTGAAAGCAATACAGAAACTTGGCTATCAAACAACACTAGCATCTATTCCAAGAGCGTTTGCTGAACTTTCTTCAAACATGTCGTTCGCTATATTGTCTGATCCTAAGACCACAAATGACGCGCTTAAGTATACTAAGTTTGCGTTTTCAACAAACTTACTTCCTTTCTTAGAAAAGATTAAAAGTGCAGAATCAACAAGACTAGCAGGAAATCAAACTCTAACTGGTAAGTACGCTGAGGGTGGATTTGCGGCAGGATACGGAAGAACTAGTAAATCAGCAGCGTCTTCAAAGGTGATGGACTACGCGTCATTTATAACAAGAATGACCATAGGTAAGGCTTATAGAGTTGCAGACGTAATATCAGACCTATTGATCTCAACTCCAGATAAAGTGGTCTCTAGAGCTTTCTACGTTGCAGACTTCATCAACAACTTCGAGAAAGAGACTGGTATCAGACTTACAAACAATGACCTTAATAAAATTGCTGACGGAACCTCTGAGTATCTATCTCCAGAGTTTGAGTCTGCAATTCAAAAGGCAAGACAGACCGCTGACTCAAATATTGTGAGAATGGCCGCGTCTGGTAACTCCTTTAACACAATATTGAAGAACGCTCCAAGAAAGACGGATAACGCAGCTATGTCAGCGTACAGAGCTATCAACTCGTTCATGTCTAGGTTCTACTTAACTGAGTATGGAACTCTAAGATCAGCTGTGATTGCTTTATTTAAGAGTGGTGAGATCGATAAGAAAGCCGCCAGTGCAATTATTGCTGCATCTGTAACTAGAATGAGTATGTACCTAGTAGCCTATTCATTGCTAAGCTCGCTGTTTGACTCCATGATTGCACAAGGTCTTGACCTTGAAGAAGAAGAGGAGGATGACGAAGACCTAATCACCAAAATGAAACGAAGCATTGTTGGTACTGGTGTTGGTGTACTTAGTAGAAGAACCCTTGGAAACTTAGGATATATGCCAATTGCTTTTGCAGTAGAGCAACTAAACGAGGATCTTGGTGAAGACTTTGGATTGAGAGATGATGACTACGATCCTTATAAGAACTCATTGGTTTACTCCAAAGTTTCTGAAAATGATTTGCTAACTAAGAATCCATTTGAGGTAATTGCTAAGGCGGTAGCTGGCCCACTATCTCCAGCGATATCAAGTGCAGCTAGAGCTGTAACTTTATACGGAAGAGCTACTAAGGAGGGGTCTAAAAAAGAAACCAAGGAGAGAGCTTTAGAAGAGCTTGAGACACGTATGGTTTTGGAAGCGGCTGGTAATTTAGGATTGATTCCTTTCTACAAAGACGCAAGAAGAATTTTGTTAAATGATTTTTATGCAAGAAATTATGATAAAAAAGACGATTCTTCTTTCACTATCACGAAAAAACAGATAGATTTGGTCAGAAAATCAAATCCAACATTGGCTAGAGAGCTTCAGAGGATATACAACACACAGAAAGCAGAAGAAAAAAAGTTGGAAGATTTCAAGAAAAAATTTGAAAAAAGACAAACCAAATCCAATTAATAATGCAAATCAAAGTTCAAAATGACTCGTTTCTTGTGGAGGTTCCACTAAAAGATGGGGCCGATCAGAATACAATCTTGTTCATTTCTGATCTTCACTTCGACTCAAAGAAGTGTAACAGAAGAGCCTTAAAGGCTATGATGGATGAAGCAGTTGAGAGGGATGCTAAGATTGCTATCTTCGGAGACATCCTGGACATCATGGGTGCCAAGTTTGATCCTAGATCAAGCAAGGGAGACATTAGACCAGAGTACAGCACCAACAACTACTTCATGGACGTGTTGGACGACGCAGTGAAATTCTTTGGTCAGTACGCAGACAGAATTTTATTCTTGTCTATGGGTAACCACGAAGACTCTGTAAAGAGAAGGCATGAGTTTGACTTGCTGTCAATCATGTCCTACAAGCTGAAGCAGGAGTACAACTGGAAGGGATTAACTGGTCCTTACGAAGGGTGGTTGTTGTTCAGAATTTTAGAAGGATCTACAGCTATGAGCAGGGGAACCATTAAGGCTTACTACACTCACGGAGCTGGTGGTAACGCCCCAGTAACTAGAGGTGTTATCCAAACATCTAGAAGACAGGTGCAGATTAGTGCAGATATGTTCATTTCTGGACACATTCACACTCAGTTTGCTTTTCCAATCCCTCAGCGTATGGTAAACAACCATGGTGTTGAAGAAATAAGGGATATCGTTCACTTACAACTAGGATGTTTTAAAGAAAGCCACAGAGGTTCATGGGAAGCTCAAAGAGGATTCGGGCCTGCAAACATTGGTGGCTATTGGGTAAAGTTTTTTGTCAAGGACAAGAAGCCTAGATTTATTGAAGAAAGAACTATCTATTAATGAAAGCAACTGCAAAGTATTACAGCGAGAACCCTCAAGCAAAGAAGAAGAAGGGAGACTACGATAAAAAGTACAACAAGGAGACTGTTGACGATCGTGTTGAAAGGAATCGTGCCAGAAGAGAGGCCATGAAAAGGGGAAGAGTTAGAAAGGGAGACGGCATGGATGTAGACCACGTTGATGGTATTAAGTCTAAAAAAACTAGAGTAATGTCCGCATCAAAAAATAGAGCAAAAAAATGAATCAATTCGAAAATCCATTTGCAGGCAGCAGAACAGAAGTCGTAAGAGCTATAGATGAATCTAAGCTTTCAACCTGTGCCATGCAAGACAAAATCAAATCAACTCCAATAGAAGAAGAAAATGAGTTTTATACACTATTCAACGACGGGACACTTGTCAAAAGAACAAGATCAAAGTTCAAGTCAAGCGCATACCTCAAAGGAGAAAAGAGAATCTCCTTCACCGAATATTACGGATTTTGAGGCGTCTCTGGTGAGAGTTCTCAAGGATGTAGGTAAACTATTGTCTGAAAAGAATAGACTCTATGGTAACGCTTATTTCGAGCCTACAGGAGTCTTCTCAAAGCTAACCCCACTGGAGAGAATAGACGCAAGGATTGACGAGAAGTTGGCACGAATAAAGTCAGCACAGAACGATGATCAGGAGGACACTACTAACGACTTAATTGGTCTGCTAGTGATACGGAAGATCTGCTTAATGAAGTAAGAAAGAGCCCAGATAAAACTGGGCTTTTCTTATTATATTTGCCGAATGGCAGCAAAAGGTAAGTCTTCATCAGAATCAAGAAAAATCTCTTTCGGAAAGAAGAGAACAGGTGTAGCAAAGAAAAGCTTCTCAAAGTATCAAGAGAAGCCAAAGAAGTATAGAGGCCAGGGCAGGTAAGTTATTTATCCTCTAATTTAATTTTCCCGTCCAGGTACATTATAATAAGTTCACAAATCTCCGAGAACTTTTCTGGATCTTCTATATCGAATAGCTGCTCAAACATATTAGTGACAGCAAAGAACCAATCTCTTGCAGAGCTGTTGTCAACGTAAGAAAATGACTTACTTGAAACTCTCTCAAAATTAACCTTTAGATTTTTTAGCTTGAGCTCAAGAGCTGGGTCATACACTTTAAGCATACTAGTTTTAGACAACTGATCTAGCATGAGCTCGTTCAAAGCCTCGAACCTCATATAACATGTAACTTGATTTTTAAACTTTTGTGGTACTTCCATATTTAATTGTTGTAAGAATTGCCCGCACTTTTCGGAAAATTTCCGAATTAGCGCCTATTTTTTGCATGAATTTTTCCTAAGTATTCATGCACTATGTCTTTAATCATCACCTCTTTATCCTGACTATTCACATAGCAAAACAGCCCATCAACTGTAGCTGTGCTATAGTGCTTGATTAGCCAGCTGAGGAATAGCCCATAATCATTCGCTTTCATAAACCTCTTTGTAATATTCTTCAAACGCAAGATGTGAGTCGAATGGAGTATAGTATTCAATGTTAAGAAAAGCATCTTTCATCTGCTCCTTCTCTTGCTCAAGCAAATCATATAAATCTCGCTCAACCTGTTGAAGATGATGAGCAGTATGCTTACCCATTAAAGTGTCATTCTGTGATTCAATTCTGCTTCTAACCATTGTAATGGCCTTTTGTACCGCTGTCTGTTTCATTGATTACCGTAGGTTTGATTGTAATAATATTCAGATATTTCTTTATCATCATCATGATAGCCAGTGTAATCACCAGAATGAAATGCGATCATTATCTCCTGTTTCTCTACTTCCTTAGCTTGCTTTAAAATAGATTGCCATACAAATTTATCTTTAGGTGCTGTCCATAATGCATCGAACAACAACTCTACTGGTGTTTTTTTACCACTAGGCTCATCGTATAACCCCGACTGCTCATCTGCTTTCATAATTTCAATTATTATTTCTCGTTGTTTTTCTTTAGGTGTCATTTCACTATTTCTTTTAGTTGATTCCATACTGATTTTGCATTTTTACCCCAGTACATATCACACTTGCCATCCTTTATTGGTGGCTCTGTGAAGTAAGCCTGCCAATACTCACATGGCTTAGCGGTGTATCGGTAACAGGTTTCTTTGTGGGGACAATCTGTCCCTGGGCACATTGTGATATCAGCCATTATTTATAATGTTAAATATGTTTTACAAAAACGTCACATAAAGTGCAATATATGTGACATTAAGTAGGAAAAACTAAGTTAATGATGGAATATTCATTCAAATCGTGCAGTTAATTACACTTTTGGCAGCATATAGCAAATAGTGCCGAAATATAGTGGTCCCATATTTAGGAAATATTTGGGACGAATTGTCTAGTTTTTTGAATAATAAACTGGACATCCTTGTCTCAAAAACTCAACAAATGTGCGACAAATTATTGAGCTCCCTCGAGGAATCGAACCCCGTTATTCTGAGTACAAATCAGACGCATCACCTTTTATGCTTAGGGAGCAGTGCTCGTCTTTCCGAGCCGTCAACATTTTAACGCAAAACATGGAATTTGCCACTGGAAAGCACTGGCGACTTAGTTTAACATAACCCAAAATCAAAAATTAATCACTCGTCATCAAAATCTGTAATAATATCTCTAAGTAGCCGTATAGCATGTTTGCACTTAATAATGGCATCCTCTTTATCTTGATCCATCATGAGCTCATACAACTCATCTATGCAATTGTGAAGTTCTTCAATACAGAAGATAATGTACGACTCTCTCATAGTAGGCTTATATTGTTTTCAGAAGCAATTTCCCAAAGTTTTTTTCTAACTCTATCAAGGGCAGTATAAGTTTCCTCTGGAAGATCTCCGTGTTTTAATTCTCCTCTCAACCACTGATCAATCTCCCACAAAGTACTAGAGTATCTGTGTGCCGTGATTGCTAAGTCGAAATCCTCCCTATCTTCTGGTAAATTAAATTTAAGAATTGCTTCCATCGAAAACTTCGGCTTTACAGCCGTGATTAATTAACTCGTTCAATCTAAAAACCTGTAATGGGGAGGGCTTTTTGCCAGGTGCTTTAACCTCGTAAAACTCAACTTCACAATGAGGAGGTATAGCAATGACATCTGGGATACCATTCTTGTTAGTCTTAATCAACTTAATTACGTAGTACCCCTGACTTTCCAGCTTTTTTATAAGCTTGGATTGTATAGCCTGCTCCCTCATTAACAGATTATTTTTTTCTAAATATAGAACTCTTCTATAAGAAAATAAACTAATGTGTAGAAAATTATTATAAAATTAATTGCAAAACACAATCCAATCAGATATTTAATGCTTTTTCTATTGAATTCAATCTCCAAATTTACCTCGTACAAGAAGTAGTAGAAGAATATTTGACTTAATATCAAGATTAAAACCATAGTAAATCTTTTTTAAAGTGTGACAACGTATAATCTTTTTTCTTAGAAACAGCTTCGTAAATTCTTTTTTCGATGCCAATGTCAGAGAATATCCAGTACACGCTACTACTCAACCTGTCGATAGTAGTCATCCTATCTCTGCTCTGCCAGTAGCTTGTTGCTGAGAAATCGATGTTGAAATATACTAACGCTTCAGCATTTCGCAAAGAAATACCCTCTCTACCTGACACAATTTGCAAAGCAATGTTCTTTTCAGTTGAGTTAAACTCATCTAAATCAGTAGTCAAGCCATCCTTGTAGACCGACTTAAGAAGATCCAACTCAGACTTAAACTTATAGAAGATTCCAATCTTAGTTCCATTGAAGAAATCAAATATGAATTTTGCCTTTGAGAAATCAGTAATCAAGTGAGCACCATCTTCAGTCTTAACTGACCCAGACGCAAGCTGATGAATCTTTGTCATTAGTTTAACCGAAGTGTCGCCAAGGACAATGTCCCCCTTACCAAAATCCAAAACTAAATCTCTCTTTAGCTTCTTCACTATCATGTGTGTCTCTTCAGACATCTTGCAGTTCAGAACAATCTCTGTAGTGTCTACAACAAATCCAGCTTCCTTCTGCGTGTAGTTGATTGTGTACGGCTTCATCCTATCTAGGATCTCGACCTTAGCGTCTGAGTAATCATTAACAGCAAAGCCATTGATGATCTTAGAGGTTACCCTCACGTAATCCTTAGCGAACTGATAGAAGTTCTTGTAGTTCCTAAACGGATTTCCCTTTATCCCAAAAACTTGATGATAGATCTGGGAGTAAGATTCTGGAGTAGGAGTACCGCTAAGAAGTATAACCTTTGAAGCTTTAGCGACAAGATCTTTAGCAAGCTTTGCCCTTCCACTTGGCTTAGGGAATGCTCCAAGACCATGAGCTTCGTCAAGTATAAGAACATCAAACCACTGGAACTCCCTCTTGTGTGCACTTTCATAGTTAATTACTTCGATTAAATAGTTTGGAGATAAGGCTTCGTAGTCCATTTGTACTGAGGAAATTGCCTTCTTCTTCGTTAGAAATAGAACCCTCTGTGGATTCAGTCTCTGGCAGATACCAAGGCTCGTTAGAGTCTTCCCAGTACGAACTTCCATTGCTAGGTAGACAAATGCCCCCGTAGATAAGATGTTCATCGACTGGTTGATAATATCCACTTGATAGTCTCTGAATTTCATTTTTGATTGTATTTAAACGTGAACAACACTCGTACTCCTCTATTGACTCTAGTAAGTATATGATCCTGTCCAGATCCTCCGTGGAGGGATCTGAATCAGGGTCATGAGCGAAGGGGATTACGCTTTTTGGTTTTAGTACCATTAAATCATGCAGACTCATAATTTTAGTCATAACTTTATATGAGTTCCAGACGGCTTCAAATTCAAAGTTTGTCATAGGTCAAGTGTTTCTTGCTCATAAATTACAGACTTTTTTCTTAATCTAAACCATCTACCTCTAGCATCTCTGCCTTCTTCTGGAGATACTCCTTCCTTGTAGTTAGCGAATGCTATTAGCCATCTATTAAATTCTATCCTAGATACAGCCTTTTTAGATCTAGGAGCAAAGTCAGAGTAGTCACCAACGAAGTCATCAAACAAGTCAGACTTGTACACCTTCTCCATGTTTATAAGTCTACTCATAACATTAGAAGGAGTGTTTGAACTAATCAACCCGCAGTACTCAACAAACTCATGGCAGGTCTCAGCGGACAGCTGACGGATCTTAAGATTGACAAACTTACTCCTAACCAAACCATGCTCCATATAATACTGCAAGCACTTGATCATGAACATATCAAACTGGCACCACTCATCATCATCCCAGTCAGAGAAGAACATGCGACCAAACTCTTGGAAAGGAGTGAAGTCTTCTCTGTAATGGTTGTGAAACTCTTGCTCCCACTTACGTCTGGAGAACGAGTTACCCTTACCCTTGATAGCGTAGTTGGTAGTGATTGCAATCTTTGGCGAGCTTTCGTAAGGAATCTTAATAGCGTCCTTATTCTTCTTCTCAAGTGTGATACCTTCTGTGATATCTGAGAACAAAGACTCGAAATCAAAACCTTTCTTCACGTCATCAAAGCAAAGGATCTGGGTATCTGCTGTAACCAATTGATAAGGGAAGGATTGAGTAAAGCTAAACTGCTTACCATTGATTGTAACCACCTTCTTCATTTTGGATATAGCCTTCATGTACAAACCCTTACCTGTACCACCCTCTGGGTTGTCGCTGATCAACTCATCATTAAGGATCACTGCCATAGACTTAGACAAGTCCTTGTATTGATGGAGTAGGTAACCAGTTGTTGACATAAGAGACTTGAATCTATCATCATCCCTAGCACAAATGTTAAACATAAACTTCTCGAAGTCACATCCAGTATACTCGCAGTCAAGGTACATTCTATCAATCACGTGATCTTTCCACACGTACCCAGCCAAGTCTATGTAATCTATCACCTCAACTAAATCCTTAGTGATTCTTACAGCGCAGTTTTTAAAGTATATGTAAGCCTCTTTCTGCGTATCCTTAATAAACAATACATCGACTGGAGATAGCAGGGTAAGAAAGTCCTCACTAAAAAACTTAGTCCTCTCTGCAAAGAAATTGTAAGCATTGAGGTTGTTCTTCATTAAGTAATCAAGGACAAAGTCTTTAATCTCATCTTCACTGCTGTTGCTTATTAGATTATTCACCACACGAACAAATATATGTTGATTTGATCCAGATGGGTAGAACTTAAAGAACCCCTCGTCCTCCAAATACTTCTTGTAAAGAACTGGGACTAACTTTATCTGGCCACTCTTTGGGTGTTCTAACCAGAATAGTTTTGGCTTCTCCTCCTCTTCGATTTTTGTAATAACACTATCGGCATCAGCTCCAATCAGACCGAAGGATTCTATCTGACGGAGGATATCTTTTTTTGAGTCTCCCCTCCTAACGCTATCTCTAATCGAGTCAACTCGCTCTCTATCCTCATAAAACTTAGTTCTGAACTTGTCCTTATTCCGATCGTAAGCGTTATCTATAGTCTGGTATATTTCCTTGAGCGTGAATCCTTCCTGTGCATACTGACTAAGAACTGATGACGCATAACTTTTAGGTACACCAAACTCATTAAAAGCCATAGCAAGGGTAAACGCTGAATTGTTCCTATTGCCCTCAGACATTGGAAAGTTCTTGCTCCACCACTTAACTAATATACCTGCGATCTTATCCTCGTCATTGATAGCAATCGTAGGGACGCCTTCCCTAACTTCTACGTAATCATCCTCCATCGCCTCATCCCACACAACAGAGTTCTCGTTGATATAAATTGAAGGATCAAATGATTCATAGCAAACTCTACTTACATTCTTTGAAGTTGTGTCAAAGTGTGGGTTATTAAAAAACCTACCTAAAGCATTGAAGTAATTTTTATGCTTTGATGCATCGGCAGGAATCTTTACTAAGACTTTTAAACCATTACCAGAGGGAGAGACAAATACCGAGTAAACGTACTTAGACTTAGTGAAGGTCTCAATATCCTTATACATATCAGTCCTCTTATACTTATCAAAGTCCAAGCATATTAAACCGCTGTGCTCAATTAATGATTCGTCGTTTCTTCTGTTAAACTTTCCAGAGAAACATATTGCAGGCAACTTTAACTTCAACTCTTGTTGCTCTTGCTGTGTGTCGCAACCTCTAATCTCATTGATCAGATTCTTTGACGCACCAGACCTAATCCTTTCAAGCACGTAACTAACGTCACGATAGAAAGGTTGGTCAGTATTTTTCACGTGTGAAAAAACTGTTACTTGCATGTCGATTTTTTTTGATTTAAGTAATTGATTTTCAGGGAGATGACAAGAATGCTTTCTTTTTTGTCTTTATAAGAAAATAAAAAAAAAGAAATCAAATAATAAAATTAAAAGTAAATGGGAGAGCTTTTCTTGACATTTCGTCACATAGCTCTCACCATTTAAATACATCTAACTTACTGAAAATTAGAATGGTACAGAATCCTCATTAGATGACTTTGGTTTCCAGTCATTATGTTCTAAGTAAAACTTACCTTCTCTATTCTGCTTAAGGTCTAGATTGACCCAACCTTTACTATTCTTGTTCTCATCTAACCACTTCTTAAAGTCTTCAGCGGCAATTGAAACTGTTGACAATACCCACTCAGGGGATTTCTCGTTTTTCTTAACGACTAATCCGTTAATCTTCTTTTTCTCACTCATAGCGTTTGATTTAAATAAAATTTATTGGGGTTTAAAGATTTATTCTCTCCAAAGAACAGCTCGTAATTCTCACAAGCAGACTTTACCTTGTAATAGCCTCGCTCCAAAAAATCATCTGAACAATTGAAGACTGCCAAATTACTAGTTTCTTTTTCAACTACAAAAAACTTTAGCTTCTTTCCGAAAATTTCTTGATAGATGTAAGCTTGGCTATCGTAGTTGTACTTGTTTGCTGACCACTTGAAGTCCTTGATAGAACTAGTGGTCTTTAGATCGATTACGAAGTTGTCAGACACGATATCAGCCTTTCCTTTCCATGGCAACCCGAATATAGTGGTGGTACCCGCTAACTCATAATCGTTACCGAACTGGTAGATCTCGTTGTAGAAATCATCGTTGGTCTTCATCGCTTCAACCATGCTGTGGACTTGATCTGCCTCAGACTGCAATAGAGCTATCTCTAAGCCACGATCTTCCAAGAACTCCTTGTACACCTTGGTAGTTCTAGTTGATGCCTCTATGACTAATGAATTGAACTCCTCGACTCTGTCTGGTTCGATCATTAGTGCGTGGAACAAAGACCCTGCAAGCATATCCTTGGTGGTCTCCTTGTCTTGCTTGAACGCCTTTGGGTTGTAAAGTAGGGCGTCAATGTCTGAGTTGGAAAGGTAAGCCTTGCCTACCTCTCCGTAATAGATCTTAGGATCGTTTAGATTTGAACTCATTTTCGATTTTTGTTTTGATTTGTGGACTAATTGAATACTTGGTTGAAATTCTTTTAATAATCTCTGTCAACCCCAGCTCTTTATTTTCTACAATAAGCTTGACAACGTCAGGCCACATGCTGTCTGGAAGATCTGGAAGTGTCACAACCTTTACAGGCTTAGGTTCTACATAAACTCTCTGAGAGTGATCGTTGCTCGCATCTGGGTCTAAGTGACTATCTTCTATGAGTAGGAGACCCGATAATGCGTATTTCCGAGCATAACTGGAGGAGCTACCAAAGGACTGGGCAATATCCATTCCTGTTCTATTTGGATTAATACCTGCCTGAGCAGTAACCGCTCTGCCTTCGGTTCTGCCTTCTTTGTCTATCTGAATTGCGGCAGTAGATTCTACAAATACAATTCCACCAACCTCTTTTACCTCGTCCTCAATCGTCAAGGTGCATTCATATTTTAGAAGTAATGGCTTTACTGCCTCTAATATATCCTCGCAAGATCGATACTTGTACTTGCCGAAGGAGTTGTACTGGTTCTTTGGAGCTTTAAGCTCACATTGGATTTGAATTAATTCTTTCATTTGCTATTTAGTTTAATATATCTGTCAATAAGTTTTTTCTTGTTTACATAGCGCCTCCACATTTCGTTTACCTTTTTTTTGTCAGACTCTCTTGGAGAGTGCTCCTCACTAAGTATTAGTATGCCGTACTGAAACATCATCCTGTCATAATCATCGTACCCAGACTTCAAAACAAAGTCCTTTGTGTACTCAGATCCCAAGTACTCAGTCATAATACCATACAGCATCGCTCTAGGTGTTTCTAAAGTATCCTCGTACCTAGTATGAGCATTTAATGATTTGCCCTCTCTGGAAAATGCAAAGTTTGCCTTGACGGCCTTATGTAGTAAGTCTACAAATTGTTCTTCATTTGTCATAAATTAAATTGTCTTCAGTTGGATACAGGTCATAGTCTACCCTCTCCTTGTTTAAAATGATTTCGATTTCAGTTTTTGTTTTTCTTTTGTTTAGTAAATCAACCTGCTTACGTATAGTCTTCTTGTCTATAAATAACCCTAAGCCGTGATCTTGCCACGGCAAAGGATCTCCATTAACGTCAAAGAACCTCCTCCTTATTGAGTAGTTTGGCTTGTCTACAGGTAGCTTCTTCATCGAAGTGGCTTTCTTAATTCTTTAAAGATGTGTTGAAAGGTTTCATTGAATCCATAGCTTGATTTGATTGTACTTCTTATACCTTTAGGCATAAGGTCATTCGGTCTTTTGATTTGATTCTTCATTGTAATACCCATTTTAAAGTTTCGATTTCAATTTGTTCAGACTGCTTAATCCAAGCAGGCTCGTAGCCTTTTCTCTTGGACTCAGCAATCTTATTCTCTAACTCGCAGATTTTAATTAGAATTTCTGTTTCTGTCTTCATCTAATATTTTCTTTTGCTTTACGTAATGCTTCTAGTTCTGTCTCAGCAGACCCGCTGTCGTAAACCCATCCATCGGTAAACCAGTACACCCACTCACCAGAACTGGATTGGAACACGCCAATTGATTTCTGAGGAACATCCAAAGTTTCGAATATTCTTTTCGCTTGGTCACCGATGTATACATTCATAGTTCGTACGCTTGTTTAACTATCTTGTCCAACTTGCTAATCAGTTCCTCCTCTGGAGCATCCAAGTACAGAGCGTCGGTTGACTTGCAGTCTGGATCTCTGAACAGATGAATTCCTTGAGTGTGTACACTGAAAGCATAATGATGACCTAATTCAAACGCTAGATCAAGGAGCGTGTGTGCGATTGATTTTTGTAGTCTTGTCATGATTTGCATATTTTTGATAAAGTGTTTTCCTTTATGTTGTACTTGTTTGAAATTTCTACTGCCTTGTCTTGATACAAGTCATAAAATTTCTTCCAACCAATGTTTAATGTTTTGTCTCCCATATCCTTGGCTTCTTTCTGGATTTGCTTTTTAAAGGCAGAAAACTCCTTAGTTGCTGACTCCACTCTGGAGGAGTAAGCGTTCAAACTTTCTTCTTTCACTATCATTTGTATAGATTTAAAATTCTGGTAATTAATGTTCTGTTATCACCACACTTAGCACGTAACTCTGCGTAGTACCTATTCTCAGCCATAAACACAAAGGCAATGGCAATCATAAATAAAAAAGCAATAAACCTTTTCATTTCAGTTCCATGCTGATTAGTTGTGGCCTCACGAAGCTTTCCTCGTGTATCTTTACTGCCATATCCATGGCGCTCTTTTTAGATGTATGGGCGCCACCAACTGGGCACCCATTAAGCATCAATATATGCACGTATCTCATTCTATTAAATTGTTTTTTGATAAGCGGTAAATATTAGTTACAATCGGTTAAACGCTAACCTCCTTACCTTCCTTGCAGTCATATAATGACTTCTGATAGTTGCCAAGTGCAACTCTCCTTGCCCAACCCAGATCTTGGATGTTCTCGCAAATCTGAATGATCAGATTCCCGCTTCGCTCGTTGATTGAAAGGTATCCAGAGGATGACGCCTTCCAATACAACTCCTTCAACATGTCACTAGCCTCCTCCCAAGAGAGGGATGAATAACGCTCAGCACTCATGATGATTGCGGGCGATACACTGCAAACCACATAGCCATCGTTGAATCTAATCTCGTTTGAATCCCAGTCAAGAAACAAATTCTTCTGTCCTTCGTTTAAGGCAGATTTAATCTTTGCGTCCAGATTCTTTACTTGAGTAGCAATCTGATAAACTGAGGTGGTCTTGTAACCAACATTCATTTGTCTACTGCTGAGTTCTTCGTTCTTGGACTGCTCTTTAATTAGCTTGCCTAGTACACTGAGCACTAATTTTTGCTCTTCGTACGTTACTTCTTCTGCAAAATCTAACGCGTTAGAGATTGACCACTCTGCACGTTCTAAGTCTAGTCCGCTTGGGACTTCAATTTCAATATTGTATTTCATTTTGTTAGTTCGTTTACATGGTCATCCTCTACATACTCATAAATAAAACATTGCATTTCTTCAGTTAACTCTCCAGTAAACCAAAGCATAAAGTTTTCTATAATCATCCTTTTGATAGCTTGATGTTCGTTGTTAGCCATCTCTTTAATTGCGTACTCTAAGACCTCTTGTCTTGCAGTTTCGCTTGTCGGTGTGAATTTCATGCTGTTATTGTTTAAGTGTTAACCCATATTCTTGAAGGAGATTTTTTACTTCAGTCAAAGACCTTGTACCGA